>Ga0105049_10005591_pt1 | contig 14632 bp, 15 predicted proteins | sample MAT06_FD_78087 | JGI IMG/M metagenome (GOLD analysis project Ga0105049, IMG submission 78087) | Freshwater microbial communities from Lake Fryxell liftoff mats and glacier meltwater in Antarctica - MAT-06 | ecosystem: Environmental > Aquatic > Freshwater > Ice > Liftoff microbial mat | place...
AGCCATTGCTCGTCCGCCTGCCAGCCGTTGCTCGACCACCGTCAGCCATTGCTCATCCGCCTGCCAGCCGTTGTGCTCGACCACCGTCAGCCATTGCTCATCCGCCTGCCGGCCGTTGCTCAACCACCGTCAGCCATTGCTCATCCGCCTGCCAGCCGTTGTGCTCAACCACCGTCAGCCATTGCCCGCTTCAGCGGGCACCTATTTGCCCTCGGCTTCAGCCGAGGGTGTCCGACTCCGCCGATTCCGAGCGCGCTTCAGCGTGCTTTCCTCCGCGCGACGCGCTACTTCGCCGCCTCCAGCACCTCGTAGCTAATCTGGCGGGGCTTCTCGTTCTTCTCCGAAACCACATCCATCAGGACGCGGTCGCCGACTTGCTTGCTGGCGAAGAGCAGGCGGAAGTCCTCGCTGGTGGCCACTCTGCGCCCATCGACCTTGACCAGAATGTCTCCCGGCGTGATGCCGGCCTTCTCCGCGGGGCCGTCGGGTTCCATGCCGAGGATCTGAACCGCCGTGCCGTTGTTCGTGCGGACGGTGCGGAAGGCGAAGTCCATACGCAGGTCGCGGATGCGGCCATACTTCTTTACCTCCTCCACAAACGCGCGGACGCGGTTGGCGGGGATCGCGAAGCCGATGCCGGCGCTGGCGCCCGAGGGCGAGAAGATGAATGTGTTCACACCCGCAACGTCTCCGTTGATGTCCACCAGCGGCCCGCCGCTGTTGCCCGGGTTGATGGCCGCGTCCGTCTGGATCATGTCCTGATAGACGCGGGCGTTCTGCTGGTCGGGGCGGAAGGTGCGGCTGAGGGCGCTGATAAAGCCCACCGTGATCGTGGGGCGGGCGTCCTCCATCAAATTGCCGAAGGGATTGCCAAAGGCCACGACCTCCTCGCCGATCTGGAGTTCGCTCGACTCGGCAAAGGCCAGCGGCGGCGGCAGTTTCTCTCCCTTGGGATCGATCTCCAGCAACGCCACGTCGATGTAGCGGTCGGCGTCCACCAGACGGGCGGTGAACTCTCGTCCATCGGGGAAAGTGACGAAAAGCGCCTCGGAAGCCTCGATCACGTGGAAGTTCGTCACCACGTGCCCCGACTCGTCCACCAGGAAACCGCTCCCCATGTAGGGGATGCGCTCCTTGTACTGCCGATAGCGGATGGAAGGCTGGAGGAAATAATCGTGCATCCACGGCTGGGCCACCACGCGGCGCTTGATGGCGCCCACGGTGACCACGGAGGGGCTGACGGCGTTGACGACCTGGGTAACGGGCGTGGGCGCCTTGGCGGCACCGGAAATTCGCGGTGCCGATTCCGCCTTTTTGCCAAAGGCGGCGGACGCCGGCGTGGCCACGGCGGCGGCCAGAGCCTCTGGCACGCGCCACAATTGCTGGATCGTGATCCCGATGGAAAGTCCAATACCGAGAAGGATTAAGGAGCCAATCAGGCTGAAAAGGCGGCGCTGCATCATGGGTTACGATTCCCTGCGTGCGGAAGTTTAATCCACGAGTCGTGGACGCAAGTTGCCTGCCCACCGATGGCATTAAACCCCGATCGCGCGGGAAAGGTTTGTAGGGATTCCCTTCTTGCCACTCCTCCGCCGTCGGGGGCCGAATCCCGGGGCCGCCCCGAAAGGATCGCCCGTGAACACCCTGCCGCCGTCCCTGAAGACCGAGATCGCCCGCGTGCTCTCGATCTATAATGGCGGCGCCGTCGCGATCACCTCCGCCCATGCCGTGGGCGGCGGGTGCATCAACCACGCCAGCCGCGTGGAGACCAGCGCCGGGGCGTGGTTCCTGAAACACAACGCCAAGGCGCCCGAGCGCATGTTCCTCCAGGAGGCCGTCGGCCTGCGCGCGCTGCAAGCCACCGGTGCCATCACCGTTCCCGAACCCATCGCCGCCAGCGACGGCTCCGACGATTTCCCGCCCTACCTCCTTACCACCTGGATCGAGTCCGCCCCCCGCGCGCCCGACTATGAACGCCAGCTGGGCCGCCGCCTTGCCCGGCTCCATCGCGCCGGGCGCGGAGACGCCTATGGCTTTCAGGACGACAACTTCCTAGGCACCACGCCTCAGCCCAACCCCCGCACCCAAAGCTGGGTGGAGTTCTTCCGCGAGCACCGGCTCCGCCACCAGCTCGACCTCGCCGCGCGCAACGGCCACGGCGGCGAACTCCAGACCCTCGGCGCCCGCCTCCTCGACCGCCTCCCCGGCCTGATCCCCGAACCCACCGACCCGCCCACCCTCATCCACGGCGACCTCTGGAGCGGCAACCACCTCCCCGGCCCCGACGGCCACGCCGCCCTGATGGACCCCGCCGCCTACCACGCCCACCGCGAGGCCGAACTCGCCATGACCCGCCTCTTCGGCGGCTTCACCCCGGACTTCGAGGCCGGCTACGCCGACGAATGGCCACTGGACGACGGCAGCGACTCGCGTATAGAAATCTATACGCTCTACCATTTGCTCAATCACCTGAACCTGTTTGGGACGGGGTATCTGGGGCAGTGCCTTGATCTGCTCCGTCGGGTTGAGTAGCTGTGGGTCACGACGCGGAAGGCGTTTGGACGATATCGAATCAGAAGCACGAACAACGATTCCGATGGACCGTTCAGGCGGTCCTTGGATTAGATCATTCGTCGCGGACGAGCTTGGCGAAAATCTTCCGTGGTGGCCGTTGCGATTCGGGCGCCGCGCAGTCTCTTCACTGAAGGAGTTCCAGCATGCGCAATTTCACCGCCATCATTGAGAAGTGTCCCGACACCGGATTGTACGTCGGCTACGTGCCCGGATTGGCGGGGGCCCACTCGCAAGGCGCCACGATCGAAGAACTCTCGGGAAACCTGCGCGAAACGATCCTTATGCTCCTTGAGGACGGCGAGCGTATCCTCGACAGCGAGTTTGTCGGCACCCAGTCCATCGTGGTCGCCTAACGGTGGGAACTGTACCCGTCCTCAAATCGGCAGAAGTCGTTGCAATCCTCGAACGACTCGGTTTCGAGGAGGTTCGCCAACGCGGACCGCACTAGCAATTCCGCCATGTGGACGGACGGGGAACCACCGTGCCGTTTCACGCGGGGCGGGACGTCTCCCCGATATTGCTGCGTCGTATTGCGCGTGACATCGGACTCTCGATCCAAGAGTTCATCGCGGCACGATGATGCTCCGCGCCGTCCCCGGAAGCATACCATCACTTCGCCCTTGCCCGGAACCAATCGCGATGTATTCTGTCAGCAGCCATCGATCACCGGATTATATTCCGGCCTCCGCCACGGAGACACCTAAAATGCCCACGAAGAAGAGCACGAGCACCACCCCTGCCGAAGCGCCGTAATCAGAATCCCCCTCCGCCCAGATCGACGCCATCGTCGGCGGGCTCGACGATTGGCGCGGAGAGATGCTCGCCAAGCTCCACGCGATCATCCGGCAGGCCGATCCCGATGTCGCCGAGGAGGTGAAGTGGCGAAAGCCCACAAACCCCGGCGGCGTGCCCGTGTGGACACACGGCGGGATCATCTGCACCCGAGAGACCTAGAAGGACGGGGTGAAGCTGACCTTCGCCAAAGGCGCCGCGCTGGAGGATTCCACAGGCCTCTTCAACTCCAGCCTCGAAGGAAACGCCCGCCGGGCCATCGACTTTCACGAGGGGGACAAGATCGACGCCAAGGCGCTCAAGGTGCTCATCCGCGAGGCCGTCGCGCAGAACACGGCCCCCGCCCCCAAGCCCGCCGCGAAGGAGCCCAAGCTCCTCTCCGGCGGCAACCCCCAGATCGCCAAGGGCGACGGCGACGCGCCCGTGCAGGCCTACATCGCCGCCATGCCCGGCTGGAAGGGCACCGTCGGACGACGCCTCGACGACCTCATCAACCGCACCGTCCCCGGCGTCGCCAAGGCCGTGAAGTGGAACACCCCCTTCTATGGAAACGAAGGCGACGGCTGGTTCATCGCCTTCCACTGCATCACCAAATACGTCAAAGTCACCTTCTTCCGCGGCACCTCACTCAAACCTGTCCCCCCCGAGGAATCCAAGGTCGCCGAAGTGCGCTACTTCCACATCCACGAACACGGCGACTTCGACGAGAAACAGTTCACAACATGGGTGAAGCAGGCGAGCAAGCTGCCGGGGGAGCGGCTGTGACGGGGCTCAAGCAAACGGCCGGGGCTCCCATCGGAAACCCCGGCCGCGTTTTCGTATAATTCTCTGCGTCGCGCTGGGCGCTGCCGTTTAGTTGTAGAGTGACCAGCCGCTCGCCGAGAGGACCGGCGGGGCTGGGATGCCAACGTAGTCGGCGCCGCCGGAAAGGGCACCGGAGACACCCGCCGCATTGTAGGCGGCGTTGTTCACGTCGAATGCCGTGGCGAGGAGCGGGTCCGTGCCCACGTACTCGGGATCGGCGGTGACGATGGTGGAGCCGAGCGAAAGCGTCAGCGTGCCGCGCGAGGCGATGGCATTGGGCCCTGCCTCGACGAAGGCCGAGTTGTTGACACTGGCAGGGCCTGTGTATGCCGTGGCCGGGGCAGCTGGCGCTGCTGACGTGGAGAAGCCGGTTCCCGGTCCGCTGAAGATCATCTCGGCGAAGGAGACCGCCGCCGTGCCGCCGCCAGCGTTGCCGGACCCGACGGGCACGTCTCCGACTGGGGTGCCAAGGATGCTGACGTGTGAGGCGCCACCGGTGCCGAACTGGTGGACGGTCACGCGCTCGAAGGTGTCGAGGCCGCTGCGGGGAGTGATCTGGATTCCGACGCCGGTTGTGTTGATGATTACGTCGCTGGCGTTAAGGGTTCCCTCGCCGTTGGCGGAGCCCTTGTTGAGTCCCACCTGGGTGATCGGCGAACCCGCGGAGGACTGGATGAACGTATTGTTCACGTTGTACGTCATGCCAATGGCATCGAGGCCTGTGGCGTTCAGCAGTAGCGATGAGCCGGAGACGTTGAACGTCTTCCAGACCACCGTGCAGTTGTCCAGCCCAGCGGTCACGTCATCACCGGTGATGTTGATGGTGCCCGCCTTGGAGGCGGTGCCAGTTACGTGGATGCCGAAGTCGCGCGAATAGGAGAACACGCAGTTGTGGATGGTGAAGACGTTGGTGTTGGCCCCAGCAAGGGTGAGGTTGATGGTCTTGAATCCGGGCGTGGTGTTGGGCGGGTTGATCAAGCCGTTGTCGGCGGCGCCGCGATTCGCGTAGAAGACGCAGCCTCTGAGGTACAGATTATAGGACTCGCCCGCCACCTGGGGCGCCTGGAGCAAGTTGTCGTTGGAGCCAGCTCCGCCCATTGTGGAAACGGGGTCGATGAAGGCCTGCGCGCGCGATGTGATTGCCGGCGCGCCGGGAGTGACTCCAGGTACAACGGAAGTGGGGTTTGTTGTATCGGTGAAGATGCAGTCAATGAAGGAGTAGGTGTTCTCGATGGCGTTGACGCCACCCTCGTTGATGAGCACCAGCTCGTCATTCAGCCCAGCGTCGGGAAGCGCGGTCGTGGCAAGGGGCGCAGGCGCGAAGATGATGTCGCGGAAAGTCACATCGATATCGCCCGTCTGGCGGATCAGCAGGCCGTCGCCACCGCCCGACCAACCCAGCAGCAGCATGATCGTCGCCTTGGTGCCGGCCGTGTCGGACTGGATGACGATGTCGCCAGCCACGTTGCCGCGGCCGGGGGCGGCGGTCAGGTTGTCGGCCAAGGTCATCTTCTCCGTGTAGTTGCCGACGCCGGTCTTGATGTTGATGACGAGGGGGGGCGTCTCGCCCGCGTTAACTCCGCCGACGCAGTAGGCGTCGATGGCGTCCTGAACGGTGTTGAAAACGCTGGCGCTAGGCACGCCGGCGGGATCGACGAGGACGGGGTTTGCCGCAAAGGCGGAACCGCCCGCAATGAGCGGAAGGGCGACGAGCCCCGAGATGAAATGCTTCCTATTCATGATGCTGTTCTCCTCATTCTGTTGGTTGAGCGACACCAGTCGGGTCTGCCTCTGGTTGCCGCAGGCTTGAGTCTCAACCCCACGCCATTCCCCACTCTATGTCCATCCCCATTCCGAAAGCAACTTCTCGCGTTTCGTTCATACAAAAATTGGCTTGGTTTCGGATTGGACCGTGAGAGGGGGCAGGGGCCATCCCCGCAGAATACTCCGCTTGCATGGCATTCCCGTGATTTTCACAGGTTTTCCACAGACACGGCCGAGTTTTGGCTCGACACATACCCCTCTCTGCCAACACTTCACCTTCAACTTTCCCGGATTCCAAGGCCGGAGCCACGGAAAGGAGTTTCGCCCCCGGCGGGGCGGGACGACAAAGCCGCTCGGGAGTGACCCCGATGCTTTCCCAGGGAGTGCTGGTCCTCAATCGCAACTGGCTCGCTGTCCATGTGTGCAGCGTCAAGCGGGCGATCACGCTCGTGTGCCAGGACTACGCCCGGGTGGTCGGCGACGACTACCAGATCCACGACTTCGATTCGTGGAGGTCCGTCTCCCAGGCGGTCGAGGCCCACGGCAACGATTTCGTCCACACTCCCTCGTTCCGGCTGCTCGTGCCGGAGGTTATCCTGCTGACAGGTTTTTCCCGGATGCCCCCGCGCACGGTGAAGTTCAACCGGCGGAACATCTATATGCGCGACCACTACACGTGCCAGTATTGCGGCGTGAGGCCGGCCAAGGAAGAGCTGACGATCGACCACATCGTTCCCCGCAGCAAGGGGGGGCGTTCCACATGGGAGAACGTGGTCCTCGCGTGCCAGCCGTGCAACACGCGCAAGGGGAGCAAGTCGCTCCCCGAGGCGGGCATGAGGCTCATGATGCCGGCCAAGCGGCCCCACTGGCTCTCCACCCTGCGCTGCACCCTGCGCGGGCCCGAGCGGCCCATCTGGCAGCGCTTCGTTGACGCCGCCTACTGGAACGTCGCGCTCCAGGAAGAGTAGCCCCTCGGCATGGAAACCGAAGGTCCCCTTTTTCCCGGCCTTCCCGCCGTGGTCCTCCATTGTCCCCGCATTCCCCAGAACGTGGGCGCCGTCGCGCGGGTGTGTGCCGTGGGCGGCGCCTCGCTTCATATCGTCAGGCCCGTGCCCTTCGAGCTGAGCGACCGCACGCTGAAGCGGTCCAGCATGGACTACCTCGATCTGCTGCGCCTCCGCGATCACCTCGGCTGGCCGGAATGCCGCGCCGCGCTGGGGCCCCGGCGGTTCTGGCTTCTCTCCAGCAGCGGAGATCAAAGCCTCTTCGACACGAAGTTCCTCCCCGACGACGCGCTGCTCTTCGGCAACGAGTCCAGCGGCGTGCCCGACGAGGTGCGCGATGAATTCGCGGGGCGCATCCTGCGCATTCCGATGCCGGAGCCCAAGGCCCGCTGCCTGAACCTCGCCACGGCCACGGCGATCTCCCTGTTCGAGGTGCTGCGGCAAACGGGGAGGCTCGTCCTGTGAGGGACGGCCCGATCCGCCGCGCGCTCAAGGCCGTCGCGCTGGGCGTGTTTGTGGTGAACCTGCGCACAACGCGGGCGATCATGCGGCTGCGCGGCGTGAAGCCCTATCGCCTGGGCGGGACATGCGGAAAGTGCGCCGCCTGCTGCGAGGCGCCGGGCATTCAGGTGGATAAGATGACGTGGTTCCTGCCCACGGCGCGCGGGCTTTTCCTTGCGTGGCACCGTCGCGTGAACGGCTTCGAGCTGATCGAGCGCGACGTCGCCAACCGCATGTTCGTTTTCCGCTGCACCCACTGGGATCCGGAGACCCGCCGCTGCGACAGCTACGACTCCCGCCCCGGCATGTGCCGGGACTATCCGCGCGCGCTCCTGTGGCAGGCGAATCCCTCGATGCTCCCCGGATGCGGCTATTGCCCCATCGCCCCCAACGCCGACAAGATGATGGAGGCGCTTCGCCGCGAAGGGCTCGACGAGGAACGGCTGAAGCGAGTGAAGGAGAAGTTGCACCTTGGGGAATGAAAGTGTTCGTAAGGGTAGCGTGGGCGTCCCCGCCCGCGCCGGCGATCCCGCAAGCGACGGGGCTCGGGCGAGGCGCCCGCGCTACTGCTTTGGGACTTCCCCAAGCGCGAGACCGCGCCGCGGGAGCGGCGCAACAATCGTAGCCCCGGACTTAAGTCCGGGGATCGGGGATCATTTTTTGACCGGACCCCGGCAGGGGTCCCACACTCCCGTCCGGCCCGCGTCTGTTGGACCCCTCCCGGAGTCCGGATTTTCGATGATCGGGGACCCCGGACTTAAGTCCGGGGCTACGATTGAATCGTCCCTGCCGGGACGATCGCGGCGCAGCCCTCTATGTATAGACACAGTGCGCCGGGAGCCGTTCGGGGCGCCGGCAAGGCGCCCGCGCGACCTTGCCATTCCCCATTCCCCGTTCCCCATTCCCCGCCCATGAAATTCCGCTTCGCCGCCATCGACGGCACGGGCCGCGTCCTGCGCGGCGTCCTCCGCGCGGAGGGCGAGGAGGACGCGCGCGAGCTGCTCCTCTCGGGCGATGTCTATGCGAAGACCCTCGAACCCGCCGACGAGGAGGAGAAGGCCACGTGGGCGCCGCGCGCGCGGATTATGAGCCGACACGCCTCCGCCGGAGCCGCCGCTGCGGAATTGCGCCCGGTGGCGGGGCTGTTCCCGACGCGTTGCGTGGCGGGCCACGGGGCGGGCTCCGCCGGCGAGGCGGGTTTCGCGGAGTCGGGGGAGTTTGTCTATACGCAACGCGGCGGCGGGAAGCCCCTGGTGGTTTCACCGGGCGAAATCGAGGTCGCCGCGCTGGCCGGATTTCCGCGGCGCCTCTTGCGCCTGACGCTGCTGGATGGCCGCATGATCGAGTTCGACGCCGGGTTCCTCTTCGCGTCGGGCGGCGCACGCGGCGCCGTGCGGCGGCTGCGGTCAACTCCCGGAAAGAAGGCCTAGGATGCGCTCTCCCCACTACGCCGACCTGCATTGTCACTCCACCGCCAGCGATGGGTCCGACGCGCCTGCGGTGGTGGTCCGCCGCGCCAGGGAGCGCGGGCTGCACGTGATCGCGCTGACCGATCACGATACCGTGGCGGGAGTGGCCGAGGCCCAGGCCGAGGGCGCGCGCATCGGAGTCCGCGTGATCGCCGGCACGGAACTGACGTGCTACGTGGGCAAGCGCGAGGTCCACGTCCTGGGCTATGGGCTCGACATCGGGAACGCGGAACTGGCGGAGCACTGCGCCCGGTTTCAGGAGGCACGCATCCGCCGCGCACGGGAGATCGGCGAGAAGTTGGCCGCCGCCGGAGCCCCCATCGACATCGACCGCGTAATGGCCGACGCCGACGGCGGAGTGATCGGCCGGCCCCACGTGGCGCGCGCGCTGGTGGAGGCGGGGCACGTAAAGGATTTCGACGAGGCCTTCGAAAAGTTCCTTGGCGATGGAAAGCCCGCCGCCGTTTCCAAGATGGAGATCGACCCGCGCGCCTGTGTGGATGTGATCCGCAAGGCTGGCGGCATCGCGGTGATGGCCCATCCCGCGCTCGGCAATCAGTACGACATCGTGTCGGAGCTGATCGCGGCGGGCTGCGTCGGCGTCGAGGTGTGGCACTCCGCCTACGACGCGACCGCGACGGAGCGCCTTGGCGCGATGGCGCTCGACCATGGCTGGGTGAGGACCGGCGGCAGCGACTGCCACGGCAGCATCAAGGGCGGCGAACCGATCCTTGGCCAGGTGGGAATCGGCAAGGCCCAGTGGGAAAAGGTTGAGCGCGCGATCGGGGCCGCGCGCGCATGATCACCCTCGCCCTGGAAATTACCGACCCGGAAGTCGTGGAGGTAATCATCTATGGGATTGCGATTCTCTTCATCATCATCGGCCTGTTTGTTATCATCCCCATCCTCAGGGTTTGCATCGGCAGCAAGATCCGCAGCACGATGAATCCCTATGCCATGTCGCCCGACGACCTGAAGAAGCTGCAGGCGAAGGGCCAGTTGACCGAGGAAGAGGCCAAGGCGGTGAAGCGCGCGATGGCGCGGCGGTTCCTCGAGCGGGCGAAGGAGGACGAGAAAGTTCGCTCGCTCCCCGCCAACGCGGAACTGGTCCTCTCCATCGAGGCGGAGCGCCAGCTGAAGGAAGCCAGCGCAAGGAAACCCCCGCTGACGCGAGCGGAACTCAACGAGGAGGAGGAGAAACTGTGAGGCGCCTCTTCGTGCCGCTGATCGCGATGGCGTTGCTGGCGGCAGGCCCCGTCGCCGCACAGGACCCCCTCGACGAGGTGGTTGGCCGCGCCGTGCGCGCAGCGCTGCTGGGCAACGCCGAAGGCGTCCGCACGGAGGCGCGCCTGAGGCGCGACGCCGAGCGGCAGGAGAAGACGCGCGGCGGAAAACCCGAGAAGCTTGCGGAGAACATCGAGTCGCTGGCCATCGCGACCGAGCGCCCGGTGCCCACGCTGGGCGAGGCGCGAAATGCGCTGAGCGATTATGGCAGCGACCAGTTGACGCGAAACCTGGATCGCCTGATCCGCCGCGAGGAGCCGCGTCAGCGCTATCTGGAATCGCGAAAGGACCGCCGATACGACGACACGCGGCGCGCGTTCAACGGCGTGGTGGTTCCCGTGGCAAACGCCGTGCAGGGACAGTTGTTTGCGCTGATCACGCTTCCCTTCGAGGCGCTGGACTGGTTGACGGTCGGGCGCCGTTTCCTGACGCCGGAGCAGCGGCGCGAGGCGATCCACGCCCGGGCGGCGGCGGTGTTCCCGTCCCCCGATCCCGCGGCGGAATCGGCGCGCGACACGATCAAGGCCGCGGAGGCGAAGCGCATTCGCACCGTGGCGCTGCAAGCCCGCGCAAATGGGAAGCGCGCGCTGGAGCAGCGCCGCTACTCCACGGCGGTCTTCTGGCTCGCGAGGGAGCTGGAGCTGCGCGGCGGCAACGCCACGATGAGTGCCGCCCACGCGGAGGCATCGGCGCTCGCGAATCGCGAGGAGGCCGACCGCGTGGCGAGCCTGAGCGTGGCCGACGGCGACGCGATGTTTGCATCGGCGCCGGAATTCGCGGGCGCGACGCGCGTGTTGAGAATGCTTCTGGCGGAGGACCGCGCGAAGTTCGACGGCGCGGCGCGCGATTTCCTCGCGGACTTCTCGCTCTCCTCCGCCAACGACGACGTGCGCGGCGCAATGGCGGCGAGCGCGCGCCTTGGCGGAGAACCCGCTCTGGCCCGCGTCATCGTGGAGGAAGTCGCCGCGTCGCGCGAGGAAAGCCCCTGGCGCGCCCGCGCCCGGGCCGCGTTGGCGAGGCCGGCCTTCGATCCCGCCGCGCCGCTCCGCGCGGCGCAGGACTCCATCGATTCGCGATTCAACCGCTACATCTTTCTAGGCCGCGACCCCGATACCGACCAGCGGTCCCAGACGCCGGAGGAGGCGCGGCTAGGCCGGCGCTTCTGGATATACAGGCTGCAGGGGCTCTTCCTTACCGACACGCTTTCCCGCATTCTCTTCCTGCCGTTCACCGATCCGTTTCCCAAGGGCGAGCTCCTGGACGCGGCGGCGCGGACGCCACCCGGGTTCTTCGACTCGGAGCAGGGCCGCCCGTGGCTCAGCCGCGTCCTGGAGGCCCAGGTGGACGAACGCCGCTATGCCGACGCGCGCGCCACGGCGAGACGCCTCGGCGACCCCGGCCGCGCGCTGGCCGTTGATCGCAAGGCGGCGCGGCGGCTGGAGCGACTCGGCAAGGATGCCCCCTCGCCGCGCGAATCGGTCCTGATTTATCGCCGCCTGCTGAACGCCTATCCCGAATGGCCCAGCGCGCCGCGCGTGGAGAAGCGACTCGCGGAGGCCAGCGTCGCCGCGGAGACGATCACCGTGATCGAGGTCGAGGAGCTGAAGCGCTATCCCGCGCTCTGGCGCGACCGGGGGCTCTACCTGAATCCCGAACTGCTCGACGGCAACAAGTCCAACGGGGAGATTGGCGGACGCGGCGTGGCGGTCCTCCGGCAGAACGCCTATACATATATACGCAGCGACACGCGGCTCCGCGTGGAGGTGCCCATGGAGGCCGCCGACCAGAAGGAGGTGCTCCGCGCGCTCGAACCCCTGCGCCGATCCGGTGAAATCCGCGAGGAACTGGCCAAGCCGATGACCCGCCGCAATATCCCCATCGCCCTGGAGGCCGGCGTTCTTCCCGGATTCGACATCGGGCCGTCGATGGTTCCGCTCGATCTGGACGAACGCCAGCGGAGCCTCTACGAATAATGACCTGGAGGCAGATCAAGTTTGCGCTCATCGAGAAGCTCCTCGGCCCCGCCGCGGTGCTGCTGCTGCGCGCCATCGTGGCAACCTATCGCATCGCCAGGGAGGACCGCGAGATCCTGCACCGCGCGGCCCGCCACCAGCGCCTCGTCGTCGTAACGGGCCACGGCATGTTTCCGTCGCTGCTGCCGCTGGTGGCGATCGCCCGCGCGCAAGGACGCTGCATCTCCGTGATGACAAGCCCGAGCCGCGACGGCAAGCTGATGGATCTGGCGCTGGCGGGGTTCCGCATCCGCGTGGTCAAGGGCTCCTCGCGCAGCCGTGCGATTCCCGCCACGATGGAACTGATCTCTGAAATCGAGCAGGGCCACATCGGCCTGATCGCCGTCGATGGACCCCGCGGGCCCATCCTTGTTCCCAAGCCGGGATTCTTCACCATCGCGCGGCGGACGAATTCGCATGTCGTGTTGATCGTCACGTCGTGCGCCCGCTCGATTGGCTTCGGGTCGTGGGACCGGCTTTTCCTTCCGCTCCCCTTCTCGCGCATTCGCGTCACGGTGAGGGACTTCGATGTATCGAAGGATGCGGAGGAAACCCAGGAGCAGGCCGTCGAGCGACTCGGTAACTTCCTCCGCGCGGACTCGATCGCCATCGATTCGCCGGTTGCCCGGGGAGAGAAGGCTTCGCCGTGACCGACTCCATGGACTGGTCGTTTCCCTACGCTGGACAGCGCATGCCCGTGATGGCGCGCAACATCGTCGCCACGTCGCAACCGCTGGCGGCGCAGGCGGGCATCGACGCGATGGCGCGCGGCGGCAACGCCATCGATGCGGCGCTCTCCACCGCCATCGCGCTGGCAGTGGTGGAGCCCAACATGAACGGCATCGGCGGCGACGCCTTTGCGCTGGTGTGGGAGCCGGGAGAAAAACGTCTATACGGCCTCAACGCGTCGGGGCGCTCGCCGGCGGGGTGGACTCCAGAGCGCTTCGCCGGCCGCGCCGCGATGCCGGAACTCGGCTGGGACGCTGTCACGGTGCCGGGCTGCGTCTCCGCGTGGGCCACGCTCTCGGCGCGATTTGGCAGGCTGCCGTTCGCCGAACTGTTTCGCGCGGCGGTGCGCTATGCGCGGGAGGGCTTCCACGTTTCGCCGATTTCCGCCGCGTCGTGGCGCGGGGCGGAGGAACGGCTCCGCGACTATCCCGAGTTTGGCCGCGTCTTCCTTCCCGGTGGACGCGCGCCCCGCCCGGGCCATGTCTGGGCCAGCCCCGACCATGCGCTCACGCTGGAGGAGATCGCCGCCACCGGCGGGGAATCCTTCTATCGCGGGAACCTTGCCGCGCGCATCGCCGCCGCCTCCGCCGCCGATGGCGGCGCCATGACCGCCGACGATCTCGCGACGCACGCCTGCGACTGGGTCGAGCCGGTCAGCATCGGCTATCGCGGATATACACTGCACGAGATCCCGCCCAACGGCCAGGGCCTCGCCTCGCTCATGGCGCTCGGGATTCTCTCCCACTTCAGCTTCGACGGCATCGCCGTGGACTCCGTGGAATTCCTGCACCTCCAGATCGAGGCCATGAAGCTCGCCCTCGCCGATGCCCACCGCTACATCGCCGATCCCGCCGCGATGGAGGCGGTCCGATGGGAGGACCTGCTCAAGTCCGACTATCTCGCGTCCCGCGCCGCGCTGCTCGATCGCCAGCGCGCGTCGGAGCCCGCCTTCGGCACGCCGCGCGGCGGCACGGTGCTCCTCTGCGCCGCCGATGAATCGGGGATGATGGTGTCGTATATACAGTCCAACTACTGGGGCTTCGGCTCCGGCATCGTGGTGCCGGAAACGGGGATCGCCATGCAAAATCGCGGGTGGGGGTTTTCCCTGGAGCCCGGGCATCCCAACCAGGTCGGCCCGCGCAAGCGGCCCTTCCACACCATCATCCCCGGCTTCGTCACGCGCGGCGGGGACCCGGTCATGGCCTTTGGCGTCATGGGCGGCCCCATCCAGGCCCAGGGCCACGTCCAGATGATGGTCCGCCTCGCCGACTACGCCCAGAACCCCCAGGCCGCCAGCGACGCCCCCCGCTGGCGCGTCGATGGCGGACGCCGCGTCGCCCTGGAGAACACCCACCCGCCCGCCATCATCGACGCCCTCCGCGCCCGCGGACACGACGTCACCGTGCTCCCGCCCTCCGGCTTCGGCGGAGCCCAGCTCATCCGCTGTATAGACGGCGGCTACTGCGCCGCCAGCGACCACCGCAAGGATGGAGCCGCTTACGGCAGGTAGAGGGGAACGGCGGGAAAGGCGGAAACAACGGGAACGGCGGAAACGCCGAAGCAGTGGATGACCACTGATAGCCGCCTACGGCAGGTAAAGGGGAACGGCGGGAAAGGCGGAAACAACGGGAACGGCGGAAACGCCGAATGAGGGGGTGACCACTGATAGCCGCGTCGCGGAGACTTTTAAGCCGTTCCC
>Ga0105049_10005593_pt1 | contig 14631 bp, 14 predicted proteins | sample MAT06_FD_78087 | JGI IMG/M metagenome (GOLD analysis project Ga0105049, IMG submission 78087) | Freshwater microbial communities from Lake Fryxell liftoff mats and glacier meltwater in Antarctica - MAT-06 | ecosystem: Environmental > Aquatic > Freshwater > Ice > Liftoff microbial mat | place...
CCGGGCGCCCCCCCGCCTTCCCCCTTGCCCCCCCCCCCTCCGCCGTTTCGGCCCCCCCGCCTGCCCCGTTGCGCCCCCTACATGCCCCGTTGCGCCCGGCGCAGACCCGCCTTGCGCAGCCTGACCCCTTGCCCAACTTTGTTGCTTTCCGGCCCCTGTTGCGCCAAGAGGGTGGCAATTCGGGCGGGGGCCGGGTGGCCGTTGCACCGCCCCAAGGAAGGATTGCATCCATGACCAATGTCGTCATCGCATCTGCCGCACGCACCGCAGTCGGCAGTTTCACCGGCGCTTTCGCCGCCACCCCCGCCCATGATCTGGGCGCCGCCATGTTGCAGGCCATCGTCGCCCGCGCGGGCATCGACGCGGCCGAGGTCAGCGAGACGATCCTGGGCCAGGTGCTGACGGCAGCCCAGGGGCAGAACCCGGCGCGGCAGGCGCATATCAAGGCGGGATTGCCGCAGGAATCGGCAGCGTGGAGCATCAATCAGGTCTGCGGCAGCGGCCTGCGGGCCGTGGCGCTGGGTGCGCAGCACATCATGCTGGGCGATGCCGCCATCGTCGCGGCGGGCGGGCAGGAAAACATGTCGCTGTCACCCCATGCCGCGCATCTGCGCAATGGCGTCAAGATGGGCGATGTCAGCTTTATCGACACGATGATCCGCGACGGGCTGTGGGATGCGTTCAACGGCTATCACATGGGGCAGACGGCGGAGAATGTCGCCGCCCAGTGGCAGATCACCCGCGAAATGCAGGACACTCTGGCCGTGGCCAGCCAGAACAAGGCCGAGGCGGCGCAGAAGGCCGGCCGCTTTGCCGACGAGATCGTGCCCTTTGTGATCAAGGGCAGGAAGGGCGACGTGACCGTGGATCAGGACGAATACATCCGCCATGGCGCGACGATGGACGCGATGGCCAAGCTGCGCCCCGCCTTTGCCAGGGATGGCAGCGTGACGGCAGGCAATGCCTCGGGCCTGAATGACGGCGCGGCGGGCGTGCTGTTGATGAGCGCAGACGAGGCCGCGCGGCGCGGGATCGAACCCCTGGCGCGGATCGCGTCCTATGCAACGGCGGGGGTGGACCCGAAAATCATGGGCGTCGGGCCGATCCATGCCTCGCGCAAGGCGCTGGCCAAAGCGGGCTGGACGGTGGCCGACCTGGATCTGGTCGAGGCGAACGAGGCCTTTGCCGCCCAGGCCTGCGCGGTGAACAAGGACATGGGCTGGGATCCCGCCATCGTCAACGTCAACGGCGGCGCGATTGCCATCGGCCATCCGATCGGGGCCAGCGGCGCGCGGGTGCTGAACACCCTGCTGTTCGAGATGAAGCGGCGCGGGGCCAGGCGGGGTCTGGCAACGTTGTGCATCGGTGGCGGCATGGGCGTGGCCCTGTGCGTCGAACGCTGACACCGGCGTAGGGTGCGCATCCTGCGCACCTTTCGCGACATTCTTGCGCCAGAAACCTGGTACACCTGACAATCATTCAATAATAAGTTGATGGAGGAGATGCTCATGTCGCGCGTTGCGCTTGTCACCGGCGGTTCCCGCGGTATCGGTGCTGCAATTTCTCGCGCCTTGCAGGCCGAAGGCTTTGCCGTCGCGGCCACCTTTGCCGGGAACGATGCCGCCGCTGCCGCCTTTGCCGCCGAAACCGGCATCCGCACCTATCAATGGAACGTGGCCGACTATGCCGCCTGTGCCGCCGGCGTGGCCCGGGTCGTGGCTGATATCGGCCGGGTCGACACGCTGGTCAACAACGCCGGCATCACCCGCGACGCGCCGTTCCACAAGATGACGCCGCAGCAATGGCACGAGGTGATCGACACCAACCTGACCGGCCTGTTCAACATGACCCATTGCGTCTGGCCCGGCATGCGCGCGGCCAAGTTCGGCCGGGTGATCAGCATTTCGTCGATCAACGGCCAGAAAGGCCAGTTCGCCCAGGCAAACTATGCCGCCGCCAAGGCCGGCGACATCGGTTTCACCAAGGCGCTGGCGCTGGAGGGCGCGCGGGCCGGGATCACGGTGAACGTGGTCGCACCGGGCTATATCAACACCGACATGATGGCCACGATCCCCGAAAAGGTGATGCAGGACGTCATCCTGCCGCAGATTCCCGTCGGCCGCCTGGGCGAGGCGGACGAGATCGCGCGGTGTGTCGCCTTCCTCGCCAGTGACAAGGCCGGCTTCATCACCGGGGCGACGTTGTCGGCCAATGGCGGGCAGTACATGATCTGACGGCAACGGTTGGGGGGCGCGCCGATGACGATTCTGACCACCGCAGATGCAGCATCGCGGTTTGTTGTGGCCCCGCATATGCAGCGGGTCATCGCCCTGGGCGGGCCGGGGGGCTGGCGTCAGGTCTGGCAGATGTGGCGCGGCCGTCGCGGGACCGGGCGGTTTTCGCCGAAGGAATACTACGATTATGCGCTGTGGCGGCCAGAGGTGACCGCCGCCCGGCGGCAAGAGTTCGTCTTTGCGACGCAGAACCGTCCGGCCAATGACAGCTTGCGCCAGTCCGGCGTGCCCGCCAGCGATGCCATCATCGAAGACAAGCTGGCCAGCGCCGCGCTGTTTGCCGCGCATGGGCTGCCAAGCACGACCACCCGTGCCTTCTATGCGGCTGATCCCGGCATCGTCCCCGCGCAGGATGTGCCGACCTTGCGCGACCGGGCCGCATTGGCGGCGTTGCTGGCCGATCCCGCGCAATATCCGCTGTTCGGCAAGCCGCTCAGCGCCTCGCGCAGCCGGGGTGTGGTCAATCTGGCCGGGTTGGGGCCGGAACCCGGGCAGGTGACGCTGTCCAACGGGGTGGCGGTGCCCCTGGCCATGCTGCTGGATGAAATCGTGCAAAGCTGGGGCGGCGGCTATCTGTTGCAGGAACAACTGACCAATCATGCCGCGCTGCTTGCGCATCTGGGGACTGCGGCAGGGTCGCTGCGGCTGGTCACCTTGATGCGGCGCGACGGACCGGCCCTGCTCTATGCCAAGCTGAAACTGCCCGCCGCGATGGCGATGCATGACGGCCCGTCCAAAGGGCCGCGCGCCGGGGCGATGATCGATCCGGCCACGGGTCAGATTGGCGCGATTCGCATCCGATTTGATCTGGCCGCGCCACGGCTGACCCATTGGCGCGACCCTGACCACGCCCTGAGCGGACTGGTGCTTCCGCATTTCCCGGCTGCCGTCGCAGCGGTGTTTGCCGGGCATCGCCTGTTTCCCGCACACGGAGTGCTGGGCTGGGACGTGGTGCTGACCGATCGCGGCCCGGTGCTGAACGAAGTGAACGCGAACCCCGATCACAACGCCTGTCAGCAGGTCACCGGACGCGGGCTGATGAACGCCGATCTGTTGCCGCTGTGGCGGCAAGCGCAGGACTGGGCCCTGGGTTGAGCCGCCGCTTGGCCACGCTCACCGGCTTTGGCGCCGTGCTGCTGTGGTCCCTGCTGGCGGTGCTGACCGTGGCCAGCGCGCCGGTGCCGCCGTTTCTGCTGACCACGCTGACCTTTGCCATCGGCGGTGCGCTGGGGCTGGTCTGGGTCGCGGCCACGGGCGGCTTGCAGCAGTTGGCCCGCGTCCCGCTGTCGGTGTACGCCATCGGCTCGCTGGCGCTGTTTGGCTATCATGCGCTGTACTTTTCCGCGTTTCGGCTGGCGCAGGCGGCGGGTGCGGCGGCGGAAACGGGACTGATCGCCTATCTGTGGCCGCTGTTGATCGTGCTGCTGTCGGGCCTGCTGCCGGGCGAGCGGTTGCGCCCCCTGCATATCATCGGCGCGTTGGTGGCCTTTGTCGGCGCCGGGCTGATCCTTGCCAGCGGCGCGCAGGGGTTCCGGCCCCAGGCGATGGCGGGCTATGGGCTGGCCTTGCTGTGCGCGCTGACCTGGTCGGGCTATTCGGTGATCTCGCGCCGGTGGCGGGATGTGCCCACGGCCAGCGTGGCGGTATTCTGCCTGGTGACGGCGGCGTTGTCGCTGCCGGTCCATCTGGCGGTCGAAGCAACGGTTTGGCCAGCATCACCGGGCGGCTGGCTGGCAGTCGCCGGACTGGGCCTGGGCCCGGTGGGGCTGGCATTCTTCATCTGGGATATCGGCGTCAAGCGCGGCGATATCCAACTGTTGGGCACGGCATCCTATGCCGCGCCGCTGCTGTCCACGCTGGTCCTTGTGCTGGCCGGACAGGCCGCAGGCTCGGCCACACTGGCCGCCTCCACCTGCCTGATCGCGGGCGGAGCGTTATTGGCTGCCCGTGCCAGCGGGCCCTGACCGGGGCCGCTAGTGCGACGACAGGCGCGAGATTTCCTCCTTCAGATACAGTTTCTGTTTCTTCATCCGGGCAATTTCAAGGTCGTCAGCCGCAGGGCTGCGCTGGGCTTCTTCGACGGCGTCAGACAGATGCTGATGCTTCCTCTTCAACTCCTGCAGGTGCGAACTCATGCTCATGGGTTGTCCTCCTCTGGATGGTTGGCCGTGAAGGTGATTCGAGCACGATTTTACAATTCTGTCATTATCATTCGTGCCGAACCGCCCCACCAGCCAAGGCTAGCCGCCAAACCGTTGCCAAAGAGTTAATCAACCCAAGGCAGAGTTGCCGCATCGCGCAGCACGGCGTCGATGGCCGGGGTGTAGGCTGGGGCGTCTGATTCGTGCCGGGGACCGGCGTGCATGGTCAGCGGGGCCAGCAGGCGAAACGGCGCGTGGCCATCCTTGCGGGCGCGCAGGATGATGTGCTCGGGCGGGCGGCCGTCGCGGGCGGAAAGGGGCAGCACCGCGATGCTGCCCAACCGCCCGTTCAGCGCGGCCAGGCAATCGGGCAGACGGGCGCTGCGCTGGATCAGCGTCAGCCAGCCGCCGGGGGCCAGCCGGCGGGCGGCAACCGCGATCCAGTCGGCCAGCGGCACCGGCCCGCCCAGCGCGATGTCGCGCCCCGGATCGTGCGCGGCGACCGAGGCGTCGCGGTCGAAATAGGGCGGGTTCATCAGCACATGATCGAACTGGGTCTGGCGCAGCGGCGCGGGCAGGGCGCGCAGGTCGGCGGCGACCACCTGCAGCGGGATGCCATTGTCGACGGCGTTGCGCGCTGCAAGTGCGGCATAGTCGGCCTGCAGTTCCACCCCGCGCAGCACCAGCCCCGGCACGCGTGCGCCCAGCGCCAGCACGGCCGCCCCGACGCCGCAGCCCAGGTCCAGCACGCGGTCCCCGGGCGCGGCCGGCACCGCCGCCGCCAGCAGGATCGCGTCGACCCCGAAGCGGTACCCCCTGGCCGGTTGCCACAACATCAGCCGCCCGCCCAGCACCGCGTCGCGGGTCAGATCAGCGGCCAAGGTCGATGCCGTTGTCGCGCATCGCCCGCGTGGCCGCCGCGTGGTCTTTGTCGCGCACCATCAGGCGGCGTGGCAAAATGCCCAGCGATCCGTCAAGGATGCTCATGTTTACGTCCAGTTCAAACCAATCTATACCCTCACCGTTCAACAGGGCGGTGGCAAAGGCGATGACGGTCGGGTCATTGGTGCGCAAAAGCTCTTTCATGCAACGTCACCTAAGGCGTCAGGCCGCCTTCGTCCATCAGAGCCGCCCTTGATAACCCTCGATCATGCCGCGATCAAACCGCAGGAACGGCTGGCCGCCCTGCTGGACGCCGATCTGGTGGCGGTGAATGCGTTGATCCGCACAAGGATGGCGTCCGAACATGCGCCCCGCATCCCCGAAGTGACCGCCCATCTGATCGAAGCCGGGGGCAAGCGGTTGCGCCCGATGCTGACCTTGGCCGCGGCACGGATGTGCGGGTATGGCGGCCCCTATCACATCCATCTGGCCGCCACGGTCGAGTTCATCCACACCGCCACCCTGCTGCATGACGATGTCGTGGACGAAAGCCATCAGCGGCGCGGCCGGCCGACGGCCAACCTGCTGTGGGACAACAGTTCTTCCGTGCTGGTGGGTGACTACCTGTTTGCGCGCAGTTTTCAGTTGATGGTGGAAACCGGGTCGTTGCGCGTGCTGGACATCCTGGCCAATGCGGCGGCCACCATTGCCGAGGGCGAGGTGCTGCAACTGACCGCCGCGCGCAACCTGGCCACCACGCAGGGCACCTATCTGCAGGTGATCCGGGGCAAGACGGCAGCGCTGTTCAGTGCCGCGACCCAGGTCGGCGGGGTGATTGCCGGGCAGGATGCTGCGGTGGAACAGGCGCTGTTCGCCTATGGCGACGCCCTGGGCGTGGCGTTCCAGATGGTGGATGATCTGCTCGACTATGGTGGCACCGCCGCCATCGGCAAGAACCTGGGCGATGACCTGCGCGAGGGCAAACTGACGCTGCCGGTGATCCACGCGGTTGCGGCGGCGGATGCCGCCGAGCTGGCGTTCTGGGTGCGGGTGATCGCAGATGGCAAGGTTGGCGACGGCGATCTTGCCACCGCCCAGCGGCTGATGCAGCGGCATGGCGCACTGGACGCGACCCGGGATGCTGCCCTGGCCTGGGCGGGCCGCGCCAAGGCCGCGCTGACCCCGCTGCCCGCACACGAGATTCGCGATCTGCTGGCTGGCCTGGCTGATTACGTGGTGGCGCGCATCGCCTGAACCACCGGTTCGGGGGCCAGCATCTCGGCCGGGGCGACCCACCAGTTTTGCTCGGCCACCTGCACGGCGCGGGCTGCGTTGCGCGCCGCGCCCATGTCGCGGCACAGCGCGACGCAGGTGGCGCCCGACCCCGACATCGTGGCAAACCCCACCTGCGGCAACGCCCGCAGCCGCCGCAGCGCCAGCGCAACCTGGGGTGCTGCCGTCATCGCCGGGGCCAGCAGATCGTTGCGCTGCCGGGCCAGCCAGTGGCAGAACCCGTCGAAATCCAGCCCCTGCGGCAGGGCGTCCATGCCCGGATTGTCCTTGGCCGTCAGCGCGGCAAACACCGGGCCGGTCGGCACCGTGACACGCGGGTTGACCAGCACCAGCGCCACCGGCGGCAGCGGGTGCAGCGCATTCAACCGCTCGCCCACGCCGCGCATCCGCACGGGTTCGGGCGCGGTCAGGCATGCGGGCACATCCGCCCCCAGCCCCAGCGCGGCAGGGTCTTGCGGTGCCAGCGGGGCCACGCCCCAAAGATCGGCCAGCAGGCGCAGGGTCGCGGCGGCATCCGACGATCCGCCGCCGATGCCGGCGGCATGGGGCAGGTTCTTGGTCAGCCGGATCGCCGCCCCCCGCGCCACGCCGCGTGCCGCCTGCAGGGCACGGGCGGCGCGCAGCACCAGGTTGCCTTCATCCACCGGCACGCCGTGCGAAAACGGGCCGCTGACAGTCAGGCCAAGGTAGTCCGACGACGCCACGCTGACCTGATCGCCGATCCCGGCGAACACGACCAGCGAATCCAGCAGGTGATAGCCATCGGCGCGTTGACCCGTGACATGCAGGGTCAGGTTCACTTTCGCCGGGGCCAGCCCGCTATCCATCGCTGCCTGCAACCTGTGGTGGGGTGGCGGCCTCCTCGGCCAGCACGGCATCCAGCCCGATATCCAGCTTGCGCCGGATCCGCGTCGCCTCGTCCTCGTCCGGGGCAAAGGACAGCGCGCGGCGCCATTGGAACGCGGCCTCGCGGGTGCGGCCCACTGTCCAGTAGACATCGCCCAGATGGTCGTTGATGACCGGGTCGGTGGGCAGCAGGGCGGCGGCCTGCTCCATATGCGGCACCGCGTCGGCGGCGCGGCCCAGCCGGAACAACGCCCAGCCCAGCGAATCGACGATCGCGCCGTTCTGCGGATCGGTCTGCACGGCGGCCTCGATCATGGTCAGCGCCTCGTCCAGCCGTTCGCCGCGTTCGACCAGCGAATAGCCCAGATAGTTCAGCACACCCGCCTGATCGGGGTTGATCGCCAGCGACGCGCGCAGCGCGGCCTCGGCTGCCGGCCAGTTGTCCAGATGGGTGAAGGTGATGCCGTGCACGAAATGCAGATAGGCCAGCGCCCGGTCACCGGCGGGATAAAGCGCGATGGCCTGGGCATAAAGCGGCGCGGCCTGGTCATGGCGGCCCGTGCGGCGCAGGATATCGGCCAGCGACACCAGCACGCCCGGCATGTCGGCATGGTCGCGCAGCAGGGCGGTCAGCACCTCGATCGCCACATCCGCCTGCCCGGCCCGGTTCAGCGCATCGGCGCGCCCGACCTCGGCAATGACAAAGGACGCATCATCGGGCGGCACGGCGGCATAGGCGGCATTGGCCAGATCATATTGCCCAAGCCGGTCCAGCATCTGGCCGGCCAGCAACTGCGCTTCCCACAGATCGGGGTTCAGGATGCGGGCGGCCCGGGCATAAAACAGGATCGAGGCGGGGTCCGCCTCGTCACCGATGGTCCGCGCGATGGTGTAGAAAACCTCGGCCAGGCCATCGGCGGCGCTGCCGACCAACGTCCAGGGCAGGGCATCGCCCGCCGCCAGCCGGTCGCGCAGGGCGCGCAGCGTGGGGTCGGAAGTGCCGGGAAAGGTGGTGTCGATCAGACCCACCGCATCGTCATTGCGGCCCAGTTGCGACAGTACCTGCACATGGGCGATGATGGCGCGGCGGGTGGCCTGCATGCCCCGATCCGGCGGCAGCGACAGGATCGCGTCCGCCGCTTCGAAATCACCGACAAAGGCAAGCGCCAGCGCCTTGTGATAAAGGCCGAACGACACCATGCCGCGCGTGGCGATGACGGTGTCAAAGGCGGCCAGCGCCCGATCCATGTCGCCGCGCCCGACCTGCGCCCAGGCGCGGGCCAGCGCGTCGATCAGCGGATAGGTCAGTTGCCCGGCATCCAGCCCCGCCGTCAGCCCATCCCAGTCGCCGCGCCGGGCGGCGTCGGTGGCCAGGACCAGCCCGGCGATCTGGCTGTCGAACCCGCCCGCCTGAATGCGCTGCGCCAGTTCCAGCGCGCGGTCGAATGCGTCCAGCCCCAGCCAGGCGGCCATGGCATTGTCCAGCAGCATCGGATTGTCGGGGTCGTCGGCGATGGTGCGGGTAAAATAGGTGGCCGCCGCGTCGAAGTCGCCCGCGATCCCGGCGGCACGGGCCGCCAGATAGGCGCCCAGATCGGCACCGGATTCGGGCCCCGGATCGGTGACCAGATCGGTGCCCAGATCGGTTGCAGCCTCCTGCTGCGCCAGAACCGCCCCGGGCGTCATGGCCAGCCCGGCCAGAACCATCAACCCTGCCAATACCTTGCGCGCCATGCCGTGTCTGCCCTTGCCATTGGGCCCCATGGTTAGGGGCCGGTTATGTGCCGCGCAATCCGCCACCGGTGGCCAAAGCCCGCCATCGGCGCGATGCCGCATCCTGATCCGCCCGATACTGGCAGGTTTTCGCCGCCTTTGCCGTCACGACGCCGTCACGATGTCACGCCAGCCGGGTCTGCCCGCCTACATGTTGGGATAGTTCGGCCCGTCGCCGCCCTGTGGCACCGCCCAGGTGATGTTCTGGCTGGGATCCTTGATATCGCAGGCCTTGCAATGGACACAGTTCTGGAAATTGATCTGGAACCGCGCGTCGATGCCGCTGCCCACCACCTCGTACACGCCCGCCGGGCAATAGCGTTGCGCAGGCTCGGCATATTGCGGCAGGTTCACCCGGATCGGCAAGGTGGGGTCGGTCAGCCGCAGATGCGGTGGCTGATTGGGGTCGTGATTGGTGCCGGAAAAACTGAGGTTGGTCAGCCGGTCGAAGGACAGTTTGCCGTCCGGCTTGGGATAGTCGATGGGTTTGTAATCGGCGGCCTTGCCGGTGGCGGCGGCGTCCGATTTGCCATGACGCAGCGTGCCCAGCAGCGACAGGCCGAACAGGTTGTTGGTCCACATGTCCAACCCGCCCAACCCCAGCGAGGCCAGCAGGCCATAGCGCGACCAGAGCGGTTTGACATTGCGCACCCGCTTGAGGTCGCGCCCGATCGGGCCGTCGCGCACGGCGGCGTCATACTCGCTGAGCGTATCGCCCGACCGGCCTGCCGCAATCGCCGCCGCCGCCGCATTGGCCGCCGCGATGCCCGACAACATGGCGTTATGGTTGCCCTTGATCCGGGGCACGTTCACCATCCCCGCGGCACAGCCCAGCAATACCCCGCCCGGAAACGCGGTCTGCGGCAGCGACTGCAACCCGCCTTCGGTGATCGCCCGCGCACCATATGCGATCCGCTTGCCGCCCTGCAGCAGGTCGGCCACCATCGGGTGATGCTTGAACCGCTGAAACTCCAGATACGGAAACAGATAGGGGTTGGCATAGTTCAGGTGGACGACAAATCCGACATAGACCTGATTGTTGTCAACGTGATAGATGAAACTGCCGCCCCCGGCATTGCCCCCCAGTGGCCAGCCCATCGTATGGGTGACGCGGCCCTGATGATGTTTGGCGGGGTCGACCTGCCAGATTTCCTTCATCCCCAGACCATATTTCTGCGGCTCTCGCCCTGCATCCAGGCCGTGGCGGGCGATCACCTGCTTGGACAGGCTGCCGCGCACGCCTTCGCCCAGCATCACGTATTTGCCCAGCAGCTCCAGCCCGGGTTCATGGTTCGGCCCTGGAGTGCCATCCGCCTGCCGCCCGAATTCGCCCGCGACCACGCCCTTGACGGTGCCATCTGCGGCCCAGACCACCTCGGAACAGGACATGCCGGCGAAAATCTCGACCCCAAGCGCTTCGGCCTGCTCGGCCAGCCAGCGGCAGACATTGGCCATGCTGACGATGTAATTGCCGTGATTGTTCATCAGGGGCGGCATCAGGGTGTTGGGGATGCGGATCTGGCCGGCGGGGCCCAGCATGTAGAACTGATCCTGCACCACCGGGACGGTCACCGGCGCGCCCCGCGCCTGCCAGTCGGGGATCAGCGCGTCCAGGCCCGCCGGGTCCAGCACCGCGCCCGACAGGATATGCGCGCCAACCTCGGACCCTTTTTCCAGCACCACCACCGACAGATCGGGGTCGATCTGTTTCAGGCGGATCGCAGCAGACAGGCCCGCAGGCCCCGCGCCCACGATCACCACATCATACTCCATCGCCTCGCGTTCGACAGTCATGCGCGGTTCCCCTTGGGCAGCAGCGGTCGTATGCAGGGTTAGCGGATGACGGCGGGCGGGGCAACGCGCGGTTGCAGCATTTTCCACCGCCGCGACACCGCGACAGGTCACCGCCGCGATGCGAAAACCGCAAGTTTGGCCCGGCAAGGCTTGACTTACCGCCGGTGCGGCGGGTTATCAACGTCCGTCCCCGTCCGGCGCACAGCCTGCCCGGCGGGCAAGACATCGCCTGAAGGAGGCCTTGGACAACCGATGGACAAGATCCCGCTGACCCGCACCGGATTTGACAAGCTGGATGCCGAACTGAAAACGCTCAAATCGGTCGAGCGTCCGGCGATCATCGCGGCGATTTCCGAGGCGCGCGCGCATGGCGACCTGTCCGAAAATGCCGAGTATCACTCGGCCAAGGAAAAGCAGTCGTTTCTGGAAGGCCGGATCAAAGAGCTTGAGGCCGTGATCAGCAAGGCGGATGTGATCGACACCGCGCGGCTGTCCGGCCCGGTCAAGTTCGGGGCCATCGTGTCGCTGGTGGACGAAGATACCGCCGAAAAGCGGACCTATCAGATCGTGGGCGAATACGAGGCCGATATCGAGGCCGGGCGGCTGAACATGAAATCGCCGCTGGCCCGGGCGCTGATCGGCAAGACGGTGGGCGACAGTGTCGAGGTGCGCACCCCCGGCGGCGAGCGTGGCTACGAGATCCTGCGCATTTCCTATGCCTGACGGGCGATCGGCCAAGCGCGGCTGACCGGTCGCACGCGGCCTTGACCCGGACCGGTTGCGGTGAAAGGGGGCCGCACCATGCCAGACAACCCCACCCGCCCTGATCCGGCAGTTGCGCCCGCCGCGTTGGGCCTGACGTCCGAGGTGCGGGCGGACGGCATTTCGGCGGCCGAGATCATCGCCACGGTCGCCACCATCGTCTGGCTGGGGCTGGCGGCGCTGTTCCTGCTGGTGCCGGCCCCGGCATCGCCCCTGCCATCAACCTTGACCGCGACCCCGGCGCTGGGCACCGTTGCCGGGCTGTCGGGCCTGATCGTGACGCTGATCGCGGTGGTCGTGCCGGTGGCGTTGATCTGGGTGGCGGCAGCGGCGGCGCGGTCGGCACGGATCATGCGCCACGAATCGCGCCGGTTGCAGGCGGTGGTCGAACAGATGCGCCAGGCCTGGCTGACCGACCGCCAGGCACGGGGGGCCGTGGCACAGGGTGCCACGGTCGAACGCAAACTGGCCGAGATCGCGCAAAGCGCCCGTGCGCCCGAGGTGCCGCTGGGCAGCTTTGCCACCTCGCGCGATGCCCGGGCGCGCGGCGGCGGCCTGACCCGCGGCGTTACCCGGCCGGGCGATGACCAGCCATCGCTGGCCCTGGGCACCACGGCGGACGAGTTGACGCCGCCCCTGATCACCTCGGACCTGATCCGGGCGCTGAACTTTCCCGATACCGAACAGGATGCGGCGGGCTTTGCCGCCCTGCGCCGGGCGCTGCGCGACCGGCGGGCGCGGCAACTGGTGCAGGCCAGCCAGGATGTGCTGACCCTGCTCAGCCAGGACGGCATCTATATGGACGATCTGACCCCCGACCGCGCCCGGCCCGAGATCTGGCGCCGCTTTGCCACCGGCGAACGCGGCCGTGCGGTGGCGGCGCTGGGCGGGGTGCGCGACCGGTCCTGCCTGGCGCTGACGATGGGGCGGATGCGGCAGGACACGATCTTTCGCGACGCCGCGCACCATTTCCTGCGCCTGTTCGACCGGATGCTGACGGGTTTCGAACCCGAGGCCAGCGACGAGGACATCGCCCGCCTGGCCGAAACGCGCACAGCCCGCGCCTTCATGCTGATCGGGCGGGTGACGGGGGCGTTTGACTGACGCCTGCGCGGATTGGAGACCCCCGGGGCTCTGCCCCGGAACCCCGGGATATTTAGGGACAGAAAATGCAAGGGCAAAGGGCGGGCGCTTGACGCCCCGCGTGCTGCGGGGCAGGACCGCAGCAGCAAAGTCAAACCTGTGTCCGGTGCATCAAAGGGGGAACCACATGACCCGAATCGTCCATGTCAACGGCGACTGGCTGCCCGAGGATCAGGCCAAGGTGTCGGTATTCGACCGCGGCTTTCTGATGGCCGATGGCGTGTACGAGGTGACAAGTGTGCTGGGCGGCAAGCTGATCGACTTTCCCGGCCATATCGCCCGGCTGGCGCGGTCGCTGGCCGCGCTGGAGATGGCGTCGCCGTGCGATGACGCCGCCCTGCTGGACCTGCACCGCGACATCGTGGCGCGCAACGCACTGGTCGATGGCATGGTCTATCTGCAGGTCACGCGGGGCGCGCCGGGCGACCGTGATTTCGCCTATCCGCCTGCAGGCACGCCGCCGACCATCGTGATGTTCACCCAGTCCAGGCCCGGCCTGGCCGACAGCCCGCTGGCCCGCAGCGGTATCAGGGTGATCTCGATCCCCGACCTGCGCTGGGGGCGGCGCGATATCAAGACGGTGCAGTTGCTCTACCCCTCGATGGGCAAGATGCTGGCGCGCGCGGCAGGCGTGGATGACGCCTGGATGGTCGAGGACGGGTATGTCACCGAGGGCACATCGAACAACGCCTGGATCGTCAAGGATGGCCGCATCATCACCCGCCATCTGGGGTCCGAGATTCTGGCCGGGATCACCCGGACCGCGGTGATCCGGCTGGCCGAGGCGGCGCAGATGGTGATCGAGGAGCGCCCCTTTACCCTGACCGAGGCGCTGACCGCCGACGAGGCGTTCATCACCAGTGCCAGCATGTTCGTGATGCCGGTGGTCGAGGTGGATGGCCAGCCGCTGGGCAACGGCAGGCCCGGGCCGGTGGCCACGCGCCTGCGCGACATCTATCTGGACGAAAGCCGGATGGCGGGTCTGTGAGGGTCCGAGGCGACCCGAAGCGAGCCGACCTGAGCCGACCCGACCCGACCCGACCCAAAGCGATCCGACCCGAGCCGGCCCGACCCGAGCCGGCCCGACCCGAGCCGGCCCGACCCGAGCCGGCCCGAAGCGAGCCGGCCCGAAGCGAGCGGGGCGGGACCGATCCCGCCCCGCTCGGGTCTGGCTTGGGTCAGACGATCGTAAACTCGCTGAACGTCAGGGCCGGTGCACCCGATAGCGTGGCGAAATGCTGGGATTGCACCCCGCCCAGCCCATCCAGGTCGAAGTAAAGGTTCCCGTTGGACTGGTCGTAGATGATGCGATGCGTCGTTGCTGTGGCAAGGCTGCTGCCGCTGGTGACCAGGAAGGCATTGGCGGCCAGACCGCCCGCCACCATCCCGGTAAAGGCCGCGTTTTCCAGATGGATGCTGTCATCAACGGCGGCATAGCCGATGATGGTGTCGATATTGGCAGGGCTGACCGCGGTGTTGAACAGGAAGGTGTCCGCCCCGGCGCCGCCATTCAGCGTATCCAGGCCAAGGCCACCGGCCAGTGTATCGCTGCCATCGCCGCCGTTCAGGCTGTTGGCCAGACTGTTGCCAGTCAGCACATCACTGCCGCTGCCGCCCAGCACGTTCTCGATCAACACAAAGCTGTCGAGGCCGTAGCCGGTGGCCTGCGGGCCGGCCAGCCCGAGGTTGACAGTGACCGCAGC
>Ga0105049_10005598_pt1 | contig 14627 bp, 10 predicted proteins | sample MAT06_FD_78087 | JGI IMG/M metagenome (GOLD analysis project Ga0105049, IMG submission 78087) | Freshwater microbial communities from Lake Fryxell liftoff mats and glacier meltwater in Antarctica - MAT-06 | ecosystem: Environmental > Aquatic > Freshwater > Ice > Liftoff microbial mat | place...
CAGTTGGTGAAAGTACGCGCCTGTCACGCCGGGGGTCGCGGGTTCTCGCCCCGTCCACCGCGCCACTGCCCCCCGATTGGCCCGTCGCGATGCGCGGTGACAGCCTTGTTGGTCAAAGTTCCGGCCTGTCACGCCGGGGGGTCGCGGGTTCGATCCCCGTCCACCGCGCCCCCGCGCCCCTCGATTGGCCCGTTGCGATGCGCGGTTGCAGCTTCGTTGGTCAAGGGACCGGCCTGTCACGCCGGGGTCGCGGGTTCGAGCCCCGTCCACCGCGCCACCGGAACCACCGTTACCCGCCCATCACGCCAGAGCCGCCAGAATCCGCGCCCAGCTGCGGATGCCTTTGTGAAATGACCGCAGGTCGTACTTTTCGTTCGGTGAATGGATCAGATCGTCATCCTTGCTGAATCCGATCAACATTGCGTCCATGCCCAGCACCGATTTGAAATAGCCCGCCACCGGGATCGAACCGCCCGAGCCGATGAAGGCCGCCGGTTTGGGCCATTCGGCCGACAGTGCTGCGCGCGCCGCCTCGAACGCCGGGTTGTCCGTCGCCATCACACTGGCCGGCGCGCCGCCATGGCTGCCAAAGGTGACGGTGCAATCGGCGGGCACCATCGCCTGCACCATGGCGCGGAACGCGGTGCGGATCGCGGCGGGGTCCTGGCTGCCAACCAGGCGAAAGCTGATCTTGGCGGTGGCTTTCGACGGCAGCACCGTCTTGAACCCGTCGCCGGCATAGCCGCCCGCGATGCCGTTCACCTCGCAGGTGGGGCGCGACCAGATCATCTCCAGCACGCTTCGGCCCACCTCGCCCGCCGGGACCGACAGCCCGACCTCGGCCAGAAACGCCGCGCCGTCAAAGCCCAAGGCATCCCATTGCGCGCGCAGGGCATTGGTCAGCTCTGCCACACCGTCATAGAATCCGGGCACGGTGACGCGGCCCGTATCGTCATGCAGGGCCGCGATGATGCGCGACAACACCCGCACCGGGTTGATCGCCGCGCCGCCATACATGCCCGAATGCAGGTCCATCGCCGGGCCGGTGATGGTCACTTCCTCGCCCAGCATGCCGCGCAGCATGGTGGTGATCGCGGGCGTGTCGTGGTCGAACAGGCCGGTGTCACAGATCAGCGCGATATCGGCGGTCAACTCGGCCGCGTTCGCCTGCATGAACGGGATCAGCGAGGGCGATCCGGATTCCTCCTCGCCCTCAAAGAACAGCGTGATGCGGGCAGGCAAGGTGCCATGCACGGCTTTCCACGCCCGGCACGCCTCGACAAAGGTCATCAACTGGCCCTTGTCGTCGGACGACCCGCGCGCGCGGATGACCTTGCCTGCGGGCGTGTCCTGCACGACCGGCTGAAACGGCGGTGTATGCCACAGGTTCAGCGGATCAACGGGTTGCACGTCGTAATGGGCGTAAAACAGCAGATGCGGCCCAGTGTGGCCATCATGGGCGACCACCATCGGATGGCCGGGCGTCGGCCGGGTGCCGGCGTCAAAGCCCAGTCCCTGCAATTCGGCCACCAGCCAATCGGCCGCACGCACGCAATCGGCCTTGTGGGCCGGATCGGTCGAAATCGAGGGGATTTCCAGCAGTGCGCTCAGCCGCGCGACAGCGGCGTCAAGGTCGGCGTCGATCCGGTTCAGCACGGCGTCAAGTGACATCGGGGCCTCCTGTCCTGTCGGCCAAGCCTAGGCAGTGGGGGAGCAATGTCCAGCGCGGTCTGGCCGCCGATCCGCGCCCTCCTCGCCGATTGCGTCACGCCTGCTTCACAAGGGCGTCACTTTGTAGCGTATTGCCCGGGCACAACCCACCCTATATCAGCCCCAGACACTCGCGTGTGCCCCACCCGCTGCACGCCCGATCCACCCGATCCAGATGCCAGAGGCTGCTCCCTTGGACTATTCCGCCGCGCTCGACACCGCCCTGAACCGCCTGCATGCCGAAGGCCGCTATCGCACCTTCATCGACATTGCGCGCACGAACGGCCATTTCCCGCATGCAACCTGGCATCGGCCCGATGGCACGACCGCGCCGGTGACGGTCTGGTGTGGCAACGATTATCTGGGCATGGGACAGCATCCGGCGGTGCTGGCGGCCATGCACGACGCGCTGGACAAGGTGGGTGCCGGGTCGGGCGGGACGCGCAACATCAGCGGCACCACCATCCACCACAAGGCGTTGGAACGCGAGTTGGCCGATCTGCATGCCAAGGACGCGGCCCTGCTGTTTACCAGCGCCTACATCGCCAATGACGCGACCCTGTCCACGCTGCGCGCGCTGTTCCCGGGGCTGATCATCTATTCCGACGCGTTGAACCATGCGAGCATGATCGAGGGTATCCGGCGTGGCGACGGGCCGCGGCGGGTGTTTCGCCACAACGACCTGGCCCATCTGCGCGCCTTGCTGGGCACCGACGACCCCGCCGCGCCAAAGCTGATCGCGTTTGAATCGATCTATTCGATGGACGGCGATTTCAGCGACATTCCGGCGATCTGCGATCTGGCCGCCGAATTCGGCGCGCTGACCTATCTGGACGAGGTGCACGCGGTCGGCATGTACGGCCCGCGCGGTGGCGGCGTGGCGGAGCGTGATGGCGTCATGCACCGGGTCGACATCGTCAACGGCACCCTGGCCAAGGCCTTTGGCGTGATGGGTGGCTATATTGCGTCCTCGACGAAAATGGTCGATGCGATAAGGTCTTATGCACCTGGCTTCATTTTTACCACCTCGCTGCCGCCTGCCATCGCCGCCGGTGCCGCCGCATCCGTCGCGCATCTGAAGTCCGACAGCGCGCTGCGTGCCCGGCACCAGACGCAGGCGACAATCCTGAAATACCGGCTCAAGGGGCTGGGCCTGCCGATCATCGACCATGGCAGCCACATCGTGCCGCTGTTCGTCGGCGACCCCAAGCACACCAAGAAACTGTCGGACATGCTGCTGACCGATCATGGCATCTATGTGCAGCCGATCAACTATCCCACCGTGCCGCGCGGCACCGAACGGCTGCGCTTTACCCCATCGCCGGTGCATGGCCCGCGCGAAATTGATGCGCTGGTCAAGGCACTTGACCGGCTTTGGTCGCATTGTGCGCTGAATCGCGCCCAGCTGGCGGGTTGATCGCTTTTCTGCGGATGCAGGCGAAAAACGTGTATGTTAAGCGCATGTAAAGGTCTGACCGGATTCTCGAATCATAACCGGCGGGCTTTACTGGGGCAGACTACGGGACGGCTGCATGATCGGGCGAGGCTTCTGGAGAGCCAAGGCAGTTGAGGAGGTCGAGGCCAAGGGCTTTGACGCCTTCGAACTGCGTCTTGGCGACCTGATGCGCGGCGAACGCGCGACGATGGGCAAAAGCCTGCTGGACGTGCAGCGCGAGCTGAAGATCAAGGCCGCCTATATCGCCGCCATCGAAAACGCCGATCCGACCGCCTTTGACACGCCCGGCTTCATCGCCGGTTACGTGCGGTCCTATGCGCGTTACCTGAACATGGACCCCGATTGGGCGTTCGGGACCTTCTGCACTGAATCGGGCTTTGTGACCTCGCATGGGATGAGCGCTGCGGCTTCGTCCATCCGCCCGACGCGGGATGAACGGATGGCCCAGCTGGGCCAGACCCGTGACATCTTCTTCAGCTCGACCACGCCGTTCGTGCCGGAATCCGACGGGCTGTTTTCCGGCTTTGAACCGCGTGCCATCGGGTCGCTGGTGGTGCTGGTCGCGCTGATCGGCGGGCTGGGTTATGGCGGCTGGTCGGTGCTGCAAGAGGTGCAGAAAGTGCAGTTCGCGCCGGTCGAACAGGCACCGACCGTGGTGGCCGAGGTGGATCCGCTGGCCGGTGCCACGCGCGCACTGACCGACGGCACCGCCGATATCGCCGCACTTGTCACCCCGTCGGCCGAGGCGCTGGACCGGCTTTATCGCCCGCAGGCGCTGGACGTGCCGGTGATCGTCAGCCGCGACGGCCCGATCGCGACGCTGAACCCCTATGCGGCCGATACGCTGGCACCCGGCGGCAGTGCGCCGTTGCTTGCTGCGGCACCGTCGCTGGCCGCGCTGGCCGGCGCGGTGGACGCAGCCGTGGCGCAGGCGACGCTGGTGCCCAGCGTCCAGGTGACCGAAGGCCCCGCGCCGCAATTGCAGCTGATCGCGGTGCGGCCGGCCTGGGTCCGGGTCAGGGCCGCCGATGGCAGCGTGATCTTTGAAGGCATCCTGAACGCCGGCGACACCTTTGACGTGCCGGCAACCGAACAGCCGCCGACCCTGCGGGTGGGCGAATCGGGTGCGCTGTATTTCGCGGTCAACGGCGAACATCACGGACCGGTCGGCCCTAGCGGCACCGTCACCTCGAACGTGGCGCTGGTGGCGACCGACATCGCCGCGACCTATGCCTTGGCGGACCTGAGCCGGGATGCCGATCTGGCCGAGTTTGTGGCCGTGGCTCAGGCCACGCTGCAAGCCGCCCCGGTCGCCGCGCCGGTTGTCGACGGGATCCCGGCACCGCTGGAATAGGCGGCCTGTCCGAACGACAGGTTGCTTGCAACCGGCGCTGCACTTAATCTTGTCTTCGCCACGCATGACCAAGGCCGTCAGATGACCCACAATCCGATTCGACCCTGGCGCAACATCGCCCGCCGCACCTCTCGCCAGATCATGGTCGGGCGGGTGCCGGTGGGCGGCGGCGCGCCGATCACCGTGCAGACGATGACCAACACGCTGACCACCGATGTGCGTGGCACGCTGGATCAGATCATCCGCGCCACCGATGCCGGGGCCGATATCGTCCGGGTCAGCGCCCCCGACGAAGCCAGCACGCGGGCCCTGCGCGAGATCTGCCGTGAAAGCCCGGTGCCGATCGTGGCCGACATCCATTTCCACTATCGCCGCGCGATCGAGGCAGCGCAGGCCGGCGCTGCCTGTCTGCGGATCAACCCCGGCAATATCGGCGATGCCGCCCGCGTGCGCGAGGTGGTCAAGGCGGCCAAGGACCACGGCTGTGCGATCCGGATCGGCGTCAATGCCGGGTCGCTGGAAAAGCACTTGTTGGACAAATACGGCGAGCCTTGCCCGGATGCGATGGTCGAGTCGGGGCTGGACCATATCAAGTTGTTGCAGGACAACGATTTTCACGAATTCAAGATTTCCTGCAAGGCGTCCGACGTTTTCCTGGCCGCCGCCGCCTATCAGCAACTGGCCGACCTGACCGATGCGCCGATCCATCTGGGCATTACCGAGGCCGGCGGGCTGATGACCGGCACGGTGAAATCGGCGGTGGGCCTTGGTTCGCTGCTGTGGGCCGGGATCGGCGATACCATCCGGGTGTCATTGTCCGCCGATCCGGTCGAAGAGGTGAAGGTCGGGTTCGAGATCCTCAAGGCGCTGGGCCTGCGGCACCGGGGCGTCAACATCATCTCGTGCCCGTCCTGTGCGCGGCAAGGGTTCGACGTGATCAAGACGGTCGAGGCGCTGGAAAAACGGCTGGAGCATATCAAGACCCCGATGAGCCTGTCGATCATCGGCTGTGTGGTGAACGGCCCGGGCGAGGCGCTGATGACCGATGTCGGCTTTACCGGCGGCGGGGCAGGGTCGGGGATGGTGTATCTGGCGGGCAAGCAAAGCCACAAGCTGAGCAACGACCAGATGATTGAACACATCGTCGAACAGGTCGAACGCAAGGCGGCCGAGATCGAGCACAGTCTGGCACAGGCCGCCGAACCCGGCCCGTTGCCGGTCGAGGCCAGTCGCGCCGCCTCATGATCCAGTCGATCCGGGCCGTCGAGGCGGGCTATGACCTGACGATCATCAAGCGGGTCCAGTCCATGTCCAGCCGCGATCTGGCATTGCAGCTGGTGACGATGGGCGCATTCGCCGGTGTTTTCTGGGCTGTTTTTGGCGATATCGCCCTGCTGTGGTGGTATTGCGCATTCATCACGGTGAATGGGCTGTTTGCCGCTGTTGCCCGTCGGTTGCCCGACCGCATCGGGGGCCGGGCTCTTGTCCTGGTCCTGGGCCTGGTCGCGGCAGAATCGATGGTCAGCCTGACCCTGGCCGCCTATCTGTGGCTGCATGCCGAGGCGGTCCTGAACATGCTGGGGCTGATGCTGGCGATGGGGGCCAGCGTGGTGGCGCTGTCGGAACGGTCAGAGGATCCGATTCTGCGCTGGGATGCTGCGATCTGGATGGCCTTGTTTGCCATAGGAATCCCGATCCTTTGGCTGCTGCGCGAAGGGGTGTCGCGCGATTGGGTGCTGCTGGCGGTGTCGTCCGGGCTGTGGCTGGTCTATTTCGAGATCAGCCTGGCCGAGGCGGGGCGCATGCGGCGGCGGCTGTCTGCCGCCCATCTGGCCGCGTTCGAACAATCGCGGGTCGAATCGCTCGGTCGGCTGACCGGTGGGGTGGCGCATGATTTCAACAACATCCTGACGGTGATCGGCGGCAATCTGGACCTGGCCGAAGAAGTGGCCGACCCGCACGAGAAACGCGCCCTGCTGGCCGAGGCGCGCCGCGCCACCGAACGGGCGGCAGGGGTGACGGCGCAACTGCTGGCCTATTCGCGCCAGTCGGTGCTGACGCCGGCAGATGTCGATGTGGTGCAATCGCTGCAACGGGTCGAAACCTTTCTGCGGCGGCTGTTGCCCGACAATCTGACGCTGCTGGTGGCACCCGATGGCCAGTTGCCGTCGGTGCGGGTCGATCAGACGCGATTCGAATCGGCCCTGATCAATCTGGTGCTGAACGCGCGCGATGCGATGCGGGATGGCGGCAACATCGTGGTGACGGCCGCCTTGCGCGACCTGCCCCGCGCCGCGCTGCCGGCGGATCTGGAACCCGGACGCTATCTGTATCTGAGCGTGCGCGATCATGGCACCGGCATCGACCCGGCCATCCTGTCCAAGGTGGTCGAGCCCTATTTCACCACCAAGGCCATCGGCCAGGGCTCGGGGCTGGGGCTTTCGATGGCCAAGGGCTTTGCCGAACAGTCGGGCGGCGGGCTGCTGATCGCGTCGGAACTGGGCAAAGGGACCGAGGTTCGGCTGTTCTTTCCACCCGTAACCGCGACCGATGACCGCCTTATTCTGCCGGAGCGTCTGCCCGCGCCTGCGCCACCAGCGTCTGCATCTGCGCCAGCGGCACGTAGCCTCGAATCATCTGCCCGCCCAGGATGAAGGTCGGGGTGCCGGTGATCTGCATCTGTTCGCCCAGCGCGCGGTTGGCCGCAATCACCGCTTCAACCTCGGGCGCGGTCATGCGGTTCATGATCGGGGCAGGGTCCAGGCCGAATGCACCGGCCAGCGTCGTCAGGCTGTCGGGCGTGACATCGCTGTTCATCGACATCAGCGCATCATGGATATCGCCATAGGTCTGGCCATCGTGCAACTGCTGCACCGCGATGGCAAAGCGGGCGGCCATGTCCGATTCCGGGCCCAGAATGGGGTATTCCTTGACGATGAAGCGGATGTTGCCATCCGCCTGCAGCAACTGGTCCACCTCGGCAAAGGCGCGGCGGCAATAGCCGCAGCGATAATCCATGAACTCGACCAGGGTGATGTCGCCATCGGGATTGCCGCCGACCCAGGAATGGCCGTCGTTGAACAGCGCATCGGCAAATTGCACGACATAGGCGGCGTCCGCATCGGCCTCGGCCTGGGCCTGGCGGGCATCCAGCAGGTTGATCACCTCGATCAGCACTTCGGGGTTGTCCAGCAGATAGGCGCGGACCTCCTTGCCAAAGGCGTCGCGCTCGGCCTCGGTCATCGCGGTCAGGTCGAATGCGGCGACAGGGCCCGCCAGCAGGGCGGTGGCAGCAAGGGCAAGGCAAAGGCGCATCGGCATATCCTGACGTGTTGAGCATGCGCCATCCTTGCACAGATTGGCGCGGCCGTGCCAAGGGGCTGCGCCGCGCATCGTGCATTGACGGCAGCGCGCCGGGCGGCGCAGATTCGCTTGCAACGACAAGGGGCAGTGGATGGGCAACTCAAGCCGCAAGGGCAGGGCCGCAATGCCGGGTGCCGCGCTCGTGACCGCGCTGGCTGCGCGCGCGCGCCGGGTGGGCCTGCTTGGGGCGCTGCTGCTGCTGCTGCTTTGCGCCAACTTGCCCGGCCTTGCCCGGGCGCAGGAATTCGCCGGGCTGGCGCGGCTGGATGTGGCGGCCAGCGGGATCTATGACGATGCGGCCGGGCTGCAGGTCATGCTCTACCTGAGCCAGCCGGTGCCATATCGCGCCTATACGCTGGACGGGCCGCCCCGGCTGGTGCTGGATTTCCGCGAGGTTGACTGGCGCGGCGCGACGCCCGTCGCATTGCTGGCCGCGACGCGCGCCAGCGGGCTGCGCTTTGGCACAATCCGGCCCGGCTGGTCGCGGATGGTGGTCGATCTGGCCGGGCCCTATGCGCTGGCAACCGCCGGGCTGCAAGTGGACGTGCTGACCGGCACCGCCCTGCTGGAGGTGCGGCTGGCTCCGGTGGACCTGGCCGAATTCATCGCCCGGTCGGGTGCGCCGCCGGGGGTGGAGTGGGAGATCGAGCCGCCCCCCGCGCCCGCCCTGCCGCCGCCCGAGGCTGATGGCCCGCTGATGGTGGTGGTCGATCCCGGCCATGGCGGCATCGACCCCGGTGCGATCCGCGACGATCTGACCGAAGCGGGCCTGATGCTGGCCCTGGGGCTGGAACTGGCCGATGCGATCAACCGGTCCGGCACCATGCGCGCCGTCCTGACCCGCGACAGCGACATCTTTGTGCCGCTGGCCCAGCGCATGACCATCGCGCGGGCCGCCGGGGCGGATGTGTTCATCTCGCTGCACGCCGATGCGCTCGAGACGGCTCAGGCGCACGGCGCGTCGGTCTATACCCTGTCGGGGGCTGCCGCCGATCAGGCCAGCGCGCGCATGGCCGAACGGCATGAGCGGGGCGATCTGCTGGCCGGGCTGGACCTGAGCGGGCAGGACGATACCGTGGCGACCGTGCTGATGGATCTGGCCCGGCTGGAAACCGCGCCGCAATCGCTGCGGCTGGCCGATGCGGTGGTGGCGGGGTTGCTGGGGGCCGGGGCCGACCTGAACAGCCATCCCCGCCGCGAAGGGCCACTGGCCGTGCTGAACGCCGCCGATTTCCCGTCTGTGCTGATCGAGGTCGGATTTCTGTCCTCGGACCGCGATCAGGTGCGGCTGACCAGCCCCGAGGGCCGCGCGCCGATTGTCGTGGGCATCCTTGCCGCGCTGCAATCCTGGGCGGCGGACGAGGCCGCGCGAGCGGCGCTGAACCGCCAATAGCGCCCGGTCACGCATCGGTGATGCGCGCGATCCGGCGCATGGGGCCTTTCGCCTTTTGACCCCGCCTGCGTCATGGGCCTATAAGGCGTTGCGTATCATCAGGAACCAGCCGTCACCGTGTTGCGATTCATCTTCTCGTTCTTTGGCGGCATCTTCTCGATGCTGACGCTTGGCCTGGCGATGGGGGCCATGGCGGTGGGTGCCGTGTTTTTCCTGTATGGCCGCGATCTGCCGTCATACGAGACGCTGGCCCAGTACACCCCGCGCACGATCAGCCGGATTTACAGCGGCGAAGGCCGCATCATCGACGAATTCGCCACCGAGCGCCGCCTGTTCGCGCCGGCCAGCGACATTCCCGAACTGGTGAAACACGCCTTTGTCAGCGCCGAGGATCAGAATTTTTACGTCCATGGCGGCTTTGACCCGCGCGGCATCGCGGCGGCCGGGTTCGAGGCGATCACCTCGCGCGGGCAGGATCTGCGCGGTGCCTCCACCATCACCCAGCAGGTGATGAAGAACTTCCTGCTGGATGGCAGCCGCACCGCCGAGCGCAAGATCCGCGAGATCATTCTGGCGGTCCGCATCGAACAGGTGATGGACAAGGAGCGCATCCTTGAATTGTACCTGAACGAGATTTTCCTGGGCCAGAATTCCTATGGCGTCGCCGCCGCTGCCCAGACCTATTTCAACAAGCCGCTGACCGAACTGACCGCCGGCGAGGCGGCCTATCTGGCCGCACTGGCCCAGCGGCCCGGCAACCTGCATCCGGTGCGCCAGCGTGACGATGCGATTGCGCGGCGCAATTATGTGCTGGGGCGGATGCTGGAGGATGGCTATGTCGACCAGGCCACCTTTGACACCGAATCCGCAGCCGCCTTGCGCACCGTGCAGGGCGGCGAATATCCCAGTTTCCGCAGCGAGCTGCCGCCGCGCGACTATTTCACCGACGAAATCCGCCGCCAGCTCAGCCGCAACTTTGGCGAGGACGAGTTCTTTTCCGGCGGTCTGTCGATCCGCGCCACCATCGACCCCGACCTGCAGGTGACGGCCGCCCACGCGCTGCAACGCGCGCTGGAACAGTTCGACCGGGGCCTGGGCCGCTGGCACGGCAACATCACCGTGCTGCCGCCAGCGGCGCTGGTGGATGCGCCGACCTGGGCCGCCGCACTGGCCGATGCGGCGGTGCCGCGCGACATCACGCTGAACGGCACCTGGTACCCGGCGGTGGTGCTGGAGGTCGGCGATGACCAGATGCGGATCGGGATCGAAGGGCTGACCGAGGCCAGCGCCGAGCCATGGGTGATCCCGCGCCGCGACATCGAATGGATGAGCGGCAGTTTCGCCGACAACTTTGAACCCGGCGCGGTGGTGCTGGTGCGCCGGATGACCGAGGATGGTGGCGGGGCCTTCATCCGCTGGACGCTGCGGCAGGTGCCGCAGGTGCAGGGCGGGTTCATGGCGATGGACGTGAACACCGGCCGGGTGATCGCGATGCAGGGTGGCTTCAGCTACCAGCATTCGGTGTTCAACCGTGCCACCCAGGCGCTGCGCCAGCCCGGCTCGTCGTTCAAGCCGTTCGTCTACGCCGCAGCTTTGGACAGCGGCTATACCCCGGCGACGATCGTGGTCGACGCGCCGATCACCATCGACACGCCGCAGGGCCTGTGGACGCCACAGAACGCCAGTCAGGAGTTTTACGGCCCCACCCCGCTGCGCACCGGGATCGAACAGTCGCGCAACCTGATGACGATCCGGCTGGCGCAGGAAATCGGCATGAACACGGTGGGCGAATATGCCGAGCGGTTCGGCGTCTATGACGACATGCAGCAGGTGCTGGCCAATTCGCTGGGCAGCCAGGAGACGACGCTGTTCAAGATGGTCGCCGCCTATGCGATGTTCGCCAACGGTGGCGAACGGGTGGAGCCGACGCTGGTGGACCGGGTGCAGGACCGCTATGGCAACACCGTCTATCGCCACGATCAGCGCGATTGCCCCGATTGCAGCCTGTTGTCGCTGCCCGCAGGCCAGTCGCCCGGCATCATCAGCGACCGCGACCGGATCATGAATGCGGTGACGGCCTATCAGTTGACCTCGATGCTGGAAGGTGTGGTGGAACGCGGCACCGCGCGCGGCATCGACCTGCCGGTGCCGATCGCGGGCAAGACCGGCACCACCAACGACGCCAAGGATGTCTGGTTCATCGGCTATTCCAGCAATATCGTTGCGGGCTGCTATATCGGCTATGACACGCCGCGCAGCATGCCCGGCGCATCCGGCGCCGGCGTCTGCGCGCCGGTGTTCGAAGAGTTCATGCGCGAGGCGATCCAGCGGTTTGGCGGCACTGAATTCGCCATCCCCGACGGCTGCCGTTTCATCAACATCGACCGCTTCACCGGCTCGCGCCTGCCGGACGCGGCCGAGGGGTCCAACGTGGTGTCCGAATGCTTCCGCGATGGCGAAGAGCCGGTCTTCGGCATCAGCTTTGACGGCGGGTTCGAAATGGCGGGCGACCTGCCGCTGGTCGAGGAGGTGCGCGCCTCGTCAACGCAGGTGACGACGGCGACCGGGCAGGTGGGCACCGTCGGGCCCAATGCCAGCTTTGGTGCGCTGTCGTCTGGCGGGTTGTACTGACCCCGGCAGGATGGGCGCATTGCCCATCCTGCCCGCCTTGCCCGTGCCGGCGCGCCGGGCTAAACCCCGCAGACCGATCAACAGCCGGAACCCGACATGCGCACCGAGACGCTCAACACCATCGCTGCCATCGAGAAATCGGTGGCCCTGGTCAGCCAGCGCCTGGGCTGGGAGACGGCGAAATACCGGCTGGAGGAGTTCAACGCCCGGGTCGAGGACCCGACCCTGTGGGACGATCCCGCAGCCGCGCAAAAGCTGATGCGTGAACGGCAGGTGTTGCTGGATAAGATCGGCAATGTCGAATCGTTGCAGCGCGACCTGGCCGACAACATCGAACTGATCGCGATGGGCGAGGCCGAGGCCGACGAAGCCATCGTGACCGAGGCCGAGGCCGCCCTGCGCGCCTTGCGAGACAAGGCCGCCGCACAAGAGATCGAGGCGCTGCTGGATGGCGAGGCTGACGGCAACGACACGTTCCTCGAGATCAACTCGGGTGCCGGCGGGACGGAATCCTGCGACTGGGCGTCGATGCTGGCGCGGATGTATGTCCGCTGGGCGGAACGGCGCGGCTACACGGTCGAGTTGCAGTCAGAAAGCGCGGGCGAGGAGACGGGGATCAAGTCTGCCTCGTACAAGATCAGCGGACACAATGCCTATGGCTGGCTGAAATCGGAATCCGGCGTGCACCGCCTGGTCCGGATCAGCCCCTATGACAGCGCGGCGCGGCGGCATACCAGTTTCTGTTCGGTCTGGGTGTATCCGGTGGTCGATGACACCATCGAGATCGAGGTGCATGACAAGGACATCCGCATCGACACCATGCGCGCCAGCGGCGCGGGTGGCCAGCATGTGAACAAGACGGATTCGGCCGTGCGGATCACCCATTTTCCGACCGGGATCGTGGTGACATCATCGCTGAAATCGCAGCACCAGAATCGCGACATCGCCATGCAGGCGCTGAAATCGCGGCTGTATCAGCAGGAACTGGACCGCCGCAACGCCGCCATCAACGCGGCCCATGCCGCCAAGGGCGAGGCGGGCTGGGGCAACCAGATCCGGTCCTATGTGCTGCAACCCTATCAGATGGTCAAGGATCTGCGCACCGGGCATGAAACCAGCGACACGCAGGGTGTGCTGGACGGCGATCTGGACGGGTTCATGGCGGCGACCCTGGCGCAGGACGTGGCCGGCAAAAGCCGGGCCGAGGCGCTGGCCGAGGACTGAAAGAACGGGGGCGCTGCCCCGCTGCCGTTCCGGGGCGCGCCTTGGGATGGTTGTGACCAGATTAGGGGGGAAAGGGGCGATGGACGGTCTGCTGGAGCTGGACGCGGTCGATCTGTCCGCCCTGCTGGCCCGTCGGCAGGTCGGCGCGGCCGAGGTGATGGCGGCCACGTTGGCGCGGATTGCGGCGGTCAATCCTGGCGTCAACGCCATCGTCAATCTGGCCGACCCCGATGCGCTGATGGCCCAAGCGCGGGCCGCCGATGCCGCCCCGAGCAAAGGCTGGCTGCACGGGATGCCCATCGCCATCAAGGATCTGGCCGATGCGGCGGGATTTCCCACCACGCAAGGCACACCCTTGTTCCGCGATGCCGTTGCCACCCACGATGCCGTGATGGTGGCCCGCCTGCGCGCGGCGGGGGCAATCGTGATCGGCAAGACCAATGTGCCGGAATTCGGCCTGGGCTCGCATACCTTCAACCCCGTCTTCGGCCCGACGCGCAACCCTTACGACCGGACCCGCAGCGCGGGGGGGTCATCGGGCGGGGCGGCGGTCGCGCTGGCGACGGGCATGATCGCGGTGGCCGACGGGTCCGACATGATGGGCTCCCTGCGCAACCCGGCGGGATGGACCAACACCTATGGCATGCGGCCCACATGGGGGCTGGTGCCGTCCGAGCCGGAGGGCGACACGTTCCTGCACCAGTTGGCCACGCTAGGCCCGATGGGACGCAGCCCGCGCGATGTGGCGGCGCTGCTGGAAACCATGTCCGGCCCTGATCCGCGCCAGCCGCACGGCCTGCCGGTATTTCGCGGCCAGCCGCTGGACCGCGACCTGCGCGGGCTGCGTATCGGCTGGCTGGGCGATTGGGGCGGTGCCTACGCGACCGAGGCGGGGATACTGACGACCTGCCAAGGCGCGTTGTCGGTGTTGGGCGCGCTGGGCTGCGATGTCCGATCGGTGCCGCCACCGTTCCCCGCCGCCGCGCTGTGGGACGCCTGGATCACCTTGCGGTCATGGGCGGTCGCAGCCGGGCTTGGCCCGCTCTACGCCGACCCCGCCACCCGCGCCGCGTTAAAACCCGAGGCGGTGTGGGAGATCGAACGGGGTCTGGCACTCAGCGCGCTTGAGGTGCATCGCGCCAGCGTCATCCGCTCGCGCTGGTTCAGCACCGCCGCCGCGCTGTTCGACCAGTTCGATGCGTTGATCCTGCCGTCGGCGCAGGTCTGGCCGTTCGATATTGACCTGCATTGGCCGCAGACCATCGGCAGCCGCCGGATGGACACCTATCACCGCTGGATGGAGGTGGTGATTCCGGTCAGCCTGATCGGGCTGCCCTGCCTGTGCATCCCGGCGGGTTTCGGCCCGCAGGGTCTGCCGATCGGGCTGCAACTGTTCGGGCCGCGCGGGGCGGACCTGCGGTTGCTGCAGATCGGGCAGGGCTGGCATCAGGCAGCCCCCTGGGCGGGGCGCAGGCCATAAACGACAGCCGGGCGCA
>Ga0105049_10005599_pt1 | contig 14627 bp, 7 predicted proteins | sample MAT06_FD_78087 | JGI IMG/M metagenome (GOLD analysis project Ga0105049, IMG submission 78087) | Freshwater microbial communities from Lake Fryxell liftoff mats and glacier meltwater in Antarctica - MAT-06 | ecosystem: Environmental > Aquatic > Freshwater > Ice > Liftoff microbial mat | place...
AGTATGTATGAGTGTGCGCACTTGTATCATTTTCAAGGTTCATAGCCCGTACATCATAGCTCATACATCATACTTCATACTTCATAGTTTATACTTCATAGTTTATACATCATACTTCATACTTCATACATCATAGTTCATAGTTCATACATAGATGAAAGAACTTTTCCGCTGGAACGGCACTCCCTCTCCTACCGCTAAAATGCTAGTAGTAGTTTTTTATACGGTAGCCTTTTTTCTGCTTTGGCAATTTGCTACCCCAGCTGGCATACCTGGCCCGGGCAAATGCTGGGCGGCCTGGCAAGAGCTTGTAGGGCAGTACAACTTGATTGGAGAACTCTTCAATTCGGCACAAACCAGCCTCATAGCCATGCTGATTACCATCGTGGCAGCCATGATTTTGGCCTATTTAAGCCGCATTCCAATTTTCGAACCTTTGGTGAGTCTGCTTACCCGATTCAGGTTTTTATCGCTGATCGGCATCAGTTTTATTTTCTTGCTGTTCACTAGCACCTCCTGGCAAGCTAAACTGACTACGATGAGTTTTACCATCCTGACTTACTTGCTTACTGGTTTGCTGGCTGTGATTCGAGACATTCCGCAACGGATGTATAACTACTCCCGAACCCTTCGAATGGGTGAGGGTGAGGTAACCTGGTACACTGTGGTGCGCGGCACGCTTTATGAAGCCTGCGATTTGATGGTACAAAATTTCGCCATTGCCTGGATGATGCTTACCTCCATTGAGGCCATGTTTCGCGAATACGGCGGCGTGGGGGCATTGCTCGTCAACGTGTATCAACGGAAAGGATTTGAGTACGTATTTGCCATTCAAATTACCATTTTACTCGTTGGTCTGCTGATGGATAGTCTATTACGCGGAGCAATTTGGATTGCATTTCCATGGAAACGGAAGGAAACTAATAATCCGTTTTTAAATTGGTTGGCAGCGGGGCAGCAGTAGTAAAAAATAAACAGGAAAAGTAATGACATCTCCTTTCAACCCCGTGGGGGTACTCGGTGCAGGAAGTTTTGGCACCGCAATCGCCAATTTATTGGCATACAATTCGGATGTGCTGCTGTTCAGTCGTAAACCCGAAACGGTGGCCCATATCAATGAACATCGGGAGCACCTGGGCGTAAAAGTAGCCGCCCGAGTAATGGCAACCAACGATTTGGAAGAACTGGCGCGTCGTTGCACCCTCATTTTACCCGTAGTGCCCAGCAATAGTTTTAGACCAATGATACGTGCTTTAGCCCCGTATTTAAGGCCTCACCACATCATTATTCATGGTACCAAAGGTTTTGATCTAAATGGATTAGAGGAGGAGGATTTAGAAAAACCGGGCGTCATCGTCACCCGAGCCAATGTGCGTACCATGAGCGAAGTAGTACGCGAAGAAAGTAGCGTATTGCGTGTTGGGTGTCTCAGTGGCCCTAATCTAGCTGCCGAAATTGTAGCCGGGCAGCCTGCTGCAACCTTGGTTGGCAGTCGGTTTAGGGAGGTAATTCAAGCCGGTCAGTTTGCCCTGAATAGTCCAAAATTTCACGTTTTTGGTTCATACGATATCCTTGGCGCCGAACTGGCTGGTGCTCTGAAAAACATTGTAGCACTCGGCTCAGGTATCATTGGTGGGCTTGGGCTGGGCCGAAATATTCAAGGGCTGTTAATCGCTCGAGGGCTGGCAGAAATGGTCTATTTCGGAAAATCCCTTGGTGCTGAGAGCCAGGCCTTCATGGGAGTGGCTGGCATCGGCGATCTGGTGGCCACTGCGACTAGTATCAACAGCCGCAATTACACCTTTGGCAGCCGCCTGGCTAAAGGTGAAACCACCGCTCAAATTCGAAATGCCATGCCCGAGCTGGCGGAAGGCGTGCGCACGCTTCGTATCGCACATCAATTGGCCCGGAACTACAAACTCCATGTCCCTATAACGACCATGCTCCATGCCGTGGTGTTCGAACACTACCCCATCGAAAAGGCACTGGAATATCTGATGAGCTACCCTTATGATGTAGATGTGGATTTTTTGTAGGTGTTTGATATAGCAGCTTGATTTCCATGCGTTCTTTAGCTTTGTACCCAGACCGTACAAAAAGAAACTTACCTGTCATTTCTGCTAACTTTGCCCAAAATCCACCCGGCCAGCCATGCGCAATATTCTATTTCTATTCGCCCTGCTCCTAACAGAAACTCTTGCCGCCCAAAAATACGAACAAAACGCCCTGCCAATACAGCAGATTCAAGTGGCCGTAGACTGCTATACCCGCAATCTTGACGGCGGGAATGCAGCACTGCGCAGGGGCGAGGCGCGCGTTGCGCTTGACTATTTCAATGAGGCCAAGGTTTGCCCGGAGGCACAAAATAACTCCCGCCGGCAAAGCGAGCTGGATACACGAATCGCTCGATGTGAAGCGCAACTAGGGATAAAAAATGCAACTGCTGAGGATGAAAAAATTGGCAGCCAATCCACTCCAAACATTCAAAAACGAAGCTTTTCCAATGAAGCCCCCATTGCTCGCCGCAATTATACTGCTAACCAAGGCTTTCTAAAAGATACCCTTGAAGACTGTTTCCGCCGAATGGAAAGTGAAGCAGATCGCGCCTATCGGCTCAAATTTTGGGAAGATGCCGCTGCACTGTACCGCGCAGCAAAAAACTGTAGCGATGCTGATCAGAACGACCGACAAAGTATGTCGGCAAAGATAACCCAATGCAGAAATGCTGCTGAGAACGAACTTTTTGCGAAACAGCAAGAAGCTGAACGCCAGGCGCGCCATGCCATCGCAGCTAACCTGGCCGACGATGCCCAAGAGCTCCTTCAAAATAATGACCGCTCCCTGGCCTTTCGATTGGCCGATTTTGCCAATCAGTACATAGCACCCGATGACAATTCGGACTGCGTACAAGCGATGTTTGATGCTTGGTACTATCAGCCCTCAGAGGATTCCAGAAATCGTCCCGACGAGCTGTACCACCCCGTTTTTTGCTATGAATTGGAGGGTAACTTGGACAAAGAAACGCAGATGAAATTCGTACAACAAAAAGATGGAAGCCAACTGCTCTGGGCTTTTGTACCCAAAATTGGCGACATGTTCGCCTGGGAGTTGCCTAGTATGAAACTGGTACAATCTTATGGCACAGGAGAAAACAATGGCTACACCGGCTTTGATTTTTCTCCCGATGGCGAACTACTATTTTGGGGCAACAAATTTTTTGATTTGCGGCGAGGTTCGCGCTCCATCCGGGTGGATGTTCCATCCGTAACCCGATGGTGTTTCAGCGCACGCGGAGACGAGTTTTTCTTTGAAAATGTTGAAGAGCAAAAGATCAATGTCTTGAATCTCCGCGATGCATTTGCACAACAAAATTCTCGCAAGGGTTCAAAAAACTCTAACGTAGTTCAACTCCCGGTCATACCACGTGAAATTGTAACTGGTGTGCCCGAGGGCTTGCTGGCAATGGAATATTATGAGGGGAAATTCTGGCTCGGGTTCCGCGATCGTGTAGAAGTATTGGTGAAAAGTGCACCCGGAAAACCCTGGAGCCGAGAAAAAATCTTTCGATTTGACGGGGTTACTATTCCTGAATACGTACAACAGAAAGATTTACATCTAGTCTTATTCCCAAAAGAAGGATTTGCAACCCTATGTTGTAATCAAAATACCTGGTCTATTCCCCTGAACCCCAAACTAGAAAATACCGCAGTCGAGCAGAAATCGAAAATTTACGAAAGTATGTACCCAATTGCCGTTTCTGCTGCGACGCATCAGATTGCTTGTTTAAATTCGAGTAATTTAAAATTTAATGGCTTTTGGGTCATTGATGCCCTTACAGGTGACACTATTTTACGCCAGCGTGTACCCTATTATACAGGTTTTGAGCTCTTAAAAGGGAGCTTTTCTACCGATGGCCGATGGGTTGCAGCCCTGTCGTATATGGGCAACTTGAACGTGTGGTCTCTACAAGATGCTCCTACGAAATCGGCAGTCATGTTGCCCTATACCGCAGACAAAAAGCCCGTTTTCAGTCCCGATGGAAATCGACTTTTTGTCACCTATGCCGATACCTTGGCGGTATTCAACACGAGCACACCTAAAAACACCGCACAATTTTGGAAGAACATTGGCCAGCCCTTACGAGGAGCCTCTGATCAGTGGACTATGGTACAAGTATCGACTGATTCGGCAGAAGCGAGGCATTTGACGGATAATCGAACGCTTCGATTTCCCCTTATAAATGAGGTTGGCCCAATGCTATTCGACTTTGATTCGAAGGGGGAAAAGCTCATGGCCTACCTCAAAGACTGGAATACGGTAGAAGTGCGTTCCTTGAAAACAGGTGCCTTAATGGCAAGCAGGGTTTTCGAAGGTGGAATTATTGGTGAATTAAAGTTTGTTCCAAATACGGACAATTTGCTTGTGGTACAGCATAGCTCGTCAGGTGAATCTGCTATTAGTGAATCCAGTGTAAAGGTATGGTCTCCACTCCGCACGGGTGAAAAGCCGAGGTCCTTGCGTTTGCACGATTATCCAGTTAATACGGTCGCATTAGATGAATCAGGAAGCAAGGCCGCTTTTTCAAATGGAAATGATATTCGCATTTTTGATTTGAAAAACATTGAAAATGAGGTACTTAAAATTCGTGCAACTGCCGATGAGTATGTTCAAGCTATTGCATTTCTGGCCAATAGCAATTTGCTCGCAGCCGCTTATTCTTCAGGTAAAGTAGTTTTTTGGAACGATTCGACAGGACAAGCCTCCCTCCAATTGCAAGCGATGCCAGAGGAGAAACTCTTTGAAAGCGGGAAAAGAATCAATGCAATTGGGTTTTCAGCGAATGGAGCAGTTTTAAAAATAGCGGTCACAGACGGACAATTATTGTCTTACACCCTTGATCCAAGTATTATAAGGGTGGTTGCTCAAGACGGAAATCGACAATTACAGTCCTTTGAAGGCGAGCATATTCTGCGTTATAATCTGGAAGCCGCGCTTTATTATCCTGGCAATTTTGAACGATTAGCGGAGTCTGGCGATGCTCCGTTGGTGCGCTCTTTTTTCCAACATTTTAGAGGGCAAGCGATAGAAAGCAATAACATTGTGCAAGTTCGTGACTATTGCGAGCGGGCTTTCTACCTCTACGAACGACTAGATAGAACCACAAAGGATTTATGGCAGCCAGATATGAGCCTAATGTATGAAGATTATACTCGAAAACTACTTCTACGAGGTAACATAAGTGAGGCCACCGCTTTGATTAGCTTTATTAAGCGAGAATTCGGCAAGGAGTCTGTACTTTTAAATGCCCACATTGCCTTGCTACGGCGTGATTTTACGGAGGCATCCGCACTTTATTCAAAATACCTTTTGATTGATGAATCTGACTCAACGCCTTTGCCCTTTGGATTGCAATATCAATTTGACTATGTTGAAATAGACCTGACCAAACTTCGAGATTATGAACTTATTGATTCTGCGCAAGTCAACTGTTTTTGTGGTACAGTTAGCCTTTCGGGGGCATTTTCAAGTTTATGTCCCTTAGGAAAAAACTATGCTTCCGATTTTCTTTCGAATTCAGACCGCACGCATTGGGAAATTGCTCAACTTCGCAATACGGCCAGCACAACACTCCGATTCGCTGATCAGACTAAGCTCCTTGAAGGAGCCCAACAAAAGGCTAAATCCCTCATTCGTCAAAATCCCTCCAAAGAGCAGGTATGGCTTGAAACAATCACGTTAGAACTCGCCTTAAGGCATCTCAAATGGGCTGTTTTTGAACAATATAGTCAAGATGCTTTGCCACATTTTGAAAAATCGGCGCAATTACTAACCGAAATAGATGAATTCAAAATCAACTCCGATACAAGCCGCCTTTCATTACTTACGGCAACCCGACTGGCCTGGGGCAAACAGCTTTTGGCGGCTGGGAAATTGGCCGAAGCTGTTGCACAATTTGACCTTGGACTGGTATCCGCACAAGCGCTTTCCGAATTAGTATCCCGGTCTGACACCTCGCTCTTAACCATCTACTACGATAACCTTGTAGGGCCACTCTACGAAAAGCTTGGTACGGCATATCTGCTCTTAGGCAAACCCGCTGAGGCAAGACAAGCCTATGACCAATCTGGTATTTTCTTTGTCACCTATGGCCTAAATGCACTTTATCTGGCTAATATTGCTGTTTTTGAGAACGATGAAATTCAGGCATTTTTGGATTATGGCAGTATTTCGAACCCTAATGAAGCTGCGGAGGCCCTATTTGCACTAAGCCGGCTCGGGGAGCGCTTTCCCGATAAACGCACCCAAATAGAAGGGTTTGCTACCCGGTTAAGGGAGGCTTTGAAGGGTAAAAACCCTCGTTTGATCAATGCCGAAACCGATTATTGGTTTGCTAAATCTAAGTCTGATCATTTTGCGGCACAAGCCCAGTATGATTCAGCTATCGTTTGGAGTACTCTTGCCTTGCAAAGTGCAAATAAATGTATGGAACAACCTTATGCAAGTGAGTACTGGACACAGGCATGGCTTAATGAGCACATCAATGTACCCTACTTCTTATTGCTTGGAGGCTGGAATAAGCCCGCAGCATTGGCTGAGTGCATTCGATATAGCGAACAGGCAGAAGCTTTTATAGCCGAGCAAGATGCTTCAACCTTTTATTTTGGCAATAGAGAGCTCTTGAAACCCAATAAAGCTCATGCTCTGGTGCTGCGCAATGCTCCTGGCGACCGCGATCAAGCCATTAAGTTGTACAAACAATTCATCGATGCATACGCCGACTCCCGAGGGTACGACAACATGGATTTATTACAAAAGGATTTTAAGGACTTAAAACTCCTCGGTGCGCCTTGGCCCGCATTGCCGGAACTGGACGAAAAAGGGGCTGATGAATAAGATACAACTTTATCTTGCGCAAGCTCCCAAGTTCACTCTCCCCGCAAATATTTAATCAATGCCAGACGCACATCGTTTCGCAAATCAGTCTTGTCCTTAGGGTCAGGTTTGATAATTTTCGGGATATCAGGGTTGTCACTTTTTCCATCAGCACCAAGGCTCGCTTTGAGAAAACCCATGTTGGCTTCATTGCCGGACAATAAAAAATCAGGCAATGCCACGCGGTACAACTTGTTGTCATCCAATGCATTGGAGCCAATGAACCACTTGCCCGTTGTTGCATCCCGGCGAGCAAGACCGACTTGAAGAAAGCCACCATTACCCTTATTTGTAAGTCCTGTTTCCAGGGTTTTACGCAGCATACTGCCTTTCATTTCCACCTCCGTAATGCCGCCCCCAAAAGGCAACATACGCACAACATCGAGCTCGGTGAGTGTGCCACTCAACACATCGTCTACTCGAATAGAGCCGCTGTTAAGTACGGCGCATTCAGGTTTTGTACGGGACACGGCGAGCATGGCTTCCGTGATCATTGCGCCAACTGGCGCTTGACCATGCCGAATCACTGCTTCGCGGCAATCGAGGGGTTTTTCAAGTTTGGTGACCACCGCAGTGGCATTGAACCCTGAAGAACTTAGCGATTCATTTTTGATCTTTTCCCATTTGGCCACCACTGCTGCGGTGGCTGGCTCATCAGCAATGCTGGAATTTACTTTTCTCAATACTGATTTTACTGTGCAGGTTTTTTTGCGCTTATCATAGCGGATCGTGTGTACATAGACGGTTTTGGCATTGGCATCGGCTTTTGTCACGACGCTTGGACCAACTGGTACGCGCATATTATCATGATCATGGCCCCCCATGATGAGCGGAATTTCGGGCAGCATCGCAGCAAGTTTTTTATCGTCTTCAATGGCCAGGTGGGTGAGGGCAAGCACCACGTCACATTTTGGTTTCAGCTCGGCGTAGTTTTTTTTGGCCGCTTCAGCCCAATCAGAATACTCAACCCATGGCTTTTTTCCAGAGTCGATCAGTACGCCAAAAATGCCAAGATTGATCGTAGTTCCATCTGCATCTTTGAGTACAATCAGTTTATTATCCGGGCAGATATCTGTGCCGCCGCCAGGCTTATTTTTAAAAAACTGCTGAGTCCAAGTAGCTCCCTTTAGTCTTGCATTTCCGGCCAGCCAAGTAAAGTTAGATTCATCCAGGCGGGCCTGTAAATCAGCCAAATCATCGTAATCAAACTCATGATTTCCGAATACTACCCAATCGAGTCCAAGTGTATTTAAGACTTCAATCATTTGTTTGCCTCGAATTCGTTTACCCTCGAATTTTAAAGTTCCGATGACGGAAGGGCTTATAAAATCTCCCGCGAGCACCGTGAAGGTGTTTGGGTTTTGGGCGAGCAGTTCTTTACGGATTGTGGCCACCCGGGCAAGGCCTCCAATATTCTCTGCCGGCGACGGAGATATTTCATACACATCGTTCATTTGAAGGATTTGAAATTCTAGGATTCCATCCTCTCCACCTGAGGTGGCCTTTCTGGCAGGGTTGCAGGAAAAAAAGAATAGGACGGCAAGGTAGAGCGAGAGTGTTTTGGTCAATTTCATTGTTGAAAATTTTGTTTGTACAAGGGTACCCGGAAGGAGCAAAGGGAGGCTTCATGCGCTGCGCAATGTTCCGCAATACTTTTTCACTGCCAAAAGTCCAAACTCCCGATTACTTTTGCTCATTATTTTTCACATGATGGGTTTTACGCGCTTGATTTAAGTGATTCCTACTTGGTCGTTACGCGCAAACCCGCACAAACCTCCCTTTCCGATGTTGCGATTTTTCTTTTCTCTACTTTTTATTATCTTGTTTTTCAGCGGCTTAAATGCCCAAACAGATGCTGCGCCCACGGAGCGTCTAACCCAACAACAACTTAGCCCTGCGGATGCCGATTTGCTAAAGGAAACCAATGAAGTGGCAAATTTCGCTCGAAAACTAGCCGCGCTCAAAACAGCTTTTACTGAAAAAAACACGAGCCAAATCGTGGCTAATGAGGCATATATCCTCCATGGCATGCGGGAAGAAACCGATCAAATGACGGCAAAAGCTATGACCGCTGCCGCGCAGGTTGAACGGCGCAAAACCGCTGCTTCTGGGCAAATTACCCCGGCAGCTAAACCAGAGGATGCACCCGACTTTGTGGTTTCGGCGGGAAAACCCAGCCGAGATCCATTTGCAGAGGCTACCACGCCCACCGAAATTCGTTTGGAAAAAATGACCTACACCATGGCAGCATTTGAGCGGCACGCCTTCGATCCAGCTCAACCTGAAGCTGCTGCTAAAGATTTTGCCAAACTGGATGCATTCCTGAGCATTATGCAGGAAGAACTGGCCGAACTAAAAAAACTAAAGGAGTAAATCCTCAACTTCTTATGCTTATTTACTGCACACAACATTCAAAAGCATTTCAGCAATCAGTTTATTCCCCCTTTCATTGAGGTGCACACCGTCGGTGGTGAGGATGCCGCTTTCGCGGTTTTCTGGGTTGTTTTTAGCTGAAAAGTCTATAAATGCCTGACGAAAATCGCAGATCGGCACATTTTTTTCCAGGGCTACACGTCTAATAATCGCGGAAAACAGATCCAAGTCACTGTCCATTTGGTTCTGACCGGCCATGCGCTCCCCAATGCAAGCCGGTGTACAAGCGATCACCCGAATGTTTTTCTTTTGGAATTTTTGAATCAGCCCAAGGTAGAATTTTTGAAATTTTTCCGGATCAGTACCGGTGCCAAAGAGCTGTTTGTGCCAAACATCATTCACACCCACATACAAAACCACCACTTTGGGCTTTCGGGCCAGCACATCCTCTTCTAAGCGGAGGTATAGGTCGTAAATTTTGTTTCCGCCAATGCCCTTACCTATTAAATCATACCGTTTGGCTTGTCCGCGGGCTGCAATTGAATCGCGCAATTGGGCAATATAACCTCCAGGATTGACCCCTTCCGCTGTGATGCTATCGCCAAAAAACACAACCCTGGTGCGCTTTTTGTCCGTTTTGAAAGAAAAAAGGAGACAAGCCATGAGGGGAAGTGCGAGAGCGTAATGTTTGAATTTCATAAAATAAAAAATAAAAAAAACCGCAGACCTATAAGCCGGATTCTGTATTCCATCTCATCTAGGACGAGACGAAACCTCTGCCATTTATCTGGTTCCGACCAAAGTCGGAATCTGCGCTGCCTACCCCCCTTGCTCTCAACCGAAGTCGAGACTACGCGAGCCGCGCATTTACCCGCCTTCGTCCCGAATACTCGGGACTACGGCGGGTAAACAAGGTGTACATGGCATTTCAACCCGCAAGGTTTATCCCTCCCGGCTGTTGCCAGCCGCGATCGTGCGCTCTTACCGCACGTTTTCACCTTTACCCGCCATAGCCTTGGCGAAGGCGGGTAAACCCACCAACCAAAACTTTAGCCTTGGCTTCGGCAAGTAAACCCACCAAAACTTCAACTAAGCGGGAAGTTATTTTCTGCGACACTTTCTATGCCCTCCCGCCGAAGCGAAAGAACTCCGCCAGTTAGACGGTGCGGTGCTCTATGTTGTCCGGACTTTCCTCCCCGAAAGGCGGCAGAGCGGTCTGCGGTTTTTAAAATTTTTGTGGCTCGACTTCAGTTTATTGTAGCCAAATGCCAAATCGTCTAGCCAAATTTCAGTATTGGCTTAAACTTTGTTTAGGTACTTTTGCCCGCCCTTGTGCGGATAAACAAAAGCCTTACTTTAAATCTAATTATTGTCTGTCTAACCTGCGTATCTTTAACCTTAAGCAGGTAACCATGCTATCTCGTTTCAACGAGACCAACGTCCATCTAATCTTATGCTCAAACGTGCGCTCCTGTATGTGGTCGTAATGCTCATTCTTCTCGCGCTGGCCGTCAGCGCGGGCCAGTGGGACAAAAGTACAACGTTGCTTCAAAAGCACGCTACTGAAATATCAAGCTGGCTTATCCAACAAGAGATTGAGGCAAAAAATGGCACCGGCATCGGTACTGTCCTCGTACATCGAGCCGATGTATTGCAATCTTGGTCAAATACAAACATTATTCCAGCCCCTGGCGACCTGAAAATATTGTCTGAAAAAACAGGCCGTTCATTGATTCATCTCCCACAAGGCTGGTTTTTGGCTATTTCTGACAATTCTGGTAGCAATACTCGCACGACACTCTTACCTATTTGCTATGAGCTAGAGTCTAACGAACGGCGCAAAAAAAGAACCTTCCCTGCCAACCCTAAAATTTCCGAAAACGTTGAAATATGGGGTACAAAAACAGATTTTCCGGTCAAAGTAAATGGTCAAGAAATCTGCTGGTTACAAGCCGCTTTGCCGGTACAATCGGCTTGGTTGCAATGGCTTAAACTTGGAGCCTGGCTACTTTTCTTTGGTGTGTTTTTCAGCCTTTTAGCCCAAATAGCCCGCAGCTTGAACACCCGTTTAGGTCTATTGGCGGGGTCTGGGCTGATAGCCATCGTTTCTACAGGGTTGCTCTGGCTAAATTATAAAACCGATTTTACAACAAGGCTATTCGGTGAACTTCCCATTTTTGCTAAAAGTTTTGATAATGCTTCGCTCCTTGGCAGCTCGGTAGGAGATTGGCTCATTCACGCAATACTTGTCGTATTCGTGATGTACTTTTTTCATAGTGGACGGGCCAGTTCTGACCCAAATGTTTCTACACTGCCCACTGGCGCAGGAACCAAACTAGGTTTAAGCATATTTTCCTACCTACTCTCGATGCTTTCCATTCTTATTGGAATGGAGGCCATGCGGCAAGTGGTATTCCAAAGTCGTATGGGTTTCGACCTGGATCATGTGCTTAATCTTGGTGTATTGGGATTTCTCACACTCGTTGGTCTGGTAGCACTCATGGTCGGATTATTTTTATTCAGCCACCGTCTAATCATCGAAATTCGACGCTTTCAACTTGCTTACAACCAACGTCTTGTATCCATAGGTGTGGCCACGTTATTGTTTGGCGCTTTCAGTTTTATGGTACCCCTGCCAGAATTAAACTTGCTGTGGGGCGTGTTTTTTGGCTTACTCTATGTGCTAACCCTCGATGCATTTGTACATTGGCAAGGGGCTGGGTTTGGGTGGGCAATGTCTTGGCTTGTACTGTTTTCGCTGTTCGCTTCCACTCAATTGTACCGATTCAACGGATTGCATGACAAAGCATTACGACTCGAGTATGCACAGTCTTTGGTTGCAGACCGAGATACGTATCTGGCCGAAACGGCGCTTGAATTTGTAATAGACAAAATTCAAGCGGACTCCGCAAATGTTGGCCGAATGCTGAAACCCTACCCGTTTAAAGCAGGAGCAGAGGAAATGCGGGAATACCTTAACAGAATGGTGTTTAAGGAAAACTATTTATTCCAGCATTACCGCCTCGGAGTGTTTGCTTTTGACAAAGACAATCAACCAATTTTACAGGGACAAACACTTGGCTACGAACAAGTTGTGCTGGGTACTTGGGCTACCGCAAAGCAGATAGCCAGTCGGAATAATTTCCGCTTCGAAAATGGTTCCGACGGTGTATCCCGCTATCTGGTCCAGTTGAAAGTAAATCGAATGGGCGATGGGACTCAACCCGCCACGGTCTATTTATTTTTCGATCTGGTACACCCTGCGCCAACCCGTACATTTTCTCAGTTATTTTTTAATAGTCCGCTAAATGGCCTCCGGCAACTCCCCCGTTACGATTTTTCTATTTCAAAAAATGGTCAGCTAACTGTTGATCAGGGCTTAGCTAATATGAGCCTGCTTGGCGCAAAACTTACTAACGGCACTGCTGCCGAATTTGAAAGTGCCAGTCGAATGGATGCCGTGGCTAAAAGTGCTGATGGTCAAACCATTGCAGCTGTGGGCCACCAAAGTGGGGGCTGGCTGAAGCAAGTATATTTGTTTTCTATAATTTTTACACTGGCTGCTCTGTGCCTCATCGCCTTGGCTTTTGCCAACTCTTGGCTGGGCTTCCTTCCTGCAGCCTACGATTTCCGGCTTTCTGCAAATGGTTCCTTAGCTCGACGTATCCACTTCTGGAACGTTAGCCTTTTGGCTGTATCGTTTGTCGTTGTCGGCTATCTTACCTACCAGCATTTCACCCGTTCTGCACGGGACAGCGAACGAAGAGATTTAAATTATCGAGCCACGGCTCTGATGACCAACTTGAAGGCTCAGGCACTAAATACTTCAATTTCGGACGATAGTCTTCGTCAAAACTTACCCCAATCGCTTGCCACCATGTCGGCAAGTTTGGGCATGGATGCTCAGTTTTTTGATCCTGCCGGGAATATAGTTTTTACCACCCAGCGAGATTTGGTACAGCTCGGTGTTTTACCCTCCAAAATGAATCCCGCCGCCCTGGACTTTCTGAAAAAAAATCGGCAATCAGAGCGTATTGACTCGGAGCAATCTGCTGGTTTACAGTATTTTACTCAATATCGACCTTTACTTAATGTGGAAGGCGTCGTACTGGGATATCTTGCCGTGTCTTTTCCAGAAACCCAAGGAAATGCTGGTGCAGAAGTGTCGGACTTCATCGGAATGCTGGCCAGTTTATACGTGTTTCTGCTGCTAATCGCGTTCGGGGTAACGTTCTTGCTGGCACGCTCCATTACCCGACCTGTCAGTATGCTCTCGGAAAAAGTGCAGGAACTCAGACTTGAAGACAAGAACGAACCGCTTGTTTATGCAGGTGATTCAGAGGATGAAATCAGCCAACTCATTGGGCAGTACAACCGAATGGTGAGCAAACTTGAATCTTCTAAAACACAACTAGTAAAACTGGAAAGAGAGGGTGCCTGGCGTGAAATGGCCCGTCAAGTGGCCCATGATATCAAGAATCCGCTGACGACGATGAAACTCTCGATGCAGCAGCTAGAACGACTTTCGGGCAATCCAGAACAAGCCGCCGCTTACCTGCGTAAAGCAATTACCCGGCTTATCGAGCAGATTGATTCGCTGGCACAAATCGCTTCTGAGTTCTCGATGTTTGCCAATCTTGACATCAAATCTAAAAATGATGTAGTGATCAACGAGGTAGTGGAAAGTGTGCACGACTTGTTTAGTGAGCAAAAACAAGTGGCCCTTTCTTTAACCCTACCAGAGGAGCGCTTCCACATTCTTGGGGATAAAAACCACCTGATTCGCGTATTTAACAATCTGGTTATCAATGCGATTCAAGCGATTCCTTCTGACCGAGAGGGGAAAATAAAAGTCTCCTTGCACCGCGAAGGAGATCTCTCCATTATTCAAATTAGCGATAATGGCGGAGGTATCCCGCCAGAAATTCGTGACCGGGTGTTTGAACCCAATTTTACTACAAAAACCTCCGGAAGCGGCCTTGGACTTGCCATTTGTAAGAAAATAATCGAAGCGCATGATGGAGACATCCGCTTTGAAACCAGAGACAACGAAGGCACCGATTTTTATGTGGAGATTCCAATGGTAGCTGTCGGATGAAATGGAGGGAAAAAGGATATTGAGATATTAAAGGGGTCGCCCTATTGTCTCAATATCCTTAGCTCTCTTTAACCACTACCCCATCGAGTGCAATCCTATTACATTGCCCTCAGAGTCTGCAAAAAAGGCAAAATTCCCCATGTCTTGCCCTATTTCGGTTTTAGGCAAAACGATGGATCCGCCTGCTGCAGAAACTCGATTCAGCACGGTGTTGAGGTCAGCC
>Ga0105049_10005606_pt1 | contig 14619 bp, 14 predicted proteins | sample MAT06_FD_78087 | JGI IMG/M metagenome (GOLD analysis project Ga0105049, IMG submission 78087) | Freshwater microbial communities from Lake Fryxell liftoff mats and glacier meltwater in Antarctica - MAT-06 | ecosystem: Environmental > Aquatic > Freshwater > Ice > Liftoff microbial mat | place...
ACACGCGCCTTGGAACGTTGCGTCGTGGTTGCCTCACGTTTCGAGATGTTCTGTTCTTCTCGTTGTTGGAGACCAGCAGTCTTCAGGTCGTAGCTTCCGTCACTGTCCGATTTTCGGGGGGTAGCTCAACCTATGGACGGCGTATGGAATGATGGAAGTCATTGATGTCGTTGATACCGGCCGACGTCGGCGGTTCAGCGTTGGTGAGAAGGTTCGGATCGTCGAGGAAAGGCTGTCGGGCCAGAATCTCGCTCGGGCGACGGCGCGGCGTTATGGGATCGCATTATCCGGGCTCTATCTCTGGCGACGACAGTATCAGCGCGGAGAGCTGGGTGGATCGGCGCCCCGCTTTCGTCCGGTTGAGTTTCTGCCCGAGACGACCGCGGCGGCGGCACTGGCCGCGCCTGAAGGTGGCGACAAGGTCGAGATCGTGCTGTTGAACGGGCGCATGCCCGACTTCACGTCGAGTGCTGCGAAGAGCGTGGTCGTGCCGTGGCGCTTGTCATGGTGGGTCATGGTCGCGGCGCGACCCTTCTTGAGCCGGAGGCCCGGCTGGGTGCGGTCAAGCGCCTGGATCTGCGTGTGCGCCCGCTCTCTCGGACCGGTGGCGTTCGCGGGCGCACTCGTCGACACACAGCACCAACGCCCGGCCCGGCGGGTCGAGGTAAAGCCCCACGATTGCGGTGACCTTCTCGGCGAACATCGGATCGTTCGAGACATTGAAACCGCGCGCGACATGCGGCTTGAGGCCGGCCTCAGCCCGTTCGGCGGGAAATCGATCCCCCGGATCGATTTCTGATCCGCCTCACCGCCCCACACTCGACGGTGAGACGCCCATGGCTTCAGCCATCAGGGCACGGCTCCCGTGCGTGGCGTTGGGCGGCGTCTCCTGCACCATCTTGGCGATCACCTTCAGCCTTGTTTCCATGGGCAACGGCGGCACACGCGAGGGCGCCCTGCGGGCCTTGTCGGGCGTGAGACCGACCACCCCCTCATCGAGACACCGCCCCTGCCAGCGCCAGACGGTGGGCTTTGACCTGCGTGCGCGCCGCATGATCTCGAAGGTGCGATGACCGCCCGCTGTCGCCAGCACGATCTCGGAGCGCCAGACGAGCTTGCGCGCAGTGTCGCGGTTGGTGAGCAGAACTTGAAGCTCAGCACGGTCGGCGGGGCCAAGGTAAAGGCAGATATCATCGCGTCTCATGCGCCGAATATGGCACATCAGACTGCCTTTGGGAATCCTGTGTCCGGTGGGGAACACTAGGACGGCAAATGCAGTTGTACGCCGTTCCCGGCAAGAGCCGTCATCAGCCGATCCGACGGCTGTTGGTCGGTCACCAAGTGGCCGACCTGTTTCATCGCGCAGATGCGCTCGAACCCCGTCCGGTCCAGCTTTTCGTGATCGAGCACAAAAATGACATTGTCGGCTTGGTTGATCATGGCGCGCTTGATGCCCACCGAATTGGAATTGAAGTCGCTTGGCCCTTCGTCATCCATCCGGCTTGCGCCCAGGATGGCATGCGCAACCTGGAATCGCTGGAGGTAATCTATCGTATCGGGACCGGTCACACCGCCGTCGCTCGGATCGTAGTGTCCGGGGCATATCCTGATGTTTATGCTCGTGTTTGACGACAGAGCCGAAGCAACGCCGAAGCTCGTTGTCACCACCGTCAGCCCCTTGAGGTGTGCCGCAAGGCGCCGGGCGACGAAAATTGTGGTCGCGCCCGCGTCGATCATCAGTTTGTCGCCGTCCCGAATCAGCGGGACGACCGTCCTTGCGATCTTCATCCGCTCTTCGGCATTCATCCGGTACCGATCGTCAAGCAAAGGTTCCCCTGACAAAGGTGCGCCTATCGCACCCCCGTAAGTCCGGTTTATCAGGCCGCCTGTCGTCAGTTCGTCAAGGTCGCGACGTATCGTCTCGGTCGAAACGCCGTGGGTGGCCGCAAACTCGCTGATGCGGATCGTCGGCGCGGCCCGCAATTCGGCAAGGATCGCCTCCTGCCGCCGACCTTTCGATTTCAACCGTCCATCGCCTGCCATTGTTTGCCTCACCTCCTACACCTGGCGTCCATTTTGCAAAGTCCGCTCGCCGTCACCAAGCGGCACTGTGCGTCGGGCACAGGAACATCAGCGATAGATGGTATGTGCCGTCAAGCGCTTTCAGATTCGGCGCGGATGTGCCGTCATGGCCACCTCACCGGGGACTGTCGGGGTCACTTTCATGGCTACATGTTGCACATCCAACATCATTTGTTAAAGTCCCGTCACCAACTGAACGTCCGGCCAACACGGGACAGCACCGAAAGTGACATCCGATCATGAGTGAGGCTATCCTTGCACGACTCCTCGCGGGTGACTTTCGGGATCCGGACGGTGGAGCAACCCTGTCGGTGCCCACCAGACATGTTGCAATCGGCCGCGGATTGCGGGCCGACCTTGCCGCCTTTCTTGACAAAGCCGGGATGCCTGCGGAGATTGCCATCGTCTCCGATCCCGCAACGCGTGCAGCCGTCGGACCCGAGGCGCTGCAGCGCCTGACGGGCCGGGCCAGGATGGCCGAGATCGTGCTGGGCACCGCTCCGCACCCTGACATGGCGGCGGTGGCACGGGTGCGCTCCCTGTCGACCGAGGCAAAGGGCCTGATGAGCGTCGGGTCAGGTTCCGTCACCGACATCGTGAAATATGCCGCCCACCTCGATGGCAAGCCGTTTGTTGCGGTGGCGACCGCCCCGTCGATGAACGGCTATACCTCGATGAACGCGGCCATAACCGTCGAGGGGCACAAGCGCACCTTGCCGGCGACCCCCGCCCTTGGCGTCTTGTTCGACCTTGATGTGCTTGTGGCCGCCCCCGCCCGGATGATCCGCGCCGGATTTGCCGACAGTCTGGCCCGGGCGACGGCGCAGACAGACTGGCTGATGGCGCATCGGCTGCTGGGCACACCCTATCGCACGGCGCCGTTCGCCTTGCTGGCCGATGACGAGCCCGCATTGATCGCCGACGCGGCGCACCTTTTGACGGGCGATGGCATGGCGATGGCGCGGCTTGCCCGCGTGCTGGCGCTGTCCGGTTTCGGCATGACGATCTGCGGCGGCAGTTATCCCGCAAGCCAGGGCGAGCACCTTGTCAGCCATCTGATCGAGATGCTGGGCAACCCGTCGTGGCCCCCAGCACTGCACGGCGAGCAGATTGCGGTGACGACCCTGACGATGGCGCGCCTGCAGGAGGACATGCTGGCGCGCGACACGATCCAGGTGCGCCCGGAACCCGTGGACCGGGTGGCACTGGCGGCGTTCTTCGGAGACGAACTGGGCGCTGCGTGCGCACAAGAGATGGCGGGCAAGGCCCTGACATTGGAACGCGCTGCCGATCTGAACGTGACTCTTGCCCGTTGCTGGGCCGAGATTCGGCCCGAACTGCATCGGACCCTTGGCAGCAGCGCGCGGATTCTGACTGCACTGCAACAGGTGGGTGCGCCGACGACGCCCGAAGACATCCAGGTCCCGCGCCCGTTCTACGACGACGCCGTTCTGCATGCCCGCAAGATCAGGGACCGCTTCACGTTCCTGGACCTGGCGGCAGGCGCGGGGCTTCTGCAACCCCATCGCCTTCACTGAACGCGGACCGGCCCCCACCGACATTGAAAAACCGCATCCCCAGCGCAACGGCCCCAGTGCCGTCGGTCGCAGGATTGTCTCCGATCATTACCGCATCTTGCGGCGCCAATCCCAGGCAATCGAGGGCACGCAGGAAAAGCGCCGGATGCGGCTTGCCGATGATGCGATAGGGCGGATGGCCAGCGCAGGCCAGCACCGCCGCCGCAAGGGCACCAGTTTCCGGCACGGGATCGCCTGCCGGGCCGGGGTGGCTTTCGTCCGGGTTGGCCACGATCAACGCCGCGCCGTGGCAAGGCGCGGCAGCAGCCGCAGCGATGACCACCGGGAAAATCCTGTTTCCCGGCCAATCACCACCCTATCGATACGCATCCGCGCGGGCACCGGCCCAAAATGTGTGAAAACCCGGTCAGATTGCAGCACATCAGCAGCAAGCCGCGCGCGCCTCGACTTCCTGCGGCGATGGTCTCAAGGACCATTGCAGCGGCAAGGATGATGCGCCCGACCGGAATGTCCGCCCGGGTCGCGCCATCAACGCCATAGACGGTCCGGTCCGGGGCCGCCCGTTTGGCCATGCGTGCCAGCGTCGGCCCCATCTTGCCGCCGGCCCCCAGGATCAGGATGTGGTTGACCAGCGTGGCCAGTTCGTCGATCAGCGCCTGCGTCGGACGCGACAGCAATTCCTCCAGCGCGGCGACATCGGCGATCCTGTCGGGCAAGGTCGTGCATGCGGGCTTCGTCATGGCGCGTCCTTTCATCCGATGCGTCCGATCGACGCGAGCGAAACCTCGGCCCGCAGGCTGCGTCCGGCGCAGAACCTTTCGATCTCGTCCACCACGGCCGCGAACATGCGGCGGCGTTCCCGCCCCGTCGGTCCGGCGATATGGGGTGTCAGCAACACGTTTGGCAGTGTGAACAGCGGCGAGTTCGCGGGCGGAGGCTCGGGGAATGTCACGTCGATGATGGCCGAAATGCGACCGGTTTCCAGTTCGCGGACAAGTGCGTCCTGATCCACCAGCACCCCTCGCGCCGTGTTGATCAGCGTGGCCCCGTCGCGCAGCCGCGCCAGACGGGCTGCGTCGAACATGCCGACCGTTTCGGGCGTTATCGGCGCGTGGATCGACACGATGCTTGACCGCGTGACAAGGTCGTCAAGGTCGTCGACCTTTTCGGCACCAAGGGACATCGCGTGTTCGCGCGACAGATAAGGATCGTAGACCAGCACCTCGACATCGAACGCGGCCAGCCGCTGTATCACCGGCAGCCCGACGCGCGAGGCCCCGACGATGCCGATGACGCGCCCCAGCAGACCGACATCGAGTGGATCCTGTGTCGTCGGCAAAGTCCGCGCCTCGCGGTATCTTCGCGCCCGGGCCAGGATTTCCTTTCCCGCAAAGACGATGGCCGCCATCGTGTATTCAACCACCGGATGGGCCGTCGCCTCGACCGCAGCCGAGATGCGGACCCCACGGTGCCAGACCGCAGGCGCGTGATGCGCCTTGAGCGTTGCGCCCAGATGCGAAACGAACCGCAGGGCGGGCAGATTGGCCAGCCCGGCTTCGTCCAGCAGCGGTGCATCCCAGCCGGTGACAAGGATCTGCACGTCCTTGAGCAGCGCGCGCGCCCGGTCGTCGGTATAGCTTGACAGGGGTTCCGGATCGACGATGACCGTGCAGGCGTCAAGTCTGCGCCAATCCTCGGGATCGAATCCGTCACGGTAAAGCGATCGGTCAAAGCAGAACGCAAGACGGGGCCGTTCAGGCATTCGGGTCGCCTTGTGCTGTTTCTGGCGCGTCGTTCAAATGTCCGTAGATCTGAATGAATTTGGCAAGCGCTGTTTCGATCTGCGCAAGGTCGGGGTGCCAGTATCGTTCCCATTCGAGGCTGACGACGCCGGCAAATTGGCGGCCCAGCGTGGCGATCAGATCGGCATGCGGGAACTCTCCGTCGCCGGGCGCGACCAGGACCGGTTTGCCGGACGCATCGGTGCGGCTGTCCTTGACGTGAATGTGCCGACAGACGCTCCGGATCCGGGGCCAGGTCGCCGCCACGTCCTCGCCGCCTTTGCGCCACGTATGGTGCGTGTCCCAAAGGATCGCCGCGTCGGGCCGAAGGATGCGAAACCTTTGCAGGGCGGGAGGATGACAAAGCGTGTCGTGCGTCTCGATCATCAGGGTGGGTTGGGCGTCGCCGTCGCCGGTCTGATCGCGCCACCAGTCAAGCGTCGGACCAATCGAGGCAAGTTCGTCGTCGCTGCCGGTCTGCCCACCATCAAAGACCCGGATCGCGGGCACTGCGGCGGCACGGGCCCAGGGCAACAGTTCCGCAAGGGCGCGTCGCTCGGCGCTCCCTGCGCCGATGATGTCAATCGAGCTGTCCAGCGCGACGATGGAAATGGCGGTATCGGTGACGAATTCCGTCAATCCGGCCGGCGTCTGAAACAAAGCACCAAGATAGTCCGGCAAATCCAGCGTCCCGCCCAGCCCCCGGAGCTCGATGGTGCCGATGCCATGCGCCTTTGCCAATGCCGCAACCTCGTCGAGGGATCGGTCGGCGCAACCCAAAGTAGAGAAAGACAGCCGGGCCGCCATTAACCATGACACTCCTGATCATTGGCACTCCAACAGTATTGTGCCAATTCTTCGTCTGCCCACGGACAGAGTTCAGCATAGAGTATTGGGATTTACAACGGTTCATGTGGTGTTTACCACATTATTACGTGCAGGCCGCAAGCCGGAGGGTTTCCGTGGACTTTATCTTCATGTTGACTCGCGGCGACAAGACAATCGAGGATTGTCTTGAACTTTTCGCGCTGGTGGCGCCACTTGGCCTGCGCGCCGTCGGTTTCAAGGATGTGGGCGTCTCGGCCAGGACACTTGGAAAGCTGACCGATGCGATCCGCAGAACCGGCGCCCAGGTGTGCCTTGAGGTCGTGTCGCAAACCGATGCGGATTGCCTTCGATCGGCACGCATGGCCCGCGATCTGCAGGTCGATCAGTTGTTCGGAGGCACGCGGATCGAACCCGTGCTGGAGATTATCGGGGGGACCGCCATCGACTACTATCCGTTCCCCGGTCGTCCGACGGGCCATCCGACAAGGCTGGGCGGGTCGCCAGCCGAGGTCGAGGAAGCCTGTGCGCGATACATGGCTGCGGGCTGCGCCGGTGCCGACCTTCTTGCCTATCGGGCGACCGAAGCCGATCCGGTCGACTTGGTGCGGGCGGCGCGTCGTGGTCTTGGGCAGGGGCGGCTCGTCGTGGCCGGGTCGGTCGGATCGCGTGAGCGGATCAAGATCCTTGCCGATGCCGGGGCTGACGCCTTTACGATCGGGTCGGCGCTGTTTGACGGCTCGTACAGCCCGAACAAGGGTTCGATCCTTTCGCAGCTTTCGCAGGTGTTGTCCGATTGCAAGGCCGTGGCACAGGCGCCGTGCCCCTGATCGGCATCGACATCGGCACGCAAAGCCTCAAGGCCATCGTCGCGACGGACGGCCTGGTGGTCGTCGGCACGGGACACGCCGCGTACTCTCCCAATTTTCCCAGACCCGGCTGGGCCGAACAGGACCCCGCCCTTTGGCTCGCGGCACTGCCCCGGGCCATCGCTGCAGCACTTGCGGCTGCGGATTTGCCGGCGTCTGCAATCACGGCGCTCTCGGTCTGCGGCCAGCTTGACGGTTGCATCGGCGTCAATGCGGCAGGGCATGATGTGGGGCCTTGCATCATCTGGATGGACCGGCGTGCAACGGCCCAGATCGCGGGTCTGGACAGGGCTTGGGTGCGGGACCGGACGGGTCTGGTCGCCGATGCGTCGCATATGGGGCCCAAGATCGCGTGGAGCATCGCCAATCTGCCGGATGCGCGATCCGTGGCATGCTGGCACCAGCCGGTATCTTACCTGATCGAGACCCTGACGGGTCAGCGGGTCATGGATCCGGCGCTGGCGTCGACGACGATGCTGCGCGCTTTGGGGGCGCAGGGCTATGACGCCGATCTCCTCGCCGCATTTGGTATTTCCCAGACTCGTCTGCCGCGAATCGCCAATGCAGCCGAAATTGCCGGATATCTGGGGGTTCGGGGTGCGGCGCTGACCGGCCTGCCGGCCGGCCTGCCGGTCGCGGTTGGCACGGGTGACGATTTCGCCACGCTGATCGGCTGCGGCGTTCACGGGCCGGGGACAGTCTGCGTTACCGTCGGCACCGCCGAAATCGTCGGCGCCGTAAGCGCGCGTCCCGTGATCGACCCCGGGATGATGGTCGAAACGCACGACTTCTTGCCCGGCACCTATCTGGTCGAGAACCCGGGCTGGCTGTCTGGGGGCGCCGTAACCTGGGCCTGCAGGTTGCTGGGCATCGACAGCCCCGCTGCCTTTTCACGGCTGGCGGCCACGGCCCCTCCGGGCTGCGAAGGCCTGAATTTTCTGCCTGCCCTGGGCGGTGCCATGACGCCGCGCTGGAACGCCGGGGCCCGGGGCGCGTTCTACGGCCTCGTTCCATCGCACGGCCCGGCCCATGTCGCGCGCGCAGTTCTGGAAGGGAGTGCTTTTGCCATGTGCGATGTCATTGAGCGGATCGGCGCTCTGGGCGTTGCGACGGAACGATTGCGGCTGATGGGTGGTGGCGCACAAAGCGCGGTCTGGGCTGCGATCCGCGCCGATGCCAGCGGCAGGCCGGTAGACGTGGCTCATCTGCGCGAAAGCTCTGCCCTTGGTGCCGCCCTGCTTGCCGCTGTTGCCGTCGGCATCTATCCCGACATCATGGCGGCCGGGACGGCATTGTGCACCAGGGCCGATACGGTCTTGCCCGACCCTGAAACCAAGCCTGCATACGACATGGCGCGCCAGCAATACCACGATCTGTTCGACAGCCTGGAACCGCTATTCTCATCGGCCCCATGACTGGCGCAAGCAACCGTCGCTATAGTCGCATGGTTGGATCGGGGCGTGGCACCGACGCAATAAGGCGCTGGGTGTAGGGCTCGCGTGGTGCATCAAGGACCGCACGCGTCGTGCCCTGTTCGACCACCTTTCCATTATGCATCACGATGACCCGGTCACAGAAATAGCGGATCGTGCTGATGTCGTGGGTAATCAGGATATAGCTCAGCCCCAGTTGCTGTTGCAGGTCGAGCAGCAGGTCAAGCATCTGGGCGCGCAACGACACATCCAGCGCCGATGTCGCCTCGTCCGCGATCACCAGTCGCGGTTTGAGGGCGATCGCGCGTGCGATGACGATGCGCTGCCGCTGACCGCCGGAAAAGGCGTGCGGATAACGCTCCATCATCCGGGGTTCCAGTCCGACAAGAACCAGCAGTTCAGCCACCCGCTCGCGCAGCGCGCCGCCGCGCAACCCGTCGTTGAGCAGAAGCGGTTCGGCCACGATCTGTCCGACCGACATCCGTGGATTCAGCGATGAATATGGATCCTGAAACACCATTCTGATGTCGCGCACGATCGGATCGCCCGCGAACCGGCGGTGGCCCGACAGCTCGATTGTCTGCGCCAGTTCGGTGCGATAAAGGATGCTGCCGGAAGTCAGGCGGTGCAATCCCAGGATACATCTTGCGACCGTGCTTTTGCCCGACCCGCTTTCCCCGACGATCCCCAGGTTTTCGTGCGCCCCCACATCGAAGCTGACGCCATCAACAGCGCGCACCTGGTGCCCGACCCGGTCCAGCCAACCTTGGCGGTTGCCGAAAACCTTGGTGATATCGCGCAGGCTGAGAAGCGGTTCGGCCGGGGCAATGCCAGTGGCCACGGGCGCGCCGGTGGTCTTGTTCGGCGACGGAGACTCCAGCCGCAGGGTCGAGGCGAGGAGCATCCGCGTGTAGGGGTGCTGCGGGGCATCGAACAGGGTGCGCAGACGATTGGTTTCGACGATCTTGCCCTTGTTCATGACCGCGACGGTATCGGCGACGTTTGCGACGACGCCCATGTCGTGGGTGATGAAGATGACGCCCAGACCCAGTTGTCGTTGAAGGCCCGCGATCAGTTTCAGGATCTCGGCCTGGGTCGTCACGTCCAGCGCGGTCGTCGGTTCGTCGGCGATCAGGATACGGGGGTTACCGGCAAGCGCCATTGCGATCATCACGCGCTGCTGCATGCCTCCGGACAGCTCGAAGGGGAACTGTTTCGCAATCAGGTCGGGGCTGCGCAGTTGCATCAGTCCCAGCAATTCGACCGCGCGGGTGTGCGCCGCGCGTTTGCCCACGCGGGGGTCGGACAGCCGGACGGCCTCGGCGATTTGATCGCCGCAATTGTGCACCGGCGACAGCGAGCTCATCGGTTCTTGAAATATCATCGAGATGTCATGGCACCGGACCGCGCGGATGGCGGGTCCTGTCCGGCCAAGCTGGGCGATATCGACCACCTGCCTGGGTGTTGCGGCCCCGGCCTCGTAGCGATGCAGCAGGATGCGGCCGCCGACGATCCGGCCCGGCAGATCCACGATCTGCAGGATTGATCGCGCCGCGACGGACTTGCCGCTGCCGCTCTCTCCCACGATGCACAGCGTCTCGCCTTCGTGCAGGTCGAAACCGATGCCATCGACGGCCCGCACCACGGTTCCGTCCGGCATCGCAAAATGGGTCCGAAGATCCGCGACCGACAGCAAAAGGCGTTGGGTCATCCTACCGTCCGTCAATCATAGGGGTCGGCGGCGTCGCGCAGCCCGTCACCTAGAAAGTTGAGCGTCAGCACAGCAACGATCACCGCGACACCCGGCGCCAACAGCCAGGGGGCCGAGGCCAGGGTGCGGATGTTCTGCGCATCGCGCAGCAAGACGCCCCAACTGACGACCGGTGCCTGTAGCCCAAGGCCAAGAAAGCTGAGCGTGGTTTCGGCCAGGATCATTCCCGGAATGGCCAGTGTTGCCACCGCGATGATGTGGCTGGCAAAGGACGGCACGATATGGCGCAGGATGATGCGCTGGCTGCCCGCCCCGTCAAGCCAGGCGGCAGCCACGAAATCTTCGCCCTTGAGGGCCATGACCCGGCCACGGACGGCGCGCGCAAGCTCGGTCCAGCCAAGCAGCGCCAGGATGATGGTAACGACGAAATAGGCCTGAAGCGAGGTCCAGTCGCGCGGCACTGCAGCCGCCAGCCCAAGCCAGAGCGGGATCTGCGGCAACGACCAGATGAACTCGATCACGCGCTGGATCACCATGTCGGTGCGCCCGCCGACATAGCCCGAGATGCCGCCGATCACGACCCCCACCAGCAGGCTGAGCGCCACGCCGCTAAGCCCGATCGACAGCGATATCCGCGACCCATGCACCAGCCGCGAAAGCATGTCGCGGCCCAGACGGTCAGCCCCAAGAAGAAAGAAGGGCTGCCGCTGGTCGACGGGGCCGATCAGCCGGTGGCGCAGCGGTATCAGGCCCCAAAGCAGATAGGGTGCCGTCGCCGGAAAAAGGCGAACAGCGATCTGGGTATCGGGGTCCGGGGTGAATGTCCGCTTCATCGCAACCTCATCGACGGTGACGATATAGCCCTTGACATGCGGGTCCAGGGTCCAGCCATCAAACAGATACAGGGTTTGCGGCGGGGCATAGGTAAAGCGGGCGTTCAGGGTATTGGGATCGGCGGGTGCGATGACATCGGCAAAGATGGCGATCCCGTACAGAAACATCAGGATGACCCCGCTTATCCGTGCAAGACGGTGCCGGCGCAGCTTGCGCAGCATGAGGCGCATCGGCGTCTCGCCGAAATCGCCGCGCAGCCGGGGAGTCGCGGGGTCGCGGGCCACCTGGGGGGCGGCGTCGTCGGACATCTCAGCGCCCCGAGATGCGGATGCGGGGATCCAGCCAGTAAAGCAGGATGTCCGACAACAACGTCCCCACCAGCGTCAGCATCGCCATCACCATCAGGACACCGCCCGCCAGGAACATGTCCTGCACCATCAGGCTGTTGAGCAACAACGGCCCAAGCGTGGGCATGTTCATCACGATCGCGACGATGGTGGCCGAGGAAATGAGGCTTGGCAGCACCCAACCGATCGAGCTTACGATGGGGTTCATTGCTATCCGCACCGGATACCGCAGGATCAGCCGCCATTCCCGCATGCCTTTCGCGCGGGCGGTGGTCACATAAGGCTTGCGCAGTTCGTCAAGCAGGTTGGCCCGCATGACGCGGATCAAAGCGGCCATCCCGGCCGCGCCCGCGACCAGGACGGGGGGCCACAGGTGGTTGGCCAGGTCGCGCAACGCCGGCCATGACAGACGATCGTCCGCGAATTCCTGCGAATGCAGCCCGCCAAGAACGACGCCGAACTGGGTATAGAACAACCACATCAGCAGAAGCGCCAAAAGAAAATTGGGCACGGCAACGCCGACGAACCCAAGGATGGTGGCGGCATAATCGCCCAGCGAATACTGGCGCACCGCCGAGTAGATGCCGATTGGAATGGCGACCACCCACATGAAAAGAAGCGTGACGCCATCAACCAGCAGGGTGTTGGGAAGCTGGGCTGCGATGAGATCGCGCACGGGCATGTTGAAAGCGAGGCTGTAGCCGAAGTCGCCTTGCACCAGTCTGGTAAACCAACTCCAGTACCGCACCAGCACAGGTTCATCGAGACGAAAAAGCTCGCGCAGACGCGCCGCCATTTCGGGATCGACGCGCACACCTGCGGCCGACATCTCCGACACGCGGGTGGAGGCGAAATCACCGGGCGGCAATTCCATGATCAGAAAGGCCACGAAGCTGACCGCCCAGAACGTCAGCAGCATCGCCAAGATCCGACGGATCAAAAAATAGAGCATGCTGTTGCTTTCGAAAGAAAAGCAGGAGTGGTCGGGCGGCCGGTTCGCGCGGCCGCCCATTCGTCGTATACTATTCAGACTTGTAGATCTGACCCATCTGCATCGGTCCAGGGGTTGGGTAGGTATAGGCCGCCGGCATTTCGTCCGGGATGTTGTGGACGTTGTCGCGCACGACAGCATAGCCCCTTGGCGCCAGCGAGATGCCCATGACGTAGAAATTGTCGCGGCCGATCGCCAATATCTGCCGCATCAACTCGTCCTGACCTTCTGGCGTCGGGGTCTGGAAAAGTTGGTCGTAAAGCGCCTTCTGTTCCTGGACACTTGCAGGCGGTTCGATCGAACCGGCCGCAGTCGGATCGTTCCAGAGCCAGTTGTACCACGGAACCCCGAACGCAGATTCGGATGACGACACCATGTAATAGCGCGGGTCCGCGATCACATCCAGGCCGCCGTCGCCGCCCCAGATCTGCATCTCGTGCAGATTGGCCTCGCGATGTTCGTCCACCAAGTTGCGGTCGATCACCCGCACATCAAGTTCGATGCCGACGCGCGTCCACTGCTGCTTGATGACTTCGAGTTGGTCCACCCAGTCGGGGCGCGCGGTGTCGAAAGTCTCGACGTTGATCCGCAGCCGGGACCCGTCGGGGCGCAGACGGAATCCGTCGCCGTCACGCTCGGCCAACCCGAGGGCGTCGAGCATCTGGTTGGCCCGGTCCGGATCATACTCGAGATATTGCGTCGCATATTCCTCGTCGTAGAAACGCGACTCCGGCCTTGGGGCGGCCTGATAGGGCTGGCCCACACCGACATAAACGGCGTCGATGATCTCCTGGCGATCAGTGGCAAACGACATGGCCACGCGAAAGTCGCGCTGGGTAAAGATTTCACGCAGGACGGGGTCCGCGACTTCCTGATTGAACATCAGCACCATCGTATTCATCGCCGACGGAATCTGGTCGACCAGATGGTAACCACCAATCGCGGCATTTTCCAGATAGACCGATTTCTGGGTCAGAGCGTTGATGTGGCGGTCCTGGAAGTCGACCTCGCCGTTCATCGCCCGCAGGATCATGTCTTCCCTTTCGTTGCTGAGCGAAAAGTTCAGACGATCCAGGTAGGGAAGCTGATTGCCTTCGGTATCCACTTTGAAATAATAGGGATTTCTTGTGAATATCGAAAACTCGGCCGTCGCGTCGGGCGGGGACTGCACCACCCAGGCTTCGAGTGTCGGGCGATCCGGGTTCATCCAGCGGTTGGCCCCGCCCATTTCCGGGCAATTCTGCTCGATCAATGCGCGCCAGTCCGCCAGTCCCGCTGCCACCGCGTCGTCGTTTGCACGCGGATTGTAATCCGGGTGGAACTGCGAACAATACGCCTTGTTGAAGATGGCGATCTGGGTGCCGTCAACATTGGTGAGTTGAAAGATGTAAAGACCGTTCGGCACCGCCAGGTGAACCTTGAACGTGAAGTCGTCGATGACCTCGATCTCGGTGTCCTCCGGATTCGCGATGTAATCGGGGCGGGCACCCAACCATTCCGGGTTCTTGAGCAGATCGTCATAAGCGAACGCAATGTCCGCAGTTGTGAACGGCGATCCATCCGACCACCTGACGCCCTCGCGCAGATGAATGGTATATTCGGTCGCGTCGTCGTTCACCTCGTAACCAGAGGCGAGATTCGGCAGCATCTCTTGCCAGGCGAGATCCCAGGAAAAGAGGCCTTCATAGCCGACCAGCCGCAGAAGATGTGTCCCGTCGCCGCGCTTGAGCGCCAGGTTGAGGTCGCCGCCATAGACGCCGATACTGTCGATGGGGGTGACCACAAAGGGGTCAACCGGCAGACGCTCTGCCATGGGGGGCAGGGTTCCGGCGTCGACCAGAGACTGCAGGCTCGGGACCTCTGCCGATACCTGGACTGCCGTCAATGCAACGCCGCACAGGCCCGCCAGCACTGCTGGCCTTAGTCGACCGATAATTGGAATCATGTCCGTCTCCTGCTGATGATGTGGCGCGCCTGTCTGGCGCATTCTCTGGCGGGCGGTGGCCCCAGCTCGCGCCGAGGCTGTCCTGTCCTAGGATCTGAGCGTAACACAAATGCGCAATCCCGCAATATAAATGTGGTACATGCCACTATAGATGAGACAAGACCCACATCACCTTTGCCCGGTCCTCGGTCCTTCATTCAATCGGCGCCCGAACCGCAGGCCAGGGCGCGGCACCGGACCGCACGAAGGGAAAGCAGATATTC
>Ga0105049_10005608_pt1 | contig 14619 bp, 10 predicted proteins | sample MAT06_FD_78087 | JGI IMG/M metagenome (GOLD analysis project Ga0105049, IMG submission 78087) | Freshwater microbial communities from Lake Fryxell liftoff mats and glacier meltwater in Antarctica - MAT-06 | ecosystem: Environmental > Aquatic > Freshwater > Ice > Liftoff microbial mat | place...
AATTGAACCTGCTCCCTCTCCTTTTCACGGAGTGCGCCGACCACGGGTCCGGGGCGGCGTATCCCAGACGAGAGAGCCCAACGCCGGGGGTGGAGGGGCTCCGCACGGACTGTGCGAGCCACGGCGCGCTCCTCACCAGGCGACGTGCTGCTCATCACGCGGGACGTGTCACACGCGCGCTCGGGCTCGACGAGCGGTCCGCGCGACTCCGATGCCCACTTGCGCAGCTCGTGCGCCAGCCACCCGCGCGCGAGCCGTCACTCGCGGTGCGCCGTACTGGCCGACACGCCCAAGACCTTGGCCGCCTCCTCGACCGAGAGACCGGCAAAGAAGCGCATCTCGACCAGCTGCGCCTCGCCCAGGTCGAGTTCGGGCGGTAAGAGCTGTTCCGCGGCCCTGCTTTCGCCCGAACGGGCGCGCGCGATCAGGTACTAGCGGCCCGTTGAACAAGTCGGGCCGCTCCGAGCAGCGCGCCTAAGCGATGCAAGGAAGCCGCAGGCGCGACGCCGGAAGCGGCCTCCTTGGCCGCCGAGGACGACGCGCCGAGGCCGGCGCGACGAGGCCGGCGCGACGAGGCCGGCGCGACGAGGCCGACGCAGCAGCGCGACGGCGCGCTGCTCAGAGCGGCACGACTGGTTCAACGGGCTGCTAGACCTCGCCGCCGCGCGTGGTGGTCATGAGCCCTTCAAGGTCTGCAGCCACGCGACGAGGTCCGCGAACTCGCCCGGGGCGAGCGTGCGCGCGAGCCCTTGCGGCATGAGCGAAACGCTGCTCTCGCGGCGTTCGGCGACATCGCCGATCGCGAGCTCGCGCACTTTGCCGTCCACATCCCAGGCGCTGATGCGTCCGGCCGCCTCGGACTGGATGCGCCCGGTGAAGAGCGTCCCGTCGCGCATCTCGAAGATCGTGGCGCGGTAACCCTCCGCGATCGCGGCCGACGGAGCCAGGATCTGTTCGACGATCTCGGCGGGCGTGCGCTCGCGACCGAGGCGCGAGAGATCGGGGCCGACCGCGCCACCTTCGCCGTGTACCGCGTGACAGCGCAGGCACATCGACCCGCTCTCGCGACGGAAGATCGCGAAACCGCGCACCGGATCTCCGCGGTTTTCTCGCGCGAACACGCGCAAGGACTCGTCCTCCGGCGCGAGACGGACGGGCTCGCGGTCGATGCGCAACGACCACTCGATCCCGCCGCGCAGGTGCGACAAGAAGCGCGGATCCGACCACACCTCGGGCCGGTGACCGAGCGCCGTGTAGAACACGCGGCCCTTTCCGTGCGTGCGCGTCCAAGCCAGCGCGAAGTCGCGATCCGTGCGGTTCACGCCGGGCTTCGTCAAGTCGACGGAGTCGGTATCGAGCGACAGCAGCACGTGCAAACGCGCGCGGTCGTAAGGCGCGCGGAACTGGTAGATCTCGTCGACGATGTCGAACGAGGCGTCGAGCGAGCGCGTCGCAGGATGGTCGGCGTCCTCGACGCGCACGCGCACCTTCTCGTGCCAGGGATGGCCGTCGAAATACGCCCCCACGAGCTCGCCGTACTCGGGCCAGGCATAGAACGTGTCGGTCGCCGGATGCACGCCGACGAACCCCTTGCCGCTCGCGACGAAGTCGAGGAACGACGCGCGTTGATCCGACGAGAGCGCCAGCTCGCCCGTCGTGTAGAAGAGGATGGCGTCGTAGCGCGCCAGCTTCTCGCGATCGAACTCCGCGGGGTCGCGCTTGGGGACGGCCTCGAAGCCCGCCGAACGACCGAGGTCGACGAGCGCGCGCTCGACCAGCGACAACTCCGCGGGGGCGGTGCGGCGCACGACGTCGTGCTCGAACCCGGCCGAGACTGCATGGACGAGGAGCCGGCGCACCCCATCGGGCCGCGCCGCGTCCGGCCCGTCCGCCGGCTTCGGAGCCGCCGCTTGGACCGGGATGAGAGCGAACCAAATGCCGATCGCGAGCATGGGTCCAGGAGGCTACCCGTCGGCACGCCCCGATGGCTTTCCACAGGCGTGCCATTTACGGGACAGGAGGTGTACTTACCAGAGGTGACCTGGATAGAGTGCTCGCCATGGTCTGTAAGCACCCGAGCGGACGGCGAGGCGAGTCGCATCCACCGGACTCGCCGGTGCGAACAGTGCCTCCGACGGGGGTTTTGCCCCGTCTCCGCCGCGCGCCCCTCTCCGGCGCTGCGCTCCGCGGAAAATCCCGGTCGAGCGAGTTCCCCGCCGCCCACCCCTGGAGGATCCGAAAGGCCTGCCGTGCTGTCCCGATCCAGTGAGTATGCGATCCGAGCCCTGACCTTCCTGGCGCAACACGAGCGCGACGGTCACCACTACCTCGCCCGAGACATGGCCGAGCAGCTCGGCATCCCGGCGCCCTTCCTGGGCAAGGTTCTCCAGCCACTCGTGACGCGCGGCATCCTGCACAGCCAGCGCGGTCGCAGCGGCGGTTTCCGCCTGGACCGGCCGGCAGCCCAGATCCTTTTGGTCCAAATCGTCGAGGCCGAGGAGAACCTGGCCCCGGCGAACGTCTGCCTGCTCGGCCAGCACAAGTGCGACGAGGCGAACGCCTGCCCGTTGCACGAGATGTGGATGAAGACCGCGAACGGGTTCCACGAGAAGCTGCGCGGTACGAGCCTTCAGGACCTGATCGAGTACCGCGCGAGCCATCCGGGCTGCACGTACCCGTTCCAGTTCAAGGGCATGCAGGTGCCCATGCCGAGCTTCCCGAGCGCGCGCGATGAACGCGCGGTTTCGGCCTGAGAGTACGGAGCCAGGCTCTATTCAGCCGTTCTCCGGATGACGACACCGCGTGGGGTTTCGCCATCCGGAGAACGGCGGAGTGGAGCCTGGCTCCGTACTCTGACCGGACCATGGATGGATCACTCGAGCTGCTGCGGGGACACAAGCTGTCCGTCTACTCCTCCCACGGCTGCCCGGACTGCTCGCGGCTCGACCGCTGGATGAAGGAGCGGGCCGTCGAGCACGTGAAGGTCTACATCGACGACGTGCCCGGCGCGGCCGACAAGCTGGAGAACGAGACGGGCAAGCAAGCCGTGCCGTTCATCCTCGTGGACGAGAAGACTTGGGTGCGCGGCTACCACAAGGAGATCCGCGGCCGCTTCGACGAGGCGCTGCTCCTCGCGGAGTTGGGTGCTGCGGTTCGCGGGTAGGTAGTACGGAGTCAGGCGCGACTCCGTACTGATTGACGACGGTGTCAGATGAATCCATCCACGGCGCCGTCTCTTTCCCGTCCGCTCTGCGACGGGAAAGAGACGGCGCCGTGGATGGATTCATCTGACACCGTCGTCAATCAGAGCGTCGACCAGATCGGCAGCTTGCACTCGTGGACCAGGTGGTCGAGCCACAAGTTCGTGAGCTTCTCCTGCGCCGAGTTCGCGCGCAGGCGCTGCATGAGGTTCTCGAAGTCGACGTTGTCGAGCGGTTGGTCCTGGTTGAAGCACGAGAAGACCGGCGGCAGCTCCAGGCCCGTCGCCGGATCGATTTGCTTGCAGAGGCACTGCGCGCAGATCTCCTTCATCATGCACTGCATCGGCGAGTTGATACTGCCGATCGCGATGTGCCCCGGCTTCAAGTGCGGCTTCAGCACGCCGAAACGGGATTCGCGCACCGCGTTCATCATGCGGTCGGAGCCGATGCACATGAGCCGGTCGCAGTCGGCGAGGCTCACGAACGTCTCGTCGAACTGACCAGTCGCGTAGGCCGTCATCGCCTGGACGACGTTGCCGCGGAAGTGCCGATCCCACGGCCGATGGCGCGCGGGTTCGATCTCGTGACCGGCGTCGGTGGACCACACCACGACGTCGGCCGCGGATTCGATCTCCTCGCGCTTGAACAAGTCCTCGCCGCGGCGGAACGCGGCGAAGTACACGACCTTGTTGCCGGCTTTCCTCAGCGCTCGGCCGATCGAGAAGAGCACTGCGTTGCCGAGTCCGCCGCCCGCGAGGATCACCTTCTCACCCGTCGGGATCTCCGTCGGCGTGCCGGTCGGGCCCATGACGACGACGCGCTCTCCGGGCTTCAACATCGCGCACAAGCGCGAGCTCGCGCCCATCTCCAGCACGATCATCGACAGTAGACCCTTGGCCGGATCGGTCCAGGCGCCGGTCAGGGCGAGGCCTTCCAGCGCGAGGCGCGACCCCGCGGCCTCGGGCGCGTTGGCTTCGAAGTTCTGCAGCCGATAGAACTGGCCCGGCTCGAAGCGCCGCGCCGCGGCGGGCGCGTGCACGACGACTTCGGTGATCGTCGGCGTCAGGCGATTGACCTCGTGCACGACGGCGACGAGCTCGAAATCGAGCTTCTGGAGCAGCTTCTTCCAGCCTGCGCGTCGCTCCGCGACAGCCGCCGGAGTGTGTGCGAGCGCGGCGATGCGCTCGCGGAAGACTCCGACGACGCTGTTGTAACCGTCTCGTGCGGACGCCATCGCCTTGACGACGTTGCCGGCGTAGGCCGCGTGGTTGTCGCCGTAGACGGACACGGTGCGCGTGCCTTGCACGTACGAGGTGAGGAACGCGGCGCCCTGGTCGTCGCGGCCGCGCTTCACGGCGCTGAACCCGGCGCTCGCGATGCGACCGACCTGAAAGAACGAACCGCGCTCGTCCAGCGCGAAAGTGCCCGGTTTTTCCCGCTCGTACGTGATGTTCGGGCTGGTGCCGGCGGCGACGAGCACGGTCGCGGCGGGCATCTCGACGAACTGGCCGGTCGCGCGCCAGCGGCCGTCGTCGGTTTTGAACTGGCGCTCGAACGTCACCGCGCGCACGGCGCCGTACTTGTCCTGCAGGATCTCGATCGGCGACATGCACTCGACGAAGGTGATGCCTTCCTCGAGCGCCTTTTGGACCTCTTCGTGGTTCAGCCGGTAGGCCGGCGAGTCCTCCATGTGCTTGCGGTAGACGAGGCGCACGCCGCCCCAAGCGCGGACCAGCGCCACGAAGTCCGGCTCCTCGTCGGCGAGCAGCGCGCGGGCGCGTTCCGCGACCACCGCGCGTCCGTGCTCGACGAACAGGTCGAGGTGCTGACGCTCTTCCTCGCTGAAGAAGCGGCGCACCGTCTCCTCGCCGAACCGCTCGCACAAGACGTCGTAGCGCCCGGCCATCTTCTCGACCTGGACCGGGTAGTAAGCCAGCGATTCGGTCGCCGTGTCGACGCCGGTCAGCCCGCCGCCGATGACGATGACCGGCAGCCGCAGTTGAAGGCACGCCAGCGATTCCTTCTTGAACGCGCCCGTCAACTGCAACGCCATGAGGAAGTCGCTCGCCTTGCGCACGCCGCGCGCGAGGTTGTTCTTCATGTCCACGATCGTCGGCTTGCCCGCGCCCGTCGCGATGGCGACGTGGTCGAATCCGAGGCGCCAAGCGTCGTCGAGATCGAGCGCGCCGCCGAAGCGCACACCGCCGTGCAGGTCGAAGTTCTCGCGCCGCATCAGCGACAGGTAGGGCAGCGTCAGGAAGTTCTTGTCCCAGCGCACGGTGATGCCGTACTCGGAAACGCCGCCGAATCCGAGCAACACGCGCTCGTCGAGCTCGCCGGCGAGCGTTCCCCACGCGGCCACCGCGCTGGGCGGGACCTCGGACTCGCTCTTCCCGAGCCTCCCCGTGACCGAACCCGGCAGCGGCTCGACCTTGAGTCCGTCGAGCGCGACGACGCCGAAGCCCTCCTGGGTCAGGTAGTGCGCGAGCGTGTAGCCCGCCGGTCCCATGCCGACGACGAGTACGTGGATGCCGTTGTGCGGCAGCGCGTACGGTCGATCGACACGCAGCGGATTCCAACGCGTCGTGAGCAGCCAGATCTCCGGCCCCCACGGCATTTCGAGCACGTCAGTCAGCGCCTTCGTCTCGACCTGCGGGATGTTGACCGGCTCCACCTTCTGGTAGATGCAGGCCTTCATGCAGTCGTTGCAGATCCGGTGGCCCGTGCCGGGACACATCGGGTTGTGGATGGTGATCAGCGCCAGCGCGCCGATGGGATCACCCTCGGCGTAGAGCGCGTGCATCTCGCTGATGTGTTCGTCGAGCGGGCAACCGTCGAGGTCGATGCCGAGCGGATTCTTGGCGACCTTGCCGGTCTTCTTGTCCAACAGGCCCTTCGAGCACGAGTCCTTCTCGCGCTCGTGGCAGAAGATGCACTGGTCGATCTCGTTCATCACGAGCGCGTCGTTGGTACGGCGGTCCGTCAGCTTGAACCCGTCGCGGCGACGGAAGAGCTTCGGCGCACCTTCGATCGCCTCGGGCAGACTCTCGATCGGCCGCAGGTGGTGGACGAGCCCGTGCTCCCAGTCGAGCTCGTGCGGCTTGCGCAGCATGCGCCAGCTCGCGAGCAGCGGATCGCGGGCTTTCTCGCGCAGTTGGAACGACAGCGCGATCACATCGAGCGCCTGCGCGACCGTCTCCGGACGCCCGGGGAGCGCCTGCTCCTCGCTCGGGCGTTCGAGCAGGTTCCACACGCGTGACGCGAAGCGTTCCTCGGCGTCGATCTCGCGGCCCGCTCGGCCGGGCAACGCTTCGATCAGCGACGAGGCGCGCGCGTGGACTTCCTCCGGACGCTGGCCCTCGGCGAGCGCCGCGCGCTTCACGACCTTCTTCACGAAGCGGTCGCGCACGCGGTAGACGGTCAGCCGGTCCGTCAGCGCTTGGCGGCGCGCGGCGACGACGCCCTCGATGCGGAAGAGCCGCGCGACGAACGCCGAGACCTGGCGCGAAACCTCGATCAACAAGTCGGACTCGGCCGGACCGCGCAGACGCGCCGTGCCGTCCGTGTGGCGCGCCCAGCGCTCGTGGAGCGCCGCGTCGTGCTCGTGCATCGTCGCGAGGAACACGCGGTGCAGATCCGCGAGCCGCTCGGGCCGGTGCAGGTCGAGGAACGTGAAGCCTTGGATGCCGAGTGCGAGCTCGGCCGGTTGGGCCGAGGACGCTTGGGGGGTGCGTGTAGTCGTGTTCATGCCGGAGTGCGTCAAAGGCGATGAGTGTACGCCATGCGACTCGAATCCGCGCCGCTGCGCGGAGCCGCGAGACGCGCTGTGCGCGCCCATTCGTGCCCGTTCGTGCCCGCGACCGCCGGATCCGCGAGTCGGTACACTCCGCAGCCGTTCCCGGACCTGCGCTCGATGCGCCGGAGCCGATTCCCCCGCTCGAAGGATCCTTCCATGAAGTTCCACATGTCGGTGGCCGCGGTCGCTCTGGCCGGCCTCCTCGCCGGCCCGGACGCGCAGGCGCAGGATTCCGCTCCGCCCACGAAGCAGGGTGCGACTCCCGCGGCGATCCCGAGCTCCGCTCCGGCCGCGAAGCAAGCGAAGCTGAAAGTCGGCGACGAGGCGCCCGCGCTCTCCGTCGAGTCGTTCGTGAAGGGCACGCCTGTGATCGAGCTCGAGAAGGGCAAGACCTACCTGCTCCAGTTCTGGGCGCCGTGGAAGAAGGACAGCGTCGAGCAACTCGTCGCGCTGGTGGACGTGCAAAAGCGCTTCGCGGACAAGGGCCTCGTCGTCATCGGCATCGCCTCGGCGGACGTGACCGGCACGACCATCGAGAAGGTCAACACCGCGCTGGCCGAGAAGGCACCGACGGTTCAGTTCGCCGTCGCCTGGGACAAGGGCACGGAGACGAAGGACGCGTTCCTCAAGGCCGCGGGCCGGACGACGCTTCCCTGCGCCGTGATCGTCGACAAGCACGGCAAGATCGCGGTGATCGAGAACGCGGACCTCGGGTTGCAGTTCCTCGAAGCGGTGGTGGGTGGAACGCACGACCTCGCGGCGCTCGCGGCGTGGCAAGTGAAGGCCGGGCGCGCTCCGCAGACCGTGAGGAACCTCGGCACGGCGTACCAGGGCCGCAAGTGGCCCGAGGTCCTGACCCACGCTTCCGAACTGCTCGAAGTGGACCCGGTGGGCTACGGCGGCAACGCGCAGTACCGCATGATGGCGGAGAGCAAGACCGGCGCCGCCGACAAGGCCGTGGCCTGGGCCAAGACCTGGGTCGACGGTGCGGGTTGGAACAGTCCCGAAGGCCTGAACGCGGTCGCATGGGTGCTCGTCGACCCGTCCGACCCATTCCCGAACCCCGACATCGACCTGGCGCTGAAGGCCGCAGAGCGCTCGGCCGAGCTGACGAAGAACGAGGACGGCGCGGTGCTCGACACGGTCGCGCGTGTGTACTTCCTGAAGGGCGACATCCCGAAAGCGATCGAGCTGCAGAAACTGGCGCTCGAGAAGCTCAAGCCGGCGCAGGCCCAGTTCAAAGGGCAGATCGAAGCCGCGCTGAAGGAGTACGAGGCGGCGCTCGCGAAGAAGTGAGCCGTACGGTGTACTGTACGGAGTCAGGTGAGTTCGTGCAGGGTTCGCCAAGGAACCGCGGCGTAGGCCGCGGTTCCTTGGCGAACCCTGCACGAACTCACCTGACTCCGTACGCCGATCAGCGCGACGAGAACAAGAAGTCGCTTTCCTCGGACCAAGCTGTGTAGCGGTAGAGCGGCAGGAGGCGCAGCATCTCGTCCACCACGAGCGCCGGCGTGTCCGCGCCCGTCAAGGCTGCGCGCTGGCCCTGCGGCGCCGGCCAGCGGCGCTCGACGGCCATCAAGTGCTCGGCCGGTTTGTAGAACTTCTGGAACTCCTCGAGCTGCTCGCGGATCAACTTCCCGCAGGGCCATTCGCCCTTCCAGTCGTGCAGGCGCAGGCGGAAGCCGGGCAGCTCGTTGAGGCGCGCCTTCCAGCCGTCGTAGCCCTCCTTCTTCAACCGCGACACGAGGTTCTGGCCGTCGAACCAAGCGTCGGCGTGGATGCGCAGAGAGACCTCCAACGCGTCGTGCTCGAGCGCGCAGCACACGTACGCGTTGCGGTAGGCCGCGTCCAAGTCCTTGGCCAGGTCGGCGCCGAGCACGCCCTTCAGGCGCTTTTTCTCGGACTTCGCGCGCGCCGCATAGCACCACAGGCGCTTCACCTGGTTGTGGTTGAAGCTCGAGGGCGCGTGCAGGCTCGTGCGCACGTCGAGCTCGACACCGGCCGCCTTCGCGCGCTCGGCGAAGACCTTGGCCAGCGACAAGAGCTTCCGCCGCGTCGCGAGCCGGCGGTCGTTGTACTCGGGGTTTCGGTCGAGGCCCGGCGACAGCGCGTGGAAGTCCGCGTCCTCGAAGGCGAGCAGTTCGGCCTTGGCGGCGGGGTCGCGCTCGGCGGGGTCGGTGGTGGCCATCGTGCCTGGATGCCATCCGCGGGAGTTTCTTTCCAGTCCGCGCGGTCGAGAGTGGCCGGATCCTGTTGTGCAACTCCACGTCCGGATGCCGATAAGATGCGGTTGCGGGCCCCATCCCCGACCCTCGTTCCCGGCATGACCGAAGCGCATTTCGCCCACTTCCGGTTCGACCCCGTCGCGCACAAGCTCGGGGAGGGTCCGTTGTCGGAGGTCTACCGGGCCTTCGACACGGTCCTCGAGCGGACGGTCGCGCTCAAGATCCTGCGCAACAACGCGGAGATCGACCCCAAGGCCGACACGCGCTTCGAGCACGAGGCCCGCCACGCCAGCCGTGTCAGCCACCCGAACATCACGACCGTCTACGAGTACGGCAAGGCGCAGAACACCTCGTACATCGCGATGGAGTTCCTCGAGGGGCGCACCCTCGACAAGATCCTGAAGCAGCAGAGCCTCGGCTACGAGGAGGGCGTGCGCATCGCGCTGCAGGTGAGCGACGCGCTCTCGGCGCTGCACAAGCACGGGATGATTCACCGGGATCTGAAGCCCGCGAACGTCATGCTGCTGCCCGACGGGACGGCGAAGCTGCTCGACTTCGGCATCGTGCGCGTCAAGGGCGACACGAAGCACATCACGCTGGACGGCGTGCTCGTCGGCACCGTGCTGTACATGTCGCCCGAGCAGGTGCGCGGGAGCGAGCTCGACCTGCGCTCCGACGTCTTCGCGTTCGGCTCGGTCTTCTACCACGCGCTGACGGGAGCGCTGCCGTTCCCGGGGCGCAGCTTCCCCGAAGTGTGCATGGCGATCCTGGACGGCAAGCCGCGCCGACCGTCGGAGGTCCGCATGGGCTTCCCGCAGAAGCTCGAGGACTTCCTCGTGCGCTGCCTCGACCCCGATCCGGCGAAGCGCTACGCCGACGCGGGCGCCGTGCATCTCGCGCTCATGTCGATCGCCGAGGCCGTGGCGCCGCTGAACGGCAGCGTTTCCGCGGCGATTTCAGGTCGAATCCTGCTGCCGCCGGTCACCTGCGGCGGTCCGAACCCGCATGCGTGCAGCCTGATCGCAGGCTCGATGCGCAAGAGCCTCGCGGCCGAGCTCAATCGCATCAAGGGCCTCGATGTCGACCTGCTCGACGGTCACGGGCTCCCCGACGACAAGGAGTTCGATTACGTCCTGCGCCTCGAACTGCAGACCGCCAGCCACAAGGGTCGTCTCGAACTGTTCCTCGAGAAGTTCGACAAGAAGAAGGATCCGCGCGCACCGCGCCTGCTCGACATGTGGAAGGACCACGTCGAGTACGAGGGCACGGACGACTTCGACCTCGAGGCCGGGCTCGTGCGCGGCACCGTCCGGTCGGTGCGCAAGCGCCTGACCGAGATCGCGCTGACGCCTGTCGAGACCATGCGCCGCGACACGGAGGCGAGCCGCAGTCACGCGCGACATGCGCACGAGACGTTGCACAAGGGGACGACGAAGCATCTGCTCGCCGCGATCAGCTCGTTCCGCCGCGCGATCGACGCCGACGAGTTCTGCGCCATCGCCTACGCCGGCCTGTCCGAGGCGATGGCGCGCAAATTCCTCTACTGGGACGGCGATTCCGCCTTCCTCGACGAAGCGCGAGAGAACGCCGCGCGCGCGCTCGCCCTCGATCCCGACTGCGCCGAAGCGCACACGGCGCTCGGCTTCGCGTGGCAGGTCAGCGGTCACCTCACCGACGCGCAGCGCGAGTACCAGCAAGCGATCCAGCTCGAGAACGACGAATGGCTCGCCCACCGCCTGCTCGGCGGACTGCGCGCGCGCGCCGGCAACTTCAAGAACGCCGCCGGTCTGCTGCTGCGCGCGATCGCGCTGAAGCCTTCGCACATCGGTTCCTACGACCACCTCTACGGTGTGTACCAGCGTTTGAATCGCTACGAGGAAGCGATCGAGACCGCCGACCGCGGCATCGCGGCCGCCAAGGGCTACCTCGCGAACGTGGCCGACAACCAGGAAGCGCGCCTGCACCTCGCGATGCTCCAGGCGCGGCTCGGACTCGCCGACGAAGCGCGCGCGCAGGTCGCCAAGGCGCGCGACGTCGCGCCGAAGGACGGCTACACGTCGTTCCACTCGGCTTGCGTGCACGCGATCCTCGGCGACTTGAACGAAGCGATGGACCTCCTCGGCAAGGCGCAAGAGCGCGGCTACTACATCCAGAGCGAGCTGGGTCGCAACGCGGACCTCGACGTGCTGCGCGGGTTGAAGGAATACCAGCGGCTGGTGGGCTGAGCGCCGCGAGCCGCCCATGTTGCGCAAGATCGGGCTCCTGCTCGTCGTGCTGGGCCTCCTCGCGGTGGGCATTCGCTATCTCGTGCTCACGCTCGCGTCGGACGAGACGAAGATCCGTTGGGCGATCCAAGACGCGGCGGAGGGATTCGGCGACGCGCGCGCGAATCCGGTGCTCGAACTGCTCGCGCGCGACTTCCAGGACCAGCCCAGCGGCTACACGCGCGAGGACATCCGCGGCCCGCTCGCGGCCGTGTTCTTCCAGGAGAAGGACCCCGAGACGAAGGGCTTCCCCTACCGGCTCGAGATCGCGGACGAAGCGATCGCGATCGAGGTCACGAAGGGCGATCCCGACAGCGCCGCCGTGTCGTTTCCGGGCAAGATCGTGGACACGCGTGGCAGACAGCGCCGCGTCGCGTGGGCGTTCGAGATCGAGGGCCGCATGGAGGAGCGCGAGGACGGCTGGTGCTTCGTTTCGACGACGCACCGGACGATCGACGGATCGTTCCGGTTGCGCGCGCGCTAACCCCGTACGGAGTCAGGTGAGTTCGTGCAGGGTTCGCCATCGAGCCATCGGCAGCGCATCGCCGTCGAGCGAACCCTGCACGAACTCACCTGACTCCGTACGGATTTCTTTGGGTTCACCTGCGACCGAGCGCGAGTTCGACCGTCTGGATCTCGGGAGGCCTCATGGGACGCAGAGATCGAGAGGACGAGCCGGGCGCGTGGCATCACGTCATGAACCGTGGGCTGGCGCGCCGCACGGTATTCGAGACGAGGCTCGACATGCGTCGATTCCTCGCGGAGATCGCGCGTTGCGTCAGGTCGAAACGGCTCGAAGTGCACGCGTTCACCTTGCTCTCCACGCACTACCACCTGTTGGTGCAAAGCCCCAGGGGTGAGCTGGCCGAAGCTATGCGCCGCACCCAGAACGCCTACGTGCGGTGGTTCAATCGGAGCCGCAAACGCGACGGACCCCTGTTTCGCGGTCGGTACTGCTCGCGTCGAGTCACCGACGACGAGTATCGCCTCGCCGTCGTGCGCTACATCGATGGGAACCCACTCGAGGCTCGCATCGCGACCCGGCCTGAGCTCTACCCCTACGGGAGCGCCTACCACTACGCTCGACATCGCCGCCCGCCCTGGCTCGAGTGCGGGTGGGTCGAAAACGAAGTCCGACGTCTCCGTCGACGGCCCACGTACGAGTTCGCTGACTACGGCGAGCTCCTGCACAGCGGGCTCACGGAATGCCCGTCGAACGGCATCGACCGGAGACTGCGTTCCGCGAGCAGGATCGTAGCGGAGCCGGAGTCCATCCTCGGTAGCGCGCCGCCCGCCGTTCTCGCGTGGATGCAGCTCAAGGCACAACTCGGCGACGGAACGCGACCCGGCTTGGCTCTGTGCGATCCCCTGATTGCTCGCCGGGTCGTCGACGAGAGCCGATCGGCACTGGGTACCTGGGTGCTCACGGGGAGTGGACCCGCGGTCGATGGTTGGCGGAATGCCGAGATCGCGCTGCTCAGGCTCCTCTGCGGTGCGAGCCTGCAGGAGATCGCGGCTCGCTGCGGGATCTCGAAGAGCGGCGTAGCCGCCGCAACCCATCGACATCGATACAGGCTTGCGGCGGATCCCGAGTATGCGGACCGAATGGTCGGGCTCGCGCAGCGCACGCTGAGCATGGCGCGCGGAGCGTCGTTGGACAGCGCCCCACCCACGCATGGGGAGCGCCCCTCCACTCTGCACGAACTCACCTGACTCCGTACGCTGGTCGCGTGACCCGCTCCATCGTCGCCTTCGACACCGAGACCGCGACCTCGCGCGGTGCTCCGCACCTGATCGAGATCGCGGCGGTCCGCGCGGTCGCAGGCGAGATCGTGGACCGGTTCGAGTCGTTCGTGCGGCCCGAGGTACCGATCGAACCGAGCGTGACCGAGGTCCACGGGCTCGTCGACGCCGACGTGCGCAACGCCGAGCCCGCGGGCATCGTGCTGGCGCGCTTCACGGAATGGCTCGGCGACGACTGGCTCGTGGCGCACAACGCGGGTTTCGACGCGCACGTCCTGGCGTTCGAAGCGCAGCGCTACGGCGTCGCGCTCACGACCGCGCCGATCCTGGATTCACTGCGTCTTTCGCGGCGCTTCATCGGGGACTCTCCCGATCACAAGCTGGCGACGCTCGTCGCGCACCTCGAGCTCGACATCGAGCGCTCGCACCGCGCGCTTCCGGACGCGGTCGCGTGCTGGCTCGTGCTCGAGGAGTGCCGCGCGCGCTCGGGGCTCTTGGACGACGGAACGTGGTGGGGCGAAGCGGTCGGCCGCGGCGGCAAGACGACGTTCCGCGGCTGCAAGCCGCGCATGCCCCAGCTCAAGCAGCGCCTGCGCCCGCTCGAGGAGGCGTGCCGTGACCGCTCGCGCGTGACCCTGGTCTACGGCGACGGCGAGAGCGCCCCGGCGCGTCTCCCGATCGTCCCGCGCCTGTTCTTCGCGAGCGGCGAGCGCTCCTACCTCGAGGCCGAGTGCGTGCGCTCAGGCCTCTTGAAGACGTACCGCCTTGACCGCATCCAGCGCGTCGAAGCGGGCTGAACGACCGGGACGAGGAGGAAGGCGCACCGCTGCTGTTGCCGCTCCAGGCCCTGGCGAGTACCTTCTTTCGCTTGATTTCCGGGAGCAGGCCCCCCGGAGTCGAGTCACGAGCACGCTATGTCCGCCAGAAAGCAGATTCGCAATATCGCCATCGTCGCCCACGTCGACCATGGCAAGACCACGCTCGTGGACACGATGTTCCGGTTCGCGGGCACGTTTCGGAAGAACCAGGTCGTGCAGGAACGCGCGATGGACAGCGACGCGCAGGAGCGCGAGCGCGGCATCACGATCCTCGCGAAGAACACGGCGATCGACTACCACGGCTACCGCATCAACATCGTCGACACGCCGGGCCACGCCGACTTCGGCGGCCAGGTCGAGCGCACGCTGCGCATGGCCGACGCGGTGCTTCTCCTGGTGGACGCGGCCGAAGGGCCGATGCCGCAGACGCGCTTCGTGCTCAAGAAGGCGTTCGAGAACGGCCTGCGCGCGCTCGTCCTGATCAACAAGATCGACCGCCCCGATTCGCGCGTGAACGAAGTGCTCGACCTCGTGTTCGAGCTCTTCATCGAACTCGGCGCGCACGACGAGCAG
>Ga0105049_10005609_pt1 | contig 14617 bp, 13 predicted proteins | sample MAT06_FD_78087 | JGI IMG/M metagenome (GOLD analysis project Ga0105049, IMG submission 78087) | Freshwater microbial communities from Lake Fryxell liftoff mats and glacier meltwater in Antarctica - MAT-06 | ecosystem: Environmental > Aquatic > Freshwater > Ice > Liftoff microbial mat | place...
AAACTGCGTGCGGTCGTGATTCGTCAAAAGCAACTCGATGAAACCGGCGACGGTGTGCGCGCGGAAGTCACCCGAGAGATACCCGACATGCAGACGGCGATTCGGATTCTTATCGACGATCGCGGGGGAAGCGGGCGTTTCACCGGGCGCGAACAACTGGCCCCAGTGGAGGTGTTCGCGGGCGATTTCTTGCGGTGAAAGATGCGACGAATAGTTCAGCGTCAACAGCAAATTACTCTGAATCGCTGCGGCACCTGGGCGAATCTCCACCGATTTTCGCAGTGCGGCAATCGCTTCGTCGGCGCGCCCTTGTTCGGTCAGGTTCGTGCCGAGGTTGCTCCACGCATCGGCGTAATTCGGGTTGATCCGCACCGCTTCGCGATAGTGCGCGGTGGCATCGTCTTTCTTGCCGAGGGCTTCGTACGCCAGTGCCAATGTGTTGTGGGCGTCGGCGTATTCGGGGTTCAACGCGATCGCCCGTTGCAACAGTTCAACCGCTTCGGTCGGTCTCCCGCCATTAGCGATGGCCAGACCGAGGTTGTTCAAGCCACGCGGGTCGTTCGGTCGCAATGCGACATAACGGCGAAACTGCTCGATGCCCTCGGTGATCTGTCCGGAGCGCAACAGCACGTCGCCGAGTCGGTTGTACGCATCGGAGTGCTGCGGCTCGATGCCGATCGTTTGCCGGAACGATTCCGCTGCCGCGCCCAGATCGCCGAGTGCGGTGTGAGCCAACCCCATGTTGAAGTGCGAACTTGCGTGGTTGGCATTCCCGCGCAGGCACGATTGATATTCGGCAACGGCCTCGCGGAATTGGCCGACGCGCCGGTAGAGGTTACCAAAGTTGTAATGCGCATCCGGGTAGCCGGGGCTGGCAGCGAGGCACATCACGTAACACTGCGCGGCTTCGTCGAGTTTGTCTTGCCGTACGAGCACCGCACCGAGGTTGCAAAGCGTTGCCGAGTGATTCGGCAACTTCTGCAAAATCGAACGATACATCCGCTCGGCCGCAGGGAGATCCCCCGCCTGATGCAACTCGACGGCAGCGGCGAACACCTGGGTAATGTCGGCCACGAGTCACCTCGCAAAACGCTACGGGTGGCGTAAAAAAACCCGGCACCAGGCCGGGTTACGGAAATTCAAACGACAAACTCGATAAGCAATTACTCGCCGACGTAGGCCAGCAGACCGATGAATCGCGCACGTTTCACGGCGGCGGACACTGCACGCTGATACGTCGCACACAGTCCGCTACGCTTACGGCTGAACATCTTGCCTTGACCGCTGACCATCTTCTTCAGAGAGGAGACATCCTTGAAGTCGACGAACGCCGGGCGCGGGCATCCTTCCTTCGTACAAAACCGACAGCGGGTTCGCCCCTTGTTGCTCGACGTCTTCCGAATCATGCTCCCACCTGTCTTCGCATCGTGTTAAAGTAGTTCACCCCAAATTTTCGGGAAACGACAGTTTAGTTATTTGCGAAAGCCTGGCAAGGCGCAAATAACGGCGACCCGGGATTTCCCGGGTCGCTGCGTTCGTTTCGGACCGGCGATTTACATCTTTGTCGAGCAACTGCGGTTCTTGCGGATTTCCGCGGCGCGGTCGTAGCCGTCGGCCAATGCCCCGCGAGCGCGTTCCCACGGCAGTGGTGGTGGCTCGGGCTGGCTTTCGTATTCGCTCTGCAAGCCGGTTTCGATTTCGGCGAAGCTCTTGCCGACGTTGTTCGACTCGGCTTTCGCACCGTGGCGATATACTGGCTCGAAGGCGTCGTACGTGCTGTCCTGTGCATAATCGCGCGTTTCGAACTCATCGCGAAGATAGCTATCTTCGGACGTCGGGTCGATGTATTCGCCCGCTTCCTTGCCCGCGTAGCCGCCTGCAACGCCGCCGATTAATGCACCGGCCACAGCACCGATTGGCCCGGCCAGAACGCCCGCAGCGAACCCTGTGGCGGCCCCGCCGAGTACCGCGCCAACACCCGTTTCGATCGGGTGTGCACCGGGCTTCCCGGAAATCGGATCGAGGTTTCCCGGACCCCTCGGTGGCAGATCGAGCGTCTTCTTTGGTTCGGTCATACTCGCCATAGCAAAACCCCTCAAAAATGTTTTGCTCATCACTGCGGGAAGCAGAATCCCGAATGAAAGCAACAAATACTAATGCACACTCCGTGCCAACTGGAATGGAAATTGCAGAGAGTTAATTTCTTGAGGTTTTTCGCATGAGTTGAGTCTACGAGGTCATCGAATATGGATTTGCGAACCGGACATCCGTTTTGGCTCGCGAAGAATGGATTCCTCAATGCGTATCCCGGACTCAATGCTTCGGAAGATTGCGATGTGGCGATTATCGGTGCGGGCATTACAGGTGCTTTGATTGCAAACGAATTATCCGAGGCCGGTTTGGATTGTGTGGTGCTCGATCAGCGCGATGCCGGAACGGGAAGCACAGTCGCGAGCACCGCTTTGTTGCAGTATGAAATCGATACCGAACTTTGGGAACTCATTGATCGCATCGGTGAAGAAAAGGCCGTGAGGGCCTATCGACTGGGCCTCGAAGCAATCGATCGCATTGAAGAGATCGGCCGACAATTACCGAGAACTTGCGAATTTGAACGACGCGAGAGCTTCTACTTTGCGAGTCGAAATGCGCACAAAAACCAGTTGCTCCGCGAGTACAAGTGCCGTAAAAGCCACGGCTTCGACGTCGACTACCTCGATGCCAAACAAGTGGCGGAACGGTTTCCTTTCGCCGCTCCTGCAGGAATTATCAGTCGCGGCGATGCGGTAATCGATGTGTTCCAATTCACGCACGAATTGTTGAAGTCTTCGCAGAAACGAGGGACGAGGATTTACGATCGAACCAAAGTCGGAAAATTCGATCGCGACGGCGAAGGGTTCCTGCTCACTACGGATCGCGGGTTTACGGTGACTGCGGGCAAATTAATTATGGCAACGGGGTACGAATCCAAAGAATATTTGAAAAGCCATCGCGGTAGCCTACACAGCACCTTCGCCACAATCAGCGAGCCGATGGATCCGATGCCGCAGTGGCCTAATCAATGTCTGATCTGGGAAAGCGCTCGCCCGTATTTCTATCTGCGAACCACGCCCGATCATCGCATACTCATCGGTGGTGAAGACACGCCACACTCGAGCGATCATCGATCCGAATCGCTGTTGGCGCGTAAAACGGCACGGCTGGTGAGCCGATTCGAAGCGTTGTTTCCCGATTCCCGATTCGAAGTCGCTTACAACTGGGCTGGTACGTTCGGCGAGAGCGAAGATGGCCTCGCATGTATTGGCGAGCCGCCTGAATGGCCCGGCATTTGCTTCGCTGTCGGGTTCGGTGGAAACGGCATTACGATGAGTGTGATCGCGGCAAAAATTCTTGTCGATCATTGTCTCGGACGCCCAAACCCTGATGCTGACATCTACCGCTTCGACCGAAAACCTGTTTGAGGATTGAAATCATGGCTAAAAAAACCGTACTCGGCAAAGTCCGCGAAGCCATCGCCGATGCTGCCGTTCAGGTTGTCGATGCTGACGACAAGCACGTCGTTCACCCCGTCGGAGAAACGCTCGGTTCGATCGACGAACCAGAATCCAAAGCCGAAGAAGTGGTTGCCGCACCGAAAGCCAAGTCGACGCTGAAATCGCGATTGATGACGAAAGGATTAGCCGGGGCACGGCCTTCGACGAAGTCTTCGCACGAACCCGAAAACCGCACAGGCCGTTCACGATAAAGGATGACAATGAGCCGACGCACGCCGGAATACGATCGTTATCAGGGATCGTTTCACAAAGCATTCGAGCCAGAACTGACGCGGATGATCCAGCGGCTGAAGTGGATCCCGCAAAAACCGATCCTCGATGTGCCGTGCGGTCCCGGCTTCTACACCGGTTTACTTGCGAGTCGCGTTCGCGAAGGCCAACATCTTACCGCGATCGACAATTGTGAAGCCTACCTACAGCCACTTCGCGACCGGTTGAAAGAAATTCTTCAACCGGGTCAGTTCCACGTACAGTCGGCCGATGCCTACCATCTTCCGTACGATGCGGAATCCTTCGATTTGATCTGGTGTGCGGAAAGCCTCATCAGCCTCGACCCGAAGAGGGCGTTGTCGGAGATGTATCGATTGATTACGAATGTGGGTCAAGTCGTCGTTTATGAAGTCGATGAATTTCACCACGTGATGTTACCGTGGCCGGTCGAACTTGAAGCCGCACTCCCCGCTGCCTTGTTGCATGCAACACAGGCAAAATATGGCAGCGGAACGAAACATTCCCCCGCCCGGCGGCTACGCAAGCAGTTGCGGGAAGTCGGCTTCCCAACCGTGCGTCGCCGCGTTTACGCCTTCGAACGAACCGCACCCTTCGAGGATCATACCACAAAATACTTGAAACATCACTTCCACTATCTGCGCGAGTTTGCGTACCCGTACCTCGATGCGCCGCTGCAAGATCGATTCGATCGCTTCACCGACGATGCGAAATCCGACTCGATCTTTAAGCGTCCCGATGCTGAACTGACCATCATGACAGCACTTTACACCGCCGGGAAAATGCTACAACGCTAACCGTATCTCGCGTCTTGAACAGAACACAGCACATCTCCAGTTGCGAAGTGAACGCTCACTGAAATGTCTCGGAGGCCGTGGGGAACTGGCCGTCTTTGACTTCGCGACAGTAGGTTGCCACTGCATCCGAAATCGCTGCGCTCAGGTTCGCGTATTGCTTCACGAACTTCGGGCGAAAATCCGGATACATGCCTAGCATATCGTGCAAAACCAGCACTTGACCATCGCAATTCGGTCCCGCACCGATGCCGATAGTCGGCACGCTGACTGCGGCCGTCACTTGTGCCGCGACATCTGCGGGCACCCCTTCGAGCACGATGCTGAACACGCCCGCACGCTCAATTGCGATCGCGTCTGCGAGGATCCGCTCGACGTCGCGTTGCACTTTAAAGCCGCCCATTTTATGCACCGATTGTGGCGTCAGCCCGATGTGCCCCATCACGGGGATGTCCGCCCGAATGCACGACTCGATCGCCGGAAGCATCCGTTCGCCGCCTTCGAGTTTCACTGCCGCGGCACCGATTTTCAGGAATCGCCCGGCATTTCGCACTGCCTGCGCGGCCGACACCTGATAGCTGAGGAAAGGCATGTCCGCAACGATCAACGCCCGCGATGTGCCCCTCACGACGCAGGCCGTGTGGTAAAGCATGTCGCGCATCGTCACAGGTAACGGCGTTTTTTGGCCTTGAATCACCATGCCGAGCGAATCGCCGACGAGCAGCGCATCGACCCCTGCGGCATCGAGCAACTTTGCTGAAGTGTAATCGTAACACGTCAGGACCGCGAGTTTCTGCCCTCGCGATTTCGCCGCACGAAACTCGGGTACCGTCATCGGTTTCAAAGTGGTCATACGCATCCCTTCAGTTGATGCGTGCATTTTACGAGAATGCTCAAGCAGAACACGGGAGAGAAGGACTCATTCTGTCGAGCCTGTTCGCCATCGCTGCCGACATCTCATGCGGCTTCCGTTTTTGGCTTCGCATTTTGAAAGACCTGCTTACGCACGTCGACCAGACACCAGCAAACCGAGCCGACCGCGAGCAGCGCGGCCGACACCAGAAATGCGTCGTCCCAATTCGCGCGGGGGACCGCTCCGAACGCCACTTGGGAGACGGCCGCAGACAGCACGCCGAATGAGTTAATGACGCCAAATACCGCAGCCGTGTGCGGTGCGCTCATCGCACTGCTCGCCCCCCACCACGAGCCGGCATGGCAGTGAATCCCGAAGCAAGCGACTGCGAGGAATATCGTCTTCCACTCTACTGAAGTTGCGAACGTGCTCAGCGCCATCGCAAGTGCAGCTAGGGCAAACGCTGGCCCGCCCACGACCGGGAACGTCCATCGCGGGGTCACAACCCTTCGACGAGCGATGTCCGCCAGCCACCCGCCGACCAGACAGCCGGCCGCTCCGCCTGTCATAATTAGGCTATTCCACCACCCGGATTGGACATTCGACACGCCCAACAGTTTTTCGAGGTACGTGGGATACCAGGCAAAAATCAAGTTGATGCAACACGCCCCACTGGCCAACACTCCCGATAGTAGCCAGACGTTGCGACTCCTCAGAATCGGACGAATCGGGAGCCGATGAGCGTTATTGATCGACGGTGATGGCCCTATCAATGCCAGTTCTGCCGCATTTACAGCAGGGTGCTCGGCGGGGCGATCCCGGAACCAACGGCTGAACCCGATAGCCCAACCAACCCCGACGGAGCCGAACACCACGAACACCCACCGCCACCCGATTTGCTCGATGAGGTAGGCTGTCAACAGTGGAGCCAACATGCCGCCGACTAACGCCGGCGTGTGAACGAACCCGCGCACACGCCCACGCTCCGAGGCTGGGAACCAGAGGTCGACCACACGGGATACGTTCGGCAACGCGCCGGCTTCGCCCGCGCCGAACAGAAATCGCACCACGAGCAGCATTATAAACCCTGTGACGGCACCGGTCAGCGCTGTGAAGATCGACCACCAGATGACGATGCGGATCAACACCCGCCGCGAACCGAACCGGTCGCCCCAATGGCCCGTGACCACTTCGAACAACCCGTAGCCAAGCATGAATGCAGCGTGAATGAACCCCATGCTCAAGTCGGTCAGGCCGAGGTCATCCTGAATGAACGGTGCGGCCTTACCGATGCACATCCGGTCGAGGTAAAGGATTAGCGTGAGTCCGCACAAGTATGCGAGTGTCGCGTATCGCGCGTTCGTCGCCGGCTGGTCAGGAGCGGACATTTACGCAACCCTGTATTTGGCGACAGTGTCGATTAGCGTAAACCCTACACGGGAACGATGCAACTTCGACACGAGATAAACCTCAAGAGAATGACGAAGAAAGAAAGTGACAGGAATACGCAATCAAGTGTTGACAATGTACTTTGTCGACAATAGCCTGGTCAATAGGTTACACCTCAAAATTGGAAAAATAGTGTATGGCTTCCACTCGTGGCGTTTTGAGCACGCGCGATCAGATAACGGATCGTATCCGAGAGGATGTGTTCGCCGGTCGCCTCGTCGTCGGCGAGCGCGTTTCTGAAGCGACTCTGGCCGAGAAATTCGGCGTGAGCCGCGGACCGATTCGCGAGGCGTTGTCGTTGCTCACGAGTGAGGGGCTATTTTTCTCGAAGCAGAATTGCGGCGTCACCGTTGCTCACCCGGCCCCCGAAGCGATCCGCGAACTGATCCTTCCCATCCGGCGTACACTCGAAGTCTACGCCTTCAAACAAATATTCGATACGCTTGATCCCGATGACTTTCGATTTTGGGACGACGTGCTGTTTCAGATGGAACGTGCGTGCCGACAACGCGATTGGCAGCAACTTCCGCAACTCGACGTCGAGTTCCACCGGCACGTACTGGAACGCGCGGGTTCGCCCGATCTGCTTGCCGTCTGGCAGACAATCGTTACGCGGTTGCGGGCGCACTTTTGGGCTACCGTCCGCAAACATGAGGCTTCCAACGATCTCGCGCGTCTTTACGGACGCCACGCCGAATTACTGAGTGCTATCCGGATAGGTCCGAAAGCGGTAGCGGTGAAAGCACTGGAGAAGCATATCGATGAGAACTGACACGCAACCGAGCGAAAGCCACGCCGTGTCCGCCGTTTGCGCGGCCGTCAATCGCAAGCGCCTACTCGACACGGCAATACGATTGATCGCAAAACCCAGTCCCACCGGTTCGGCGGGCGAAGTATCCGACGAACTTGCTGCGATACTCATCGAAGACGGATTCTGCGTGGAACGGGTTGCAGCGGGTCACGTAGCCGCTCCCGCTGTCGTGGTCCGCTATTCGTCGGGTCGCGCTGGCAGGACGCTTCAATTCAACGGGCACCTCGATACGGTGCATCTGCCGTTCGTGCCGCCGAAGGTGATCGGCGACCGCCTCACCGGTAGTGGATCGGCGGATATGAAAGGCGGAATCGCCGCAGCGGTCGAAGCGCTGCGTGCGATTCGCGACGTTAAAGGCATCAGCGGCGGCGCGATCTTGCTCACGGCACACGACCTTCACGAAGCGCCGTGGGGCGATGGCAGTCAACTCGATGGACTTCTTGCAGAAGGATACGTTGGCGATGCGGCGTTGTTACCCGAATACTTCAACTCGGCGTTACCCGTGATCGGTCGCGGCGGCTTCACATGGGCAGCGACGATTCGCCGACCCGGCCCACCGGTTCACGAAGTTTATCGCCCGAATGAACCGAGCGTAATCGGTGTCGGTGCGAAACTCGTGGCGAAACTGGAACAATTGGATGCTAAGCTCGCCATGCGTCCCGACCCGCTTGCTGGTGCAGCGAGTGCGTTTATTGGTACGATCCAGAGCGGATCGATTTATAATGAATATCCGCAGACTTGCCGATTGGAAGGCACGCGTCGCTGGCTGCCGGGAACGCGGTTTGCCGATGTGGACCGAGAGTTTCGCGAATTGTGTCATGGACTGGCGCAAGATACGATAACGACAATCGACGTCGAAACGCACCTGATGCGCGATGCGTTCCTGTTGGACACATCCGACCCGTTCATCGGCATCTTTCAGTCGGCGTACGCGACGATGATGGGCGAACAACTGCCGATCGGCGGAAAGCCATTCGTCGACGATGGCAACTCGTTTTTCTCGCGTGCGGGTGTACCCGCGATTACGCATGGGCCAACAGCGGGTGGCGCACACACAACGGCGGAGTGGGTCAACATCGACGACCTCGTTCGCGTCGCTAGACTTTATGCATTGATTGCCACGATGTACTGCTCTCACACGACGTAAGGTGAAATATGAGTCACGGCGTACCGCGTCGTTCGTTCCTTGCCGATACCGGCCTCGGCTTCACGGGGCTGGCGTTAGGCGCGATGATGTTTCGGGATGGCGTTGCGCAGGCTGCCGATCCCAGACTTGGCGTCGAGAGCGGTCCGCACCATGAGGCGAAGGCGAAGGCCGTCATTTGGATCTTCCTTTGTGGTGGCGTTTCGCACCTCGAAAGCTGGGATCCAAAACCGGCGTTGAACAAGTACGCAGGCAAGTCGATTGCCGATACGCCGTTTGCCGAAGCCGTGAAAAAGCCCGGCACGGATGTCGTCGAGGGTAACCCCAAACACGGCAACCGCAAGACGCTGATGGCGCTGAACTGCGGCTACAAAAACTACGGGAAGTCCGGACTGCTCGCGGCCGATTGGTGGAAGCACACCGCCGAGATGGCCGACGAAATGGCCATCGTGCGGTCGTTGTGGACATCGGATAACGACCACGGCGCGATGCTGCAATTCCACACGGGGCGACACGTCCGTGAAGGCGCATACCCGACCATCGGTTCGTGGGCGTGTTATGGCCTCGGCTCGATGACCGACAACCTGCCCGAATACGTCGTGCTCGGCGTGCCGCCCGGCGATTGTTGCGGCGGTGAATGGGCGCACGGTGCGGCGTACCTTGGGCCGGAACATGCCGGTGTGCGGCTCAACACCAACGGCCAAGCCCCGTTGCCTTTCGGGAAACGGCCCGCTGGAAAGTCTGCCGAAGAGCAAGCTAACGAGTTCGGATTGATCGGCAAACTCAACCGCCTTTCGGGGATCGATTACCCCGACGACCCGCAGTTGCAGGCGCGAATCAAGTCGTACGAACTCGCGTTCAAAATGCAGACGGCGGTGCCCGAGACGCTCCAACTCGAAAAAGAAACCGAGGCGATGCGCACGCTTTACGGTTTGGACAAACCGGAGACGGCCCCGTTCGGCAAGCTCTGCCTTTCAGCGCGTCGGCTCGTCGAACGCGGTGTCCGCTTCGTGCAGATTTATCACGGTGGCGGCGGGGGCGGCGAGTGGGATGCGCATTCGAAGATCAAGGACAACCACACGAAACTCTCGACGCAAACGGATCGGCCAATCGCGGGTTTGCTAAAGGATCTGAAGCAAAGCGGTCTGTTAAAGGATACACTCGTCGTCTGGGCGACCGAGTTCGGCCGATCGCCGGGGGCCGAGGGCGATGGCCGCGATCACCACCCGCAGGCGTTCAGCGTCTGGCTGGCGGGCGGCGGAATCAAAGGCGGCACGGTTCATGGCAAGACCGACGAGATCGGTTACCAGGTGACGGAAAATCGCCACTACGTGACCGATATTCACGCCACCGTGTTGCACCAACTCGGGCTGGATGCGCGAAGCCTCGAAGTCCCCGGTCGCAAGCGGCTGGAGATCGATTTCGGTAAACCGATCACGGAGATCATCGGATGATTCGTCTGCTCGTTGCGTTCGCCGTGGTAATGGTCGGTTCCGCGACGGTGTTTGCGAAGCCGATCCACAAACAGGCGCTTGCGCTGCATATGGGGCCGTATTTGTTGGCCAAGGTGAACGACTGCCGCTTGTGCCACGTGCCGGGCGACACCGGACCGAACGACGACAAGCCCCATAATGCGTTCGGCGAGCGTCTAGAAGAAGCGCGGAAGGAACTCAAGAAAGCGGGCAAGCCGTTCGATATCACCGTGCGTTTCGAAATGATCGCGGACGAAGATGCGGATGGCGACGGTGTTCCCAACTTGCTCGAAATCCTCACGGGCCATTCCCCCGCCGATGCGAAAGACAAGCCGAACGCCGCCGAATTGACCGCCGCCGCGAAAACGCTCGGCAAGTATCGCCGTTTCCTCGCATCGTACCCATGGCGGCCGTTCGAGCCGGTGAAACGCCCCGCCGTACCGATGGCCAGTGGAGCGTGGGCGGAAAATCCCATCGATGCGTTCATCGCGGTCGGGCACCGCGAACACGAACTCGTGCCGCGACCCGAAGCCGACAAACGCACGCTGTTGCGCCGGGTCAGTTTCGACTTGATCGGACTGCCGCCGACACCCGAAGAACTTCAGGTATTCTTGACGGATAAATCCCCCGATGCCTATGCGAAAGTCGTCGATCGCTTGCTCGCTTCGCCGCGATACGGCGAGCGGTGGGGCCGACATTGGATGGACGTGTGGCGATACTCGGACTGGGCCGGCTGGACCGACGGCAAAGACATTCGCGACAGCCAACCGCACGTCTGGCGCTGGCGCGATTGGATCGTCGAGAGCGCGAACGCGGACAAAGGTTACGACCGGATGGCCCGCGAGATGTTGGCGGGCGATGAGATCGCGCCGGAAGACCCGAAGACACTCCGCGCCACTGGCTACCTCGTGCGGAACTTCAAATCGAGCCGCGAAAAATGGATGACCGATGTCGTCGATCACACATTTCTCGCGTTCCAAGGGCTGACGCTCGGTTGCGCCCGTTGTCACGATCACCTTTACGACCCAATCAAGCAGACGGAATATTACCAGGTTCGCGCTGTGTTCGATCCGCACAAAGTTCGCATCGATGCCGTCCCCGGTGAAGCCGACACCAAGAAAGACGGCCTTGCCCGCGCCTTCGATGCCGACCCGAAAGTCGTCACTTACCTCTACGAGCGCGGCGACGAACGCAACCCGGACAAAGCCCATCCACTATCTGCTGGCATACCGCAATCGCTCGGCCTGAAGTTCCCCGATGTGAAGGCGGTCGGCAAGAGCACCGGTCGCCGTACGGCGTTCGCAAACTGGCTGACGGATGCAAAGAACCCGCTGACGGCGCGGGTGGCGGTGAACCACATTTGGCTACGGCACTTCGGACAAGCGTTGGTGCCGAGCGTGTTCGACTTCGGCAAAAACGGTCGCCGTCCGATGCAGCCCGACTTGCTCGACTGGCTGGCAAGCGAGTTCGTCGAACGCGGTTGGTCGATGAAGCCCATTCACAAATTGATCGTGACCAGCCGTACGTACCGGATGTCGTCGACGCCCGATGCGAGGAACGCTTCACTCGACCGCGACAACATTTATTATTGGCGAATGCCCCCGCGTCGGCTCGAAGCCGAGACGGTGCGCGATCACGTTCTGTATGTGGCCGGGAAACTGGATGTCACCATGGGTGGCCCGGATATCGATCACGCGTTAGGGCTGACCGTCTTCCGCCGCAGCATGTATTTTCGCCACGCTCACGAGAAGCAAATGGAGTATCTGAAGCTGTTCGACGCGGCCAATACGAGCGAATGTTACCAACGCAAAGAGAGCATCATTCCGCAACAGGCATTGGCACTGGCGAACAGCGAGTTGAGCACGGCGATGGCCAAGTTGCTCTCGCAACGGATCGCCAAAGACGTCGGTAGCGACCAACCGAAGTTCGTGACCGCCGCATTCGAGCAACTCCTCGGTCGCCCGCCCACCGCAACCGAAGCGATCGAGTGCGCTGCGTTCCTATCGCAACCGGATCGCCGCGCCGGCTTGATTTTGGTCCTCTTCAACCACCATGAATTCGTCACCGTCCGCTGAACCGAGAGAGAGTTATGAACGCGGTTGACCCGTCCGAATCCGAACTTTGGCAGCGTCTGCACGCGAAATCGTACGTGGCCGCCGTCTGCGATATCCTCGATTCGTTGGGCTATCGACAACAGGCGATGCACCACCGATTACGGCCGTTGCTTCCGGATCGGGAGAATTGCGGCTTCATCGGCCGCGCCCGAACGATCCGCTGGATGGAGGCCGACTATGAAGACGCGAAGAACCCATACGGTCTGGAAATCGAAGTGATCGACTCGTTGAATGCGGGGGACGTCGCCGTTCACTCGACCGATTTCGCGGGTACGAACGCACCGTGGGGCGAGTTGATGTCCACCGCTGCACAGTATCGTGGGGCCGTCGGCTGCGTCTGCGATAGCCAAATCCGCGACTGCGTGAAGACGATCGCGCTCGGCTTTCCCGTCTATTACACGGGCATCCGTCCACTGGATTCGATGGGCCGCGGCCGCGTGATGGCCTACGACGTTCCCGTCCGTTGCGGTGACGTGCTCGTACAACCCGGCGATACAATTTTCGCCGACTTCGATGGTATCGTCGTGATTCCGAAATCAGTTCTCGCCAACGTCGTCGAACAGGCCTGCCACAAAGCCGAACAAGAATCGCTCTCCCGAACCGAGTTGAAAGCCGGCCGCACGTTGCGAGAAGTGTTCGATCGCTACGGCGTATTGTGATTCGCGATCTTCAGAACAATCCAGGAAAACAATAATGAAAGGCGTGCTTTACCTTTTGTCCGAATAGATGGTCGAATGACGGTAATGACTGCCCGCAAGTTGCCCGCCTGGATTACACGAAACTCGACAGCCAATAGCCACTTACTTGATTAGCCACTCCATCACGGCTTTTTGCACGTGGAGGCGGTTCTCGGCTTGGTCGAAGACGACGCTTTGCGGTCCGTCGACGGCATCGTCGGTGATCTCTTCGCCGCGGTGTGCGGGCAGGCAGTGCAAGACTTTACAGTGCGAGGGGGCTTTCGCCAGAAGTGCCGCATTGACCTGAAATCCCGTGAAGCGGCGGAGGCGTTCTTCGCGCTCGGCTTCCTGGCCCATGCTCGTCCAGACGTCGGTATAAATCACATCCGCATTCGCGACGGCCTTCAGCGGATCGTGGTTTTCCACGAGGTGCGCCATCGGGACTTTCGCACGGAAACCTTCGAGGAATGGCGCATCAAAACCGTAACCTTTGGGGCAGGCGAGCACGAACTTCGCGCCCATCATGCCGCAACCGACCGCGAGCGACCGTGCGACGTTGTTGCCATCGCCGACGAAGACAACGGTCTTGCCTTCGATGCCGCCGAGGTGTTCCTGAATCGTCATCAGGTCGGCGAGTGCCTGGCACGGGTGCGACCAATCGGACAGGCCGTTGATGACGGGTATCGTGGCATCCGCGGCGATGCCGGTGAGCGTCGAATGTTTGAAGACGCGGAAGACCATCGCATCGACGTAGCGCGACATTGTGCGGCTAAAGTCGGCGAGCGTTTCGCGTACGCCGAGGCCAATTTCCGCAGCGGGGAAAAACAGGCTCGTACCGCCGAGTTGCGCCACGCCCGCCTCGAAACTCGCTCGCGTTCGAAGCGATGGTTTTTCGAAAACGAGCGCGACGACTTTGCCCATTAACGATGGCGTCGGCAGCCCGCGCACTCGCGCCGCTTTCAACCGCGCCGACTGCTGGAGCAGCAAAGTCAGCTCGTCTTTCGAGAGGTCGATCACATTCAGGAAATGGCGCATCGGGGTTACTCGGGAAGCCAGTTTCGCAGACGGTGTTACGCGGTATGCGCGAGCAAGACTTCGAGGAGGATTTCGCAACCGGAGTCGATTTGCTCGAACTCGATGTTCACCGCGGGAAGTAGGCGGATGACGGTCTGGTGCGTACAGTTGATGAGCAAGCCGCGCTTCATGCAGTCTTGTACGATCGGTGCGCCGTCGATGCCGAGTTCGATGCCGATCATCGCCCCGCGAATCCGGATGTCGTGAATCAGCGGCGTGCGTTCGCGCATTGCGGTGAAGTGCTGGCGGAACCGCTCGCCGACATCGAAGGCGCGTTCGAGTAGATTTTCTTCTTCGAAAGTTTCGATTGTCGCCAGTGCGGCGCGTGCGGAAATCGGGTTGCCGCCGAAGGTCGCTGCGTGCGTGCCGGGCTTGAGTTTCTCCGCAACTTCGGGCTTGGCAATCACGCCGCCGAGCGCGATGCCACCCGCGGTCGCTTTGGCCAGCGTC
>Ga0105049_10005610_pt1 | contig 14616 bp, 12 predicted proteins | sample MAT06_FD_78087 | JGI IMG/M metagenome (GOLD analysis project Ga0105049, IMG submission 78087) | Freshwater microbial communities from Lake Fryxell liftoff mats and glacier meltwater in Antarctica - MAT-06 | ecosystem: Environmental > Aquatic > Freshwater > Ice > Liftoff microbial mat | place...
AACGCCTCCACGCTGCGGACGGATCGCGCCAGCGCGGGGTACGTCGCGCCCTGCTCCTCGCGAAAGCGTACCAACGCCGATGCGATCGAGAGCTGCGCCAGAACGCTGGGCCACGCCTCCTCGTCGAGGACCGAGCCTTCGACGCGGGCCTGCGAGAGGATATCCGACACGTCGTGAAGCCCCCCCAGCGGCAGCGACCCGCCTCGCTCGACAAAGAGCATCAGGTCCCGCACCGGCTCATGCCGCGCATGGATCTCGTCGAGGCCATCCAGCGGCTCCAGCGACTGCACCCACTCCCGCCCCAGCGACGACAGCGCGGCCCGCGAAACCAGTTCCAGAACGGTATCGTACTCGAGGACTTCGCGTGTCTTGGGATCGATTTGCATGGCGCGGGAGATGTGCCGCGCCCGCGCTGGCCCACGCAAGGGGGAAGAACCCGGAATCGGGCGGCGGAACGCTCCACAGCTTTCCGCCCCGAAAAAATCGGGCTTGCGGGTCCTGCCCGTGGTGCCGTCAATAGACGGCTAGGCAGCAGCCCACACTCCCCCCATGCCCCCAACCCCCAAAAAACTTCTCATCACAGCCGCCATTCTTTCCGCCACCGCGATGGCTTCCGCCGAACCACTCGCTCCAGGCGAGTGGGCGCCGGAGGTCAGTCTTGGCGGGCATGTTTTTCCCGCGTGGGTTGCGGTGGGAGCGGCGCCGGGGTTTCCGTCCGCGGAGGCGAAGTCCGATGCGGAGTCCATCGGCGATTCGGGCGCGTGCCTCGCGGTGCTCGTCGCGGCGCCGGGTGCCGGTGCCACTTACTCACTCGATATTCGCGCGGCGAAGGGGTTGGCGGCCACGACGCTGTCGGGCGTGCTTGATCGCGAGGGGGCGATGTATCGCCTTCAGCCGCGAACCGATCTGAGCATTGGCGACCTGGCGCGGCTCGATTCCGCCGAGAAGATCGACGTCACGTTTACGCTCGCGCTCGGCGATGGCGCCCCGATGACCAAGACTTTGGAAGCGACGCTTCACGCGCCCGGCGACTGCCCCGTTGCCTTCGATGGCGAGCCACGCCTCGCGTGGACGCTGGCGGCGTTTGCCGACGAGGATTCCCGCGCGGTGGATCGACTGGTTTCCGATGCCGAGCGGCTTGGCATCGCGAAGTCGTTCAGCGGCGCTCCCGGCGATTCCGACGAGGCAATCCGGCGTGCCTTCGCGCTGACCACTGCGCTCGGGGCCGAAGTGAAAAGTTTCGGGGAGTCCGCCTGGAGCGACGACAACGGCCTCCGCGCCGTCGCCATCCGCTCGCACGAGGACACGCTCTCGGACTCGGGCGTCACCGTGGCCGATGGCGCGCTGCTGCTTGCCGCCGCGTTCCGCAAGGCAGGACTCAACGCCGTCGTCGCCGTCGATCCCCCGCGGCTCCATGCGGGCATCCGGCCCGACGATGGCGGGAGCACGCTGCTCTTGGTGGATATCGGAAAACTCGCCTTGGCGGAATTCGACGCTGGCCACTCCGAGCCGATGCTGGCCGACCTTGCCACTGCCGACACTACCCTCGCCGCCCGCGTGGAGTGGCCGCGCTTCGCCGCCGCCGCCAACTCCGCCATGAAAGACTATCACGGCAATTCCACCGAATGGCGCGTGATCGAACTTTCGGCGGCCCGGGAAATGGGCATCAAGCCGCTGGACATAAGGGACTGAAGGTGGGGGACTTTGTTGACCTTATTGACCTTGTGGAAACGATGGATGTTTACAAGGTCAACAAGGCCAATACAGTCAAAATAGCCTGTCAATCATGTCCACAAGCTCAAGGCTCTCGTTCCCGCGTTGTGGGCACCCTACACGGGATCTTTCATCTTATCGCCTAGCGCGCGCTTCAGGTCGCGGGCGGGAATGGCGCCCTCGCGGAGCAATTCATAGGGCTCCGTGATGACGCTGATCACGCTGGAGGCCTTGCCGCTGCGGCAGGGGCCTGCGTCCAGAAGGCATTCGATCTTCCCCTCGTAGCGTTCCAGCACCTGCTTGCCATCGGTGGCGGGTTGCTGGTTGGGGACGGCCGCGTTGATAACGGCGAGGGGCTTCTGAACCATCGCCATCAATCGCAGTGCGATGGGATCGTCGGGGATGCGGATCGCGATGCTGGGCGACTCGGTCACCGACGCCAGCACGTTGGGATGCTTGGCGAAAATTACTGTCAGGCCGCCCGGCCAATAGACGTCGAGCACTGATTCAATTGGCGGTGGCACTTCCTTGACAAGGCCGTCCAGTGCTCCGCCGTCGTGGATGAGGATCGAGAGGCTCTTGGACGACGCGGTTGCGCCCTTCACTTCATAGAGCCGCCTCACCGCATCGGCATTGGTCGCATCCACCGCAAGGCCATACACGGTGTCGGTGGGGAAGGCGACGATGCCACCCTCCAGCAGCACCATCATCGCGTGGCTCAGCACATCCTCGTCGGGCTCGGCGCGGTCCACCTGGAACACCTTAGTCTCGACCGAGGCGAGCGCCTTGTCGAATTCCGCCGTCATCGGCCTGCGCCCGGGCTCGACGGAGTGAAGGAACTCCGCCACCACGTCGCGGGCGCTGCGGGGCGTGGGGGTGGCGATGCGCGGCTTCATGAACATCGCCGGGGCCAGATCCTCGTCCGATGGCGGGGCGGGATAGGGCCTGGGTCGCGGCACCACAAGGGTGGGCGTCTCGGCGTCCAGCGCCGGATCGCCGGTGGGGGTGCCGGGTTCCTGGGGGCGGGGCGTGGGGACCAGCTTGCTGTTGCCGACGACGCGGGCTCCGGGGCGGATCACGCCGCTGTCGCCGTTGCGCGCTCCCGGGTCCGAGCCCGGGTCGGTGTCCTCTTCCTCGCGGCCGCGGGGCGCGCTGGCACCGGTCGTCCGGGCGGGATCGCACAGATCGGGAAACTCGCCGACCAGCTCCTTGCCCGTGGCATCAAGCCTCTGCGCCGCCGCCGCGCGCGTGTGGGCCAGCACTTCGCGAAACGCGGGGTACTTGATCGCAAGGATCTGGGCCACCAAAAAGGCCGCATTCTCGGAATTGTTGATTCCCACGGTCGCCACCGGCGTCCCAAGGGGCTGCTGCACCAGCGTATAGAGGGCGTCCTGCCCCCGCAGCGGGGTCGAGTCGATGGGCACCGCGATCACGGGGACCAGCGTGTGACAGGCTACCGCGCCGGCGAGCTGGGCCGAGCCCCCCGCGCCGCAGATGATCGCCTCGATGCCATTGTCCGATGCCTTGCGGGCCCATTGCGCCAACCGGTCCGGCGTCCGGTGGGCGGAAAGAAATTCGAGCGCATAGGGAACCCCCATCATCCTGAGGGACTCCAGTCCCCGCCGCATCACATTGAAGTCCGCGCGGGAGCCCAGAATTACGCCAACCAACGCCTTCGCCATCTTGTCACCGGCCCATGGGGTCTCGGCGATATTAGGTTCCCGGTCGGGGCCGCCGGTAAACGGGAAACTCGCCTGCGGCGCTCTTTTCCATCGGGCCAGCCTATCGCGGCGCGATCCTCGCCGGTCGAATCCGGTGGTGATTGGGTTGCCTGCGCTTGACAGCGAGGAGGGCGCCCCATTCCCATCCACCACTTGGCGATCCCCACTTCGGGGCGCCAAGGCTCCATCGAACCCATCGAGGCATGTGCATGAACATCTGGAAGAAGGCCACCGGTTCCGACCGATTCCTGCTGGGCGGCGCGATTCTCTGCCTGGCGCTGTCGCTGATGCTGCTGGGCGTGAAGGGCAGCCAACTGCGCGCCGCCGAGGCGGCGGACGATCAGGAGTTCCTCCGCTTCGTCGATGTCGCCGCGGAAATCTACAACGACGTCCGCGGCAAGTACGTTGACGAAGTGAAGGGCCGCGACGTGCTGGAGGGTGCCCTCGCCGGCATGTTCTCCCGCCTTGACGAGCATAGCCAGTACATGGACCCGTCCATGCTCGACGGCCTGAACAAGGACACCGGCGGCCAGTTCAGCGGCATCGGCATCCACATCACCATGCGTCAGGGCCTCCTCACCGTGATCGCGCCGATCCCCGGCTCGCCATCGGCCAAGATCGGCCTCGCGCCGTGGGACCGCATTGTCGAGATCGAAGGCAAGACCACCGAGGGCATGACCCTCCAGCAGGCCGTGGACAAACTCACCGGCCCCACCGGCACCCAGGTTACCATCAAGATTTTCCGCGAGGGCGAGGCAGAGCCCCTCGAATTCGCCATCACCCGCGCCAGCATCAAGATCAACAGCGTCTATTACAAGATGCACGACGCCGAGGCCGGGATCGGATACCTACGCATCGCCCGCTTCAGCGAGAACACCGCCGCCGACATGCGCAAGGGCCTGCTGGACCTGCGCTCCCAAGGCATGAAGGGCCTGATGCTGGACCTGCGCTACAACTCCGGCGGCCTGCTCCGCGAGGCGATCGAGGTCTCGAACCTCTTCACCCCCAAGCACGCCATCATTGTCTCCACCAAGGGCCGCCTCCGCAGCCAGAACCAGGAATACCGCGCGACCGAGGAGCCTCTGATTCAGGGCATCCCCGTGTTCGTCCTCGTCAACGAGGGCTCTGCCTCCGCCTCCGAGATCGTCGCTGGCGCGCTCCAGGATCTGCACCTCGGCGTCGTCATCGGACCCAAGGGGAAGAACACCTTCGGCAAGGGCTCCGTCCAGACGATCGAGTCGCTGCGCAACACGATGTACGACGACGAGGACGGAAACCCGAAGGAGAGCGCCATCCGCCTGACCACGGCGCGCTACTACACGCCCTCGGGCCGCACGATCCATCACGTCGGCGTCACGCCGGATATTGGCGTGCCGGTCACCCGCCAGTCCGAGCGCGACCTCCTGCGCAGCGGGCTCTATGGCGACACGACGATTCCCCTCACCGTTGAGGAGCAGAAGGCCGAGGAAGAGGCCGAGCGCCGCGCCACCGCCCCGGAGGAAGTTGACGGAACCATCGAAGTCCACACCCCCCAGGCCACCCCGGCGGAGGAAGCACCCGCGCCCGATGTGAACGCATCCGGCGACCCCTTCTATACCAAGGCCAAGCGTCCCGAACTCGCCGAAACGGCCGAATTCCTGGATGTCCTCCTGGACGAAGCCACCAAGCAGATGAAGATCTACATGATCCTCGACGGCACCCGCGGCGGCACGCCGACCGTTGCCTCCGCCGAGTCCGAGCCGGCCACCAGCGTCGCCAAGTAGTCACCGCCGTTCCATCGCGCCGGGCGCCGGAGCCTCGCTCCCGCCCAGCGCTTTTCTTTCCCCACAGGAGGCCAACGCCATGCCCTGCGACGACATCACCGAGTCCCTCCGCCTAGTCCTCGACGGGCAGGACCGCCTCGCCGACTACGAGCTGATCAAGCGCACCTGCGGGCGCGCGGTGGGGGAGCGCGACCTGCTCGCGACGCGCCTGACGGGAACGCCCGCGCGCGAGCTTCTGGAGCTGGACGGCGGCGACTTCGCCGACAGCCTGGGCATCGCGGACGACACCGAGCTGTTCCTCCACCTCAAGCACTTCTTCGCCATCCAGGCCGGCATCCGCGCGCTGCTCGGCGAGGTCGCCGCCGGCGTCTCCGATCCCGTCCGCGTCGCCCGTGTCTATACAGAGGGCGACGCCGTCGCCATCGAGGCCGAGATCTCCATCGACGTCCTCACGGACCAGATCAAGTCCTGTGGAAAATGCAAGGGCTGCGGGGCGTTTTCGGCGAAGGCGCTAGCGAAGGCGTAGGGCGCCGCCCCCTCCACCCGCGCGCGGTACCGCGAAACACAGCCGCATGGTGCGTCCCGCCGATGCAGCGACACCCGGAGCGCTGTTGGAAACCGAGCGCGCGCCGCCCCAAGCAGGGTAGCGTGCGTGTCCTCGCCCGCCTCGCCCCTCCTCCCGCTCATAGCAGTCTACCTCGGCCTGCGGAAGCTGTTCCGCGGGGCCTCGGCGTTTTCTTCGCGAGGGGTCGTTGGCATCGCTCCTTTGGTTGATCTTGGCGGATAACCCGAGGATTGCCGGTGATTCCCCGCTGGCGCAGTTTCCTGATGTAGAAGAAAACTGCCGAAGCCGAAAGGTCGCTCATCCGCCATCAACTTCACACAGTCCTCACATGACGCCGAGGGGGCCTCGCGCCTACATTATCGCATCTCTCCGAAAGGACCAATACATGTCCCCCCGTCGTCTCGGCTTTACCCTGATCGAGCTGTTGATCGTTGTCGCCATCATTGCCATTCTCGCCGCGATCGCCGTCCCCAACTTTCTCGAGGCGCAGACCCGCGCCAAGATCGCCCGCGTCAAGAATGACATGCGCACGATGGCAACTGGGCTTGAGTCGTACTTCGTGGACTCCAATTCCTACACGCGCGATAGCGACTCGGACCTCGACGTGTTGGACGGGGCCGGTCGCCCCTTCAACAAGCTCGCCAACGGCGCCGTTCAGCTTACCACGCCGATCGCCTACCTGACCTCGCTGCTTCAGGATCCCTTCTCCGCGTCGCTCCCCACCAGTTCCTCCGGCGGAACTGCGATTGGATACCGCATCGGCTCCGGAAGCTGGGTGTACGATCCCGCATTTCTTCCCACCGCCGACACCCAGGCCGCCGATGCGTTGAGCTGGCTTACGAACTCGGCGAACTCCTTCCGCCGTGTCCACTCGTATGTGACGCTGAGCCCGGGGCCAGACAAGAGCCGCGAGCGCATTGGCTACAAGTGCTTCCCCTGGAAGTCCACACTCGCCACGGAGCAGGCCGTGTACCTCGACTACGATCCGAGCAACGGCACCCTGAGCAAGGGCGACATCTACCGCTTTGGCGGCTCCTTCACAACGGGCGACTGGGACCGCACCGTCGCCGGCCGCGGCCCCCAGGGCCCCGAAGCAAACTAAGTACAAGACGGAGTAGGCAGTAAGGAAAGGCCAACCGGGGGACCGCCATGGCGGTCCTCCGGTTATGTCTCTGCGAGGGCGGATCTGCCGCAGGCACCCGTCGTGGCGGACTGGATGTTCCACTGATCGGCCTGAGTGCTGTATAGACAGAGGCCCCGGAGAGTTTCGCTCTCCGGGGCCCCTTGCTTTCTGACTCCATCACCGACGCGCGACCTTACCCCGCCGCGACGCCATAGAAGCTGAGCAGGGTGCTCGCGACTTCCTCGATGGCCTTCTTCTTGAGGCCGGGCGCCACGGGCAGGGAGATCGCGCGCTTGGCGAGGTCTTCCGACACGGGGAACGCGCCCTCGCGATAGCCAAGGTACTCGAAGGCGGGCTGGCGATGAATCGCCGAGCCGTAATAGACGCCAAAGCCGATGCCCTTCTCCGTCAGGTGCTCCGCCAGCTTGTCGCGATCCGGCACCAGCACGGTGTACATGTTGTACACGTGGGAGAGGTCGTCGCGGAAGGCGGGGGTCTGAACGGGCGAGCCCTTGAAGAGCTGTGTGTAGAGACGCGCGTTCTCCACGCGCTCCAGATTGTTCTCGTCGAGGTCGGCGAGCTTCAGGCTCAGGATGGCGGCCTGCACGGTGTCCATGCGGCTGTTGTAGCCGACCTGGGTGTGCTCGCGGTTGATCGTCCCAGAGGGGGCGAGGCCGTGATCGCGCAGGCGGCGCACCGCCTCCGCCAGCTTGTCGTCGTTGGTGGTCACTAGGCCTGCGTCGCCGATGGCGCCCAGGTTGCGGGTGGGATAGAAGCTAAAGGCCGAAAGCTGGCCATAAGTGCCCAGGCGCCGTCCGTTGACGCGGGCGCCCGCCGCATGGCGCAGGTCCTCGATCACCGAGACGGAATACGTGCGCGCCACTGTTGCCAGGCGGTCGATCTCTGCCGCTTGTCCAAACATGTGAACGCCGATCACGGCCTTCGTGCGGGAGGTGATCGTCGCCATCGTCAGGTCGGGATCGAGGCAGTAGGAATCGGGCCTCACGTCCACAAAAACCGGCGTCGCGCCCAGGCGTGCCACGACGTCGGCGTTTCTGCCGGAGCTGAATGCCGGCATGATCACTTCGTCCTCGGGGCCGACGCCCAGCGCGTTCAGCGCCAGAAGCATCGCGTCCGTCCCAGAGTTCACCCCGATGCCATGCTTCGTGGAGATGTACTTGGCGAACTGCTCCTCGAACTTCTGTACGCCCGGTCCCAGAATGAACTGCCCGGACTGGAAAATCTTGTCCAACTCCTCCTTGTAGTCATCGAGGAAATGGTCGTTTACGGCGCGAAGATTGATAAAGGGAACGGCCATGAATCGTGCGTCCTTTCAGTCGGGCCAAGGGGGCAGGGCACACCTTCCCCGCCCTCGGTTAGAGGGGGGATGCTTCCCGGCCCTCCCCGGCGCGTCAACCGATAGTGAGGAGGGAAACGGCGGGAACGGCGGGGAGAGGCAGCGAACGGCAGGAACGGCGGGGAACGGCCCAGGGGCGCAACGCAGTCGTCCTCGATACTCCCTTGCCCCCTCCGCCCCCGCTGTCCCCGCCTCTCCCAGCTGTTCCCTGCTTTTCCCCGCCGTTCCCCCTCCCAAGGACCTCCTTTGCCTGCGAGCCCCGATTTCCTGACCGCGTTCACGATCTCCTTCGAGGCGATTGGGCGGCTGTTTCTGGTGGCGCTTGTGGGTTTCATCGCGGTGCGCCGAAATCTTGTGTCACAGCAGGGGGTGGATGGGCTCGTCCGTTTGATGATCGATCTGATCGTGCCGTGCGCGCTCAGCGTCTCGATGATCAAGGGGTTTCGATTGGAAATTCTTTCAGAGGCTTGGCCGCTGATCTTGGTGCCTGCGATCTTCCTGCCGGCTTCGGCGATGCTGTCGCTGCTTTATTTCCGGCTTTGGCCTGGAGACAATCCTCAGGCCGACCGGGCACTTTCGGCCCTTTCGGCGATTCCCAACAGCTTCTATATCCCGCTCCCCCTGGCGATCGCCGTGACCCCGCCGGAGCATCATGTGCTGGTGGGTGTGCTGATCGGGGCGGCAGTGTTGGCGGTGAATCCGCTGCAATGGACAATGGGGACGTTCATGGTGATGGGCGACAGCGCCCGTAAGGTGGCGACCGTCGCCACCTCGCTGCGCCAAGCGCTCAACGGCCCCGTGATCGGGGTTGTTGGCGGGGTACTGCTTTCCTTCCTCCCCGGCTTTCCCGAGGCCGCGCGGGCCGAGGCCGGGAGCTTCATGCCGTTGCGGATGCTGCTCCGCGCGATGGAGCTGGCCGGCAGCGCCATGCCCCCGCTGGCCATGATCCTGACGGGGGCGCTGATTGCAAAGTGCGAGCTGCGCCGCGCCATCTCCGTGCGCCGTGTCCTGCCGGTGCTCGCCATGCGGTTTCTGATTACGCCCGGGCTGGTGCTACTGGCGATCCGGGGGGGCCTGCTCCCTGTTTCCGGGCTACCGGCGTTCATCCTCATGCTGGTGGCGGCATCGCCCCCCGCGATGAATCTGGCGCTGGCGGCCAAGCGATACGACGGCGACTGGAGCATCATTTCCGGCGTCCAGCTTGTTGCCAGCCTGGTCGCGCTTGCCGCACTCCCGATCTGGATGTCCATAGGATTGCTTCTCTAAGCCTTGTTGCCGGTTATCGGGGTTTCCCGGATTTCCTTGCCCCGCCCGCGCGGTGACCCATGACGTATCGCCCCCGGCGGTGTGGGCCGCTCTGGCATGGACGTGGCTTTATCGCCGCCCGATGGCCGCAAGCCCCGCCAACGCAATGTTTGCCGCGTCAATTGTGCCCAGTTATTTACCCACCTGCGAAGAGTAACCCATGGCGCCGATCATCCAAATCAGAGGCCTCACCAAAGTTTACGTGCAGGACTTCGTCGGAGTCGAGCACGGGCGGCTCAAGATCCGGTTCAAGGACCGTCGCCGCGTCGCGCTGGAGAACCTCGACCTCGACGTGAGCGAGGGCGAGATTTTCGGCCTGCTCGGTCCCAACGGGGCCGGCAAAACGACCACGCTGAAGATCCTCATGGGGCTGCACTTTGCCACGCGCGGCACCGCCACCATCATGGGCAAGCCGCTCGGCGACCTCGCCGTGAAGGAGCGCATCGGGTTCCTTCCCGAGAACCCTTACTTCTACGACTATCTGACCGGCATCGAATTCCTTGACTACTACGGCCAGCTCTACGGCATGGACAAGGCGAAGCGCCGCAAGCGCATCCCCGAGCTGCTGGACAAGGTCGGCCTGACCCACGCGGGGGAGCTTCCGCTGCGGGGCTACTCCAAGGGAATGCTCCAGCGCGCGGGCCTCGCCCAGTCGCTGCTCAACGACCCCCAGATCGTGTTCCTCGACGAGCCCCAGTCGGGCCTCGACCCCTTCGGACGCAAGGAAGTCCGCGACCTGATCCTGTCGCTGCGCGACGCCGGCAAGACGGTCTTCTTCTCCAGCCACATCCTGCAGGACGCCGAGGTGATCTGCGACCGCGTGGCGATCCTCCACAAGGGCGAGCGCATCGCGCTCGGCCCGCTGTCCGAGATGCTTTCCGCCAAGGTCAAGGAGTACGAGGTGACGTTCTCCAATGCCGGCGACGCCCTGCAGAACAAGGCGAAGCAGAGCGCCCGGCGCTATGTCGTCCAGCGCAACGAGTACCTCGCCGTGTTCGACAAGGAGGACGCGGCGCGGGGGCTTGCGTCGGAGATTCTCGCAGGCGGCGCGACGCTGAATTCCTTCGTCGCGCGCAAGGAAACGCTGGAGGAATACTTCATCCGCGAGATCGAGGGGAAGAGACGCCAGGAACGCGAAGGCGGCTCCACGGCCAACTCCCGCGAGGAGGCCCGCAAGTGATCAAGATTTACGCCATTGCCATCAACACCTTCAAGGAGGCGGTCAGAAACCGCGTCCTCTACGTGTTGCTTTTCTTCTCCATCATGATCATGTTCGGCGCATGGATCGCGTCCTCGCTCAGCATCGAGGAAAACACGCGCATCGTCCGCAACCTGGGCATCGGGGCCATCAACTTCATCTCCGTGCTGATCGCCGTGTTCGTCGGCATCGGGTTGGTCTACAACGATCTGGACAAGAAGACGATCTACACGATCGTCTCCAAGCCGATCCACCGGTGGCAGTTCCTGCTGGGCAAGTATCTCGGGCTCCTCCTGACCATCGCCGTCAACGTGCTGGTGATGACGTGGATTTTCTGCTCCGTGCTCCACCTGCGCGAGCTGGTCACGGGAGACGCGCTGACCCGGGCGCTTTATCCCACCGGCTCCGACGGGCAAGTCGCCTATCGCGGTTCCGGGTATCATCTCTTCTACTTCGTTGCGTCGATCGCGAAGGCCCTGGTCTTCGGCTTCATCAACATCGTCTCCCTCGGATTCGACGGGATGGTTGTCACCCAGGGGCTCTTCGCCGCCTCGGTTCTGACCATTCTGGAGATGGCGGTGATCACGGGCTTCGCGGTGCTGTTCTCCTCGTTCTCCTCGCCGACGCTCAGCGCGTTCATGACGGTGATCGTTTTCGTCATCGGGCGGCTTAACCAGGACCTGTACCTTTTCGCCACGGCGATGGCCGACCGGGCGGGCGGCGTCGAATTCCTCTCCGGCGGGCAGGTGGTGTCCTACTACTTCGCTGTCGGGGCGGCCCACGTGTGCCCCAACCTTTCGATCTTCGACCAGCGCGCCGCGATCGCCTCGATGCAACCGGTGATGGTGGGCCCGCTGGAGGTCGCCTATGGCGGCGTCTATACGCTGCTGGTGCTGTTCGTGGCCATCGTGGTCTTCAATCGGCGGAACTTCAAGTAAGGCAAGCGGGGCACAATGCGCGGACGCGGCAACAGGGGCGGCATCAGGCTCGGCGAGGTCATCCTCGGCGGCGCCATCGTCGCGTGCCTGCTACTTGCAATTGGCTATCAGTCCCACCGTCTGCGCGATGTGAAGCAGGTGTGGGCGCGCTTCGAGCAGAGGTTCCGCCTTCCACCTGCCGACCTGATCCAGATGGCCGCGCTCGGCTATGACAGCGTCTATGCCGACTGGCTATGGCTCCAGTCCATCCAGGCCTTCGGGCGTGGCTGGATCACGGAGAACCAGAGCACAGAGCCCATCTACCAGTACTTCGACACGGTCTCCGACCTCGACCCACAATTTGTGGGGGTTTACCGGTTTGGCAACCTCGTCGTCGGCGACAACCGCCGCGACTGGGTCCTTGGCCAGGAACTGCTGCGCAAGGGCTCCTACAAGAATCCCCACAACTACGACCTTCCCCATCTGGGGCTGTACAACGCGATCTGGCAGTATGACGGCAAGGCCGATGCGCGCTGGTTTGCGCGCCGCCTCAAGCGCATCCCCGAGGCGCCCGCATTCATGAAGCGCATGGAAGCCTTCATCGAGCAGAAGGACGGACGATTCGGCATCGCCTATGAATACAACATCCGACACTACATCGAGTACATCGCCGCCGACAGCGACATCGAGCGCGGCGTCATCCAGGGGCGCTTTCCCACGCTCCTGGACGCATGGTATCGCCGCGAGATGGAGTTTGCCATCCAGCGCTTCATTGAGCGGACCGGCAATCACCCCATGCGAATGGAGGACATCCTGGACCCCGCCATTCGGCCTGACTTCATGGGGCCCACCGTCGAGGGAATCAAGAGCGCCATCGAGCAGTTCGCCGACGACATCGACCGGCTCGACAAGAGCAAGCCCGTCCCCGAGGAGCTTGTCCAGCGGGTGGTCGCCGCCACGCAGTCCCGCATCGTGGGGCTTCCGCCCGAGCCATTCGGAACATGGTACATGATCCACGCCAACCTGCGCGAGCTGTATATCAAGGAAGGCTTCAAGATTGATCAAGAGTACCGGTTCCCCTACTTGGTCTCCGTCCGCGATATCTTCGATTCCGTCAACCCCCCGATGATGGCCGCGCAGACGTTCATCATGGACTATCACAAAAAGCACGGTACCCTCCCCGACGACGCCCAGATGGCCCCCTATAACTTGCGCGACATCATGGGTGGCCACTATGTGTACCAGCGCGAGGCCCCCGAGTCGCCGATCTACGGTGTGTTCTACAGCACCGCCGTCCGCCGCATCAGCGAGGGCAAGGATCCGCGCTTGGGCGCCCAGGGCCCCGGCCCGTTCCCCTTCCCGCTGGAGCCGACCCTCAAGGACTACCCCGAGGACTATGAATGGGGCATCAAAAACGGTTACATCCTGGCCGACGGCACCGAACTCTACGACCCGCCGGGGACGGAGCCCACGATGCCCGACGCTCCCACGACGATTCTCGACACGTTGCGGCCACTTCTGAACCCCTGACCGGGCCGCGGCGGAACATCACCCCTTGCCACAGGCCAAACCCGTTCCCCCTCCTATGGGTCGAGTCGGGGTTGCCCCATTGATCCCGACTCCCAATCGCCGTTGAAAGCGATCGCGCCCTTTGGCCCTATCGGACGTTCCCGCGCAACTCGTTGACCGCTGCCGAACAGGCGACAGCGCCGCCTTCGACGAGTTGTTCACCATGATCCACGACGACCTCTTCCGCTGGACCTACTCGCTCGTCCGCAACGAGGACGACGCCTTGGAGATCATGCAGGAGTGCTTCATCCGCATCTTCCGCCACCTAGGCCGGCTGGAGGATTCCAAGAAGTTTCCCCACTGGGTTTCACGCCTGGTCATCAATCAGGTTAATACTTTTCGCGTAAAGCGGAGAAAAAACCAAACCGAAGAGCTGGAGGAGGGGTTTGATGTGGAGGAAGGGGCGCTCCCGTTGCAGGGCGCCGCAGCGCCGAACCCCCGGAAAGCCGCCGCCCATAACGAGATTCTGGCGAAAGTGAACCTGGCAATCGGCGAACTGCCCCCGCGCCAGCGCACGGCGGTGCTCCTTTTCGACGTGAAAGGATACAGCATCCGGCAGATCGCCGAGGAGCTGTCCTGTTCCGAAGGCGCCGTGAAATTCAACATCTTCCAGGGGCGACGAAAGCTCCGCCTGCTTTTGGGAGAGTTCGTTGACAAGGACGGCAAACTTACCCTGACGGAGTAATGGCGATGGTTGACAAGATCCACACCGAACCCGGCGACCTCGCAATGCCCGAGGGCTGGGAGCCCGAGACTGACAACGATCCAATGTTCGCCGCGCTGATTCAACTGGCGCGCGAGTCCGATCGCCCTTCCACGCCGCCCCCGGCGCTCATGGAGGCCGTCCGCATGGAGACGCGCCGCCAACTTAAGGAGGAGGGCTTGCTCAAGTCATCCCCCGCGGCGGCCGAGATGGGCTTCCGCGCGTGGGTGTGGACGATTCTCTTTGGCGGCAAGGCTGGCGGACAGATGATCCGCCTGGCCGCCGTCGGCTGCGTCGCCTTCGTCATCGGCAATCAGTCCGTAACCCCGACCACGCAAGTGGCACCCACCGCCCGCGCCACGAGCGCAGGCCAGGTTGCCTCCAACACCGAGCAGCCGACTGGCACCCCGCGCGATGTCGCCTACAACGGCGGCAGCATTTCCAAGAGCATGACCGACCTCACCAGCCGCTCCGTTCCGTCGCCCGCCGACGGGTGGACGGTTCCCTCGCGCACCGACCCCCGCATGGTCACGGTGGGCGCGTCCCAGTCGGGCGAGTGGGGCGCTTCGCGCACCGATCCGGCCGCAGTCGCCTATGACCAGCTTCAGATGCTCAAGTTTTCCTCTCTGGTTCAGGGCGACGGTCGCATTATGTCCTTTGATATCCAGCCGATCGAGCAGGC
>Ga0105049_10005611_pt1 | contig 14615 bp, 13 predicted proteins | sample MAT06_FD_78087 | JGI IMG/M metagenome (GOLD analysis project Ga0105049, IMG submission 78087) | Freshwater microbial communities from Lake Fryxell liftoff mats and glacier meltwater in Antarctica - MAT-06 | ecosystem: Environmental > Aquatic > Freshwater > Ice > Liftoff microbial mat | place...
CGATGGAGCCGTTAGGCGTTGAGCCAGTATTAAGGCTACGTCGGCTTCGATTTTCAGAAGGCTTTTCCAGAAGTCGACCGTGGCGGAATTATTTGTCGAATGCGCTCTAAACGTGCTCATGCAATCCAAACCCTGCGAAAATGCGAAAAAACTGCTGCCGATCTGGAATTATCGACGCCAATCTATGGCTATCTTGAAGGCGACCCATTGAATTTCTTGAGAGATTCCTATTGTTTATCAATAGGTGCCTGGCACCTATCGACTTGGCAGGCACCTATTGACTTGGCACCTATTGACTCAACTAGGATTGAACGCGCCTAACACGAGGTGAACCATCCAACACGGGCTCATCGAGTTGCTATCATTAGAGCGGCCAGGGTACGAAGATCTTCGATCTTCGACCTTAAAAAAGTGGACTGTATTTTTTACGAGAAACGGCGGTTAGATGACGAATTGCAGTCGGAAGTACAAAAGATCTATTGGTTTCGAATCGCTCGAATCGAGGTGCTTGATGGCTGGGATCGTCATGACCAACCAGGAGCAATTGCTTGTCGAACTGGTGAATCGAGCTCGTGCCAATCCTGCCGCCGAGGCGGCCCAGTTTAGCATTGATCTAAATGCAGGTTTACCAGCCGGGACGATTAGCCCCAATCCGAAACAACCACTGGCACCTCACCAATTACTGATTAACTCTGCTGGATTGCATTCTCAAGATATGCTCGATCGCGACTATTTCGATCATAGAAACCCGGAGGGCAAAAGTCCAACGGATCGAGCTGCTGCCCTAGGCTACAGCGGCTCGGTGTCTGAGAATATTAGTTGGGGAGGCAGCACCGGACCGATCGACAATAATCAACATGTTTTGGAGAGGCACGAGGCGCTTTTCAAAAGCTCAGGCCATCGAAAGAGCCTTCTTAACGAGCCGTCTCGAGAACTCGGAGTCGGAGTTCGCTATGGCGTCTTTACCAGAAACAATAACAGCTTCAACGCAAGTATGGTAACCGAAGTATTCGGAGTCGGCTCGTTCGCATACATCACGGGAGTTGTGTTTGACGATCGTGTCGTTGCGAATAACTTCTACGACATCGGTGAGGGAACCAGCGATGTGGTCATCACTGCTACCGCCGCAAACGGGCAATCTTTTCAGACGATGACTGGAATGAGCGGCGGTTACGCACTACAAGTTGCTTCGGGCACATACAACGTCATTTTCTCGAAAAATGGTTTGACGTCGGGAGCCGGTCGGGTCGTCACAATTGGAGATCAGAACGTCAAGGTGGATTTCGCGAGTCAGCTTTCAACAGCTTCCTCGCTCGTGCTTTCGATCAACCGCAACTCCTTCTCCGAAAGTGGAGGGAGCGATATTGCTCGCCTGACCATTCGACGAATCGGATTCGACTTCAGCACACCGCTGGATATTGCGCTTTCTACGGATGCTTCCGAAGTCCAACTGCCGGCAACGGTAAGGATACCTGCGGGTTCGGACACGGTGGAGGTGTCCGTTGGAGCTGTGGATGATCGGCTTCTCGACGGAACGGTTCGCGTCTCGATCAACGCTTCAGCTGGGTCTATCTCTAGCCAAGCCCTCTCGGTCGATGTTCTCGACAGTGAATCACTTTCGATATCTGCGTCCGTGGTCCGCTTCGGTGAAAATGCTGGAAGCGGTATCTCCGTGTTGACTGTTTCTCGCTCCAATACGGACACAGACCAACCGCTCGTTGTCCAACTATCGAGCGACGACACAACCGAAGCGACTTTGCCTGATTCCGTAGTTATCCCGGCCGGACAGCAATCGGTTTTTGTCGGCCTCAATGCCATCGATGACCGACTTTTCGATGGTACGCAACGCGTACGCATCACTGCTCAAGAAGCAAGATATGCCTTGGGTTCAGTCGAAGTGGAAGTGTTGGATGTACAAACGATTGCAACCGTTTTTAGCAGCAATGTACTGATCGAAAACGATGCGAGCATGCGCAGCGCGTTAGGAACGGTCACACTCCGCTCCCTTGCTCCGGCGGGTGGCATGCTGGTGAACATCGCGACGCTGCCTCCAACGTCGATCGCGACGCAATCATCGATTTTGATTCCTGAGGGGCAGTTGACAGGCACTTTCTCCGTAAGCTTGCCCGAAGACAACCAACAGCAGGGACGTCGCATCGTTCGAGTCACAGCAACCATACTGGGTGACATCGCGGTCAATAGCCAGTTCATACTCTTGGATTCGATTTCCGATGGATGGCACAACGTCAACAATGCATTTGATGTCGATGGTGACAACCGTGTGGGCCCGCTAGATATATTGGGATTGATCAATGAAATCAATGCGAATGGATCGCGTCGATTGGTTTCGTCCAGAGAAGTGGATCGCGCCTTGGCGCTCGTTGATGTCAATAACGATGGAGCCTTGGACCCGTTGGACGTACTTTCGATCGTAAATGAGGTCAACCGTCGAGCATAGTTACAAACTAGAGCTCTTCAACGAGGGCTGATGTTCTGTCGCAGGCTGGCTGGTGTTCTGTCGCAGGCTGGCTGGTGTTCTGTCGCAGGCTGGAACCCAATACCAATGCGTGCGATGCTTACCCGAAGATCGGCTTGCGATCGGCGGTCGACTCGTCGGCTCGGTGGAAATCGACCACGTCAGGCTGTTCCATTTGCCAAGTGTAGAAGGCTGGTTCGTCATTGATGACTGTTGGGAAGTCGACGATGCCGTCGTGGGCAGAACGCAGGATGACCCCCAATTGCTCCAACTCACTCACGTACTCTTCGAGATGCGTGGTATCGTTTTTAAGATCCTCTTGGATCTCGGTGATCTCGGCGTCGTAGATTTGGTAGCGAGCTTTTCCCTCACCGCGTCGGAGCATGCGACGCAAATTCGACTTGCGTTCCGTCAGTTCCCGGTGCGAGAGCGAAATATCTGTGACGATCAGACGAAGCAGCGGCAGCATGGCTCTCGCTTGCTCGATTGAAAAAAGTTGAGTTGTTTTGGTTGACATGATTGGCACAAGCCCTGTTCGTTGCCTCGATCGAATCGCTCCATTCGAGTTTGATTGCCAAGACGATACCGACAACTCGGAAAATAGGAAAGTTCACTTCGAAATTCCCATTTGCGAACAATTCGAGTTTTGCATTTGCGAAGAATACCGAACATTACGCGACGTAAGGTTTCGAAGTCCACATTCCCTTTTCTTATTACTGTGCACCTTTGCGGAGCATAACTCAATTCTTGCTCGAATTAACCAGCATTCAATGACTGATCTGCCCAGATTGCTGGGAATTTTCCTCCGACCGACACGGTAAACTCGTCGCAAACTTGATCTACCAGATCGGCCGACACCCGCGGCGATTTCCGAACTGCGCCGGCAACCAGGGCCAGTTCTGCTATTTGCGTGATTTTTCTTGGGATTCCATCGCTCAGCTCTTGGATTCGAGTGATGGCCTGACCATCGAAGATATCTTCTCCACTTCCCGCTTGACTTATTGCGAAATCGAAGTACTCCGCTGTTTGGCCGAGATCCCAGCGGGGTAAATCGATTTTTAGTTCGCACTGGTCCAGAATCCACCGCGGCAAGTCCACAATGGCTTCGTCATCGACGGTGAGCAACATGCTCCAATGCGTGCGTGAACTCCAGAGCTGAGAAATTGCTTGAAACACTTCTTCAGCGACATCGTAAACATTGTCCAGGAGCAGGACGGTCCGATGTCCAATGGCCGATCTTGCGAAGAGGTGATCGTGGATCCGACTCCATCCGATATGCGATCCGTGGAGACGAGAATCTTGGGCATCCTCGTCCAGGCCGAGGCCGCTCAAGATACGGCTCGGAATGGAGGCGGCGTCGGCGCATCTCAAGTCGACGCGATACAGGCCTTCCCGCGGATTCTGTGGGTTTCTGGACCTGCAGAAGTGTTCAACGAATACAGTCTTTCCGACCCCGGAGGGACCCAGGATCAGCCCGAGTTGTTTGTTTTGTCCGATAAGGAATTCGCATCGAGCAATCGCTTCCTCGATGGTTCCACCGGTGAACATGCCTCGGCCGTTCCGGCTGATCGAAAATGGGGAGCGAAGCAATTTCCAATGTCGTAGGTAACTCATGATTCGTCCTGTGGAAAATGGACCGGTGGAGGTAAACGCGGGTATTGAGGAACGAACCCGAACCCGCCGCCCGAGCGATACCTGTCCGTTTTCTCGGCTCGTTAAGCTCTTCCTCTTCATCAAATCCGGAACGACATGGAGACTTTCCGGTCATTTTTGCGATTTTCGGTGAAGAAATCTTCGGGCGATGGTAAGCCAATCCTTTTCACATTAAACTCCAAGGCATGATCGGTCCTATTTTTCAACGAGAAACAGTAACGCTGCCCAGGCGTGGAAGACACTTTGTCAGCCGAGTTGTTTTTGCACTGATGCTGTTTGCCATAATCTGCACGACTTGGCTGCTATTGGCCGGTATCCAGCCGGTGCAAAATGCAGGTGATTTAGCCCGTTTCGGTGTCTTGATCTTCCAGCTCATTGCCCCTTTTCAACTGATCGTTCTGTTGTTCATGGCGGCCCTTTCGGGCACTACGGCGGTTAGCCATGAAAAAGATAAGCAGACGCTGATTCTGTTGCTGATGACGTCGCTGTCGAATTCCCAAGTGGTTCTCGGGAAAATTGGAGCTGGATTGCTCGCCACGATGAACGCTTTCCTAGCATCGCTGCCAATTGTCTTTACCTTGACGCTGCTCGGGGGTGTCTCTTTGGAGCAGGTAATCGAGTCCGCTTGGATTGTCGCTTGCACGCTGGTCGCCAGCGCGGCGTTGGGTGCCACGATCGCGTTTTGGCGAGAGAAGACTTTCCAGTCGATCGCGGTAACCATGCTTTTGATTGCACTTTGGCTGGCGCTTGGTGAGGCGATCGCTAACGGTGGCATTCCGTTTTTGTCCCCTTCGTCGGCTATCCTCATCAGTCCCCTTCGGGCGATTTGGGATGTGACCCAACCGATTGCCTCGCAATCGCTTTTGCCTTTCTCGATACCAGGCGGCAATGCCATGCTCTCTGGGATGGTGATGCTCGCGATTGCGGTCGGATTGACATGTTTGTCGATTCGCATGCTTCGTATCTGGAATCCTTCTCGCGAGAGGCGTGGCCGGAGTGAGGGGCAAGAAGAGTCGGCCAGCGAAAGCGAAATCGGCTTGGACAATGCAGGCGTTGCAATCGGCAAAGTGAACCCCAACGCGGATTCGGTGCGGGCAGATTCGGTGCGACCAGTAAAGAAGTGGAAAAGTCGAGCACCGCGCAGGGTATGGAACAACCCTATCTTGTGGCGCGAAATGCGGACGTGGGCTTACGGTCGCAAGGTCATGCTTATTCGCCTAGCTTACCTGGCCTTTGGACTGATGGTCGCATTCGCATTGCGACAGTATGTTACGACAGGCATGGCGTTGCAGGCAACTTCGTACCAAGAGGAATTGGTACCGACCGCGGTTTCCGTCATGGCGCCGTTCTTTGTCTTGTCACTCATTATCATCAATGCCTTGGCGGTCAACTCCGTTACCAACGAACGGGATGGTGGTGCGCTGGATTTGCTCCTGGTGACCGAAATCTCGTCGCGTGAGTTTGTGTTTGGCAAGATCGCCGGTGTGCTGTACGTCACCAAGGAAATGGTCTTGGCGCCATTGCTATTGTGCCTCTACCTATGGTCACAATCGGCTCTGACGACCGAGAACCTAGTTTTTACCCTCATTACACTGTTGGTATTGGATGTTTTCGTAACTATGCTTGGCATCCATTGCGGCATGATTTATGCCCAGAGCCGCGCCGCGATTGGAACCAGTTTAGGAACGGTTTTCTTCTTGTTCCTCGGCGTAGCAACTTGCATGCTGATCATGTTGATGTTCCGTGGTTCGTTTGGTCGGCAGCTAGCACCCTTCCTTTTCATCATCCTCGGTGGTGGGACGGGATTGTATGTCGCGCTGGGGAGTCGCAATCCGTCGCCAGCGATCACGATCAGTTCGTTCTTGCTGCCGTTTTTGACTTTTTTTGCGATAACGAGTTTTATTCTCCGCGATCAGGAGCTTGCGGTCTTTAGTGTGGTCTCGCTTTCGTATGCCTTTGCAACTGCGGCGATGATGATTCCCGCGCTGAGTGAGTTTGATTTTGCGTTTGGCCGATCGCGAACGGCTGACGAAGAGTGAATTCGATGCGTCCGACGAAAACGGAGGTTTTCCATTGCCGTTAGCTGCGGATGCATACGAATGGAATGCGATCGCTTGCGTTTCGATCTCAGCCGCATTGGTTGGCATGCTGCTTCTGTCGGCTCTTTTCTCCGCTAGCGAGGCGGCTTTGTTTTCGCTCACTTCTGCTCAGCGGCTTCGATTGGAGTTGAGCCGCCGAGCAGATCGAGCCATCGAACGGCTGCTGGGGAACGCCTCGCACCTGTTGACCTGCATTTTGCTATGCAACCTCGCGATCAACATTACGTTCTTTTCTTTTGCCAATGTCCTTTCGTCCTGGATTACACAGAACAATAGTACTTCGCGTTGGAGCTTGCTTCTCGGATTTCTAACGGTAGGTAGCGTGATTCTTTTCGCTGAATTGCTACCGAAGAGCATTGGCGTTTTGGCTCCGCTCAGGATAAGCAGATTCACAGCCATCCCGATGCTGGCCATCATGCGTTCCATTTTGCCACTCGTCAAAGCCATGCATGGTATCAATGACTTATGCCGTCGGCTTATTTGGCCGGGTTTGGTCCCGGAATCGGTGCTCGAGACTTCGGATCTTGAACGGGCTATCGAGCTCAGCGAGACCGATTCGAAGATGATCGACCTCGAAAAAGGGATCCTGCAGAACATTTTGCAATTGTCCAAGATTCAGGCGCAAGAATGGATGCACCCGAAAAGCCAATTCACAGCCATCGGTCTGCCCGCGTCGACGGATCGCATCGCAGAATGGATCGAAGAGCAGTTCGATACTCCCGACGACGATGATGCGAGCAAGCGTGAGCTTGTGCTGGGGCTGTCGCTGAACGACAAAGAAGTCATGTCTACGACCACCATCGACGAGTTGAGGCACGCGGTCTCGGGTCGTTTAACGCCGCGTACGCAACCTGCCTTCTATGTGCCCTGGTGTGCGAATCTGGCCAACGTATTGCAGGAACTGCTCAAACTGGAGTCCAAGGTTGCGATCGTTGTCAACGAACGAGGGGATACGATTGGGGTGCTGTTTTTCGAAGATATCATGGAAGCTATCTTCGCTAGTCCTTCGATGGCCATTCATACCATGGGACGACCTTTGTTCGCCAAGACGGGGGAAGCCAAATGGGAGGTCACTGGTTCCACCCGTATCAAACAATTGGAACGCTCGCTCGGTATCAAGCTACCTGAGACTCGCGACGCCACCATAGCTGGTATCCTGCAAAGCCAACTGCGGCGACTGGCGCAGGTAGGGGACCATGTAGCCTGGGGGAACTTCACGCTTCAGGTTACCGATATTCCCCGTCGTGGAGAAATGTTTGTGCAGATTACCAGTTCGGAGATCGATATCGCAGAAGATGAATCGGGAGGTATCGAATGATAGTCGCTGTCCTACTGTTTTTTGCGGCGGGCATGCTCAGCGCTTTCTGCAGCGGTGTGGAGACCGGATTGTATCGAGTGCCTAGGGTGCGGTTGGTGCTAGACGCGGTCGATGGTTCGCGGGTAGCCCGCGGGTTGTTATGGTTGACCAATCATCCCGGGCTATTTGTGTCGACGTTGTTGGTTGGCAACACTATCGCAAACTACCTTGTACCGGTGAGTGTCGCATGGTTTGTGGTATCGTTGATCGGTTACAACGACGCGTGGATGAACGTAATTGTGAGTATCCTCAGCACTCCCGTTTTGTTTATCTTTTGCGAGCTCTTGCCGAAGAGCTTTTTCCATAAGCTGCCGCACCGACTCTTGCGAACGGCGGGTTGGCCGCTATTTGTGTTGACTATCGTTCTCTTGCCGCTGACATGGATTCTTTACATTCTGAGCCGTTGGCTGCAGAGTATCTTGGGGGAAGAGCCGCTCAAGATTCGGCCGGCACTCGCACGTCGAGAACTGAGGCAAGTGCTCGAGGAGGGGGAACAAGCGGGATTGTTGGAACCCGTCCAAAGAGACTTGGTGCAAAACATGTTCGCCTACGGAGGGGACCCCATTTCGCGCTACTGCATGCCCTTGCGAGGCCTTCGAGCGGTGCCGATCGACTTGCCGATGGAAGAAGCTCGGCAGATAGCACGGAAATCCAATCAGCAGATATTGCCGGTATTGCATTCCAAAGACAAGCGTTTGGTTGGTTACTATGAGATCAACGATCTGTTGTTCGGAGTTGACGTCCCGAGATTGCGAGCCGTTTCGACCTTTGAAGAGAACGCAGGACAGATTTCTGTTCTCAACAAAATGGTATCGCAGGATACGAAATTGGGACGGATCGTCAACCCAGCCGGGCAGCTTGTAGGTGTGGTTTTACGCGATCGACTGGTCTCGCAAATGATCCAGCGGACATAGACTGCCCACGCCCGAAGCAAGTTTCATTTCGATCAATCGTGATAGTCGAACAACAATCAATCCATCCAGCTCCTCAATATTGGATTCACCCTCGGGCTTAGGGATAGTCACTTCAGATCCTTTGCCCGCTCGCTCACCAGCCATCAGAAATTGCACAGGGGATTCCGCTGAGACTTCGAAACTCCTTTAGCCCATTGTCCCATTGAAACGCGTCAGCCAGTAGCAATTGCTTGACCAGCGCCGAATCACGTGGGTTGATGATCATGTCCACGTCGGTCGTATTGCGTTGATAACGGCCGGCCAGACGAACCGGTGTGACTGCACTAGGCTCGGTCTTGTTGGCCCCACAGCAATGGCGGCTGAAGATGCCGGACAGATTTCATCGAACGAAAATCTGCCGAACAAATTTCCAGCGGTCAAGCTGGTCGGTTGTTCCCCGTTCGCGGTTGCCGAAGCATTGGGACTGAACCAAGCCCTTTGCGTTCACCACCGCGATAGTCATTGCTGGGACATCGTGCTTACGACAAATCTCAGCTAGCTTCGCGGCCATTTCCTTCGACGGATCTTGAGCCCGACCGGTTAAACAAATGCTGGCAGACGCAAGGAACGAAAGAAACACAAATGCTTGCGAGTCAGGAAGGGACCATTTCATTAGGATATCCTTAGTATCGAAAGATACAAATTTGTATTTAACGGCGACCACGTCGCTGGGCTAGCCTTGTCCTCAAACTTCGGCATGGAACGTCACGTTTGGAGCAGAATTTCCTGAGCGTACCGCATGTAGACGACTGCTTTCAGAAAACGACCAATTTCCGACAAGAAAATCGGTAAGCATGAGACTGCAGCTCGCATCCAGCCAAACGTTTGGGGGACTTTCAAGAGAGAATCATCCACGATCGGCCGGAATCTTTCATGCTGGCTCGGCCAAGCTGGCGATCTTGGAACGTCCATAGCCGAAAATTAAGTCTCATCGACCGATTGACTTGATGTTTCACTCGCATTATTTTAGAGGATAACTTTAGTAAGTGAGGTTTCCTGGCCCATTTTTCCGAAGGCTCGATTCGAGCAGTCATATGGATGGGATCGGGCAATGCACCTTGCCGGTTTTGATTCCTGTGTGTTTAAACTCCTCTCCCACAGGGTCGATCTTCGCCTTTTGGCGATTTCATTATTTTTTTGAGGAACTCTAAAAATGCGTAAACGTCAACGTTTTGCGTTCACCCTGGTCGAATTGCTTGTGGTGATCGCGATTATTGGAATTCTTGTCGGCTTGTTGTTGCCAGCAGTCCAAGCTGCCAGAGAAGCGGCTCGAAGAATGCAATGTAGCAATAACCTCAAACAGTTGGGGCTTGCTCTCCTGAACTATGAGTCTAGCAATAGGCGGTTTCCATCGCTTGGCCATCGTCCGTTAGCTGCGTCGCGATCAACTCCGGGAATGGGTCGATTGACGGGCGTATCTGGCTTGTATTCGTTTCGCTTGAGTGTGTTACCCTTCCTGGAACAAACCGCTCTCTACAACAACATGGTAGCTCGAGCTAGGCCGAATGGGCCCGGACTTCCTGTGCCGTGGAGATGCTCCACACCGGATGAGATTACCTGGGGCATCAATCAAAAGAATTGGAATATCGACCTGCCAGCTTTCATTTGCCCGTCAGACTCTCCACCGCCGGATCGAACCTATGGGCCTTCACTTTCCAACTACCGTGGTTCGGTAGGGGATCTCTACGAGTGGAATGATTGGATCATGCCCGAGGCATTGGGAAGAGGAGTTTTTCAAACGAATACATATCTCTCGATCGCATCCATCTCCGACGGAACATCCAGTACGATCATGATGGGGGAGGTAGCTGGGGGTGGAGGACCTTCGGACCTGCGGGGTGGAGTCGCCATGTCTAATGGTACTAGCCAAGCAGCATTGACACCTGCTAGTTGTTTGGCTCGCTTACGAACCGTCAATGGGCGAGCACAGCTATCAGCCCCGGTACGACCCATCGACGAACCACTCAACGCAAGCAATTGGGAAGGGACCGTCTACGCATCCGGTGTCACAACCATGTCGCCACCCAACGGTCCTGCTTGCACACCCGCCGCTGCTAGTTCATGGTTTCTCGAAGCTCTTATTCCGCTGAGCAGTTTTCACACGGGTGGTGCTCAAGTTGTGTTGGTGGACGGATCTGTACACTTTTTATCCAATAGCATCGACGTCGGGAATCAGTCAGCCTTTCAGTCCCGAACGTATTCTGGTCCCAGTAACTATGGCGTGCTAGGAGCACTCGGTAGCCGAGCGGCGGGCGAAGCGAATGCATCTGTGGAATAGCATCTCGGCATAATCTGACGATGTCAAAGCGTGCCGGACTCTTCCGGTACGCTCTTTTAGAGTTACTGTGGTTCCTCACTTTCAAGACACAAGCCCATGTTTAGGTTCGCTTCTTGTTTTTTTCTGTTGATGTTCGCATCATGTGGTAGCTCGGGACCAACCAAGGTCTCTGGCAGAGTCACTCAAAAAGGTGAACTAGCGCCCAATGTTTTGGTCGTTTTCGCGCCGACCGGAAGCGGAATTACGGGCGCTGCCACAACCGATTCCAATGGCAACTACCAAATCGGAAGCAGTGTTGGTAACGGCCTGCCTCCTGGGTCCTATTCGGTAAAGCTAAGTTCGAGCGAGGTAGGGGTGGCTGAATCGAATCCTTCGCCAGGAGCTGGGGGTAGAGATTCTTTGGGCGAGTCAGACCGAAGCCGATCCAGCAAAACGCAGTCGAAGGTAAAGGACGCAATTCCGGCCAAGTATGGAACAGGCGAATTTTTCAAGGCGACGGTCGAGGCGAAATGGTCTCAAAGCTTCGACTTCGATATCCCTGAGAAGTAGAGACTCAAGCACCGCAAGAGTGAGGTCACTGCAAGAGTGACTTCAGCACAGCAATGACTTTTCTTGGATTGGTTGGGGCTTCGGAGCAGATGGTGGTTTAGTTAGAACGGATGCTTCCACCGGTTCCCTCGGTTCTCATGCGTACAAAGCTTAGCAACGCGTAGAAGAGTCTCTTTGGGACTCTCTTAACAACGTCTCGGAGAGACGTTGCTATGTGAACAAGGCCGTACGACGCGGAGCGTCGTACAACGAACTTAGCGGCAGCTCGATAGTTGAGCATGCATCGCGTCGATTCCATGACGGACTATCCACGCCTTGTCGGTGAATCCAAATCTTCCGAATGAGTTGTAACTTCCGTTCCACCGATCGAACGGATCGATCCAGTTTCAAGGCAATCTGTTCGTTGGAAAAGCCCTCCAATTTCCAAGTAGCCAATCGAACGAGGTCTTCATCTTCGAGGGACAGCATCATCTGCTGGTACTGTTCAGCAAATTCGAGGGCAAATTCAGGCGAGGGTTCGCGACTTGTCCGTTTCGCGGCTGGAAGAAACGGTTCAGCGCGCGGAACAGCAAATACTCCCGCAGCAGATCGACCCACGGTTGACTCGGGGCAAAGAATGCCCAAAAGAATTGGCAGCGAAGTTGTCAAGTATTTCGGCGACTACGAACTGCTTGGCGCCGTGCTTTGGGCAAAGCCCCACTATTCTAGTGGGTCGCACCTGCCGGGTGCGACTATAGAGTGCTGAGCTGCGTAGCAGAGTCGCTCTCGGCAAGAGCGACCCACGAGAGCCGCACCTGCCGGGTGGCATGTCAGGCTTGAATTAAAGCTTGAGCGGCAAAACAAATTCGCGACCAACAAGCAACTCCAAGGCGAGAATCTAGCCGACACCCCGGCCCCATTCTCTTGGTTCGGCATAATTGTTGAACTTTGCTTAACCGTTAAGGCCCTCCTGGTCGATGTATCCATCAAGAACTAGAACCTTAGCTTGCGCCGACCTGGATTTTTAGAAATCCAACGTCAGTGGGAGAACGCGGATGAATTCTTTAGATCTCACCCCGGCGATCGTACCTCGCTACGTTTCAGCTTTTCGCAGAGGTCGCTAGAAAGCATTTTGGCAAACATGCCGTCGGCTGTCAAAATGATCTACGTCGACGGAAATGCGCCGGCACAGATTCGTGAAAACCTCGAAACGACGTGTGCAGCAAAAGACATTCGTTGTCGAAGTGCAATCGCAGTTAGCCTGGCTCGGTTCTCAATTCACGATCGATCTCACCGATGCGCTCGGTCGGATCGGACTTCGTGGCTTCCTCGCTCTTTTTTGCAAGAGCCTTGCGTGGTCCAAGATCTTCTTTGTCGCGAGGTTTCTCCTTTTCATCTTTCTCCTTGACGCTGCCATCCTCTTTCACCTTTACCAAGAAGAGAGCATTCTCTTTTACTCGAAATCGACCAACTTTTTCTGTCTTCTTGGTAGCAGGATCGATCGCTTTGAACTCCCAAATCACCTCTTCAAATTCCTTGTTACCAAGTTTGTTTGTTGGTTTTGTGCTCGTACCGTCTGGCAGGTTTCGAGGCGGCTGGCCAAGAATCTGCTAGCCAACAAACGACGAAACGATACCGAAAGTCAAGAAAATACGTTTCAACATCGTTACGCACCTCGATCTTCTGATTTTTACTTTTGGGTACAAGGTATTGGCTTGTCCACTGCCGGCGAAGTTAGCGGGGTGAAGCGCATAGTATAAGGCTGGGCTTCGTCGCATTGCAAGAACTCCGTTGACGTGGTTTCCGTGGACTTCGGTAGCCAGACGACGGGGCCCATCGCAGGCCGGAATCGTGCTTTAAAACGTAAATGCAACTCGTTGCGAAAAACTGCGACTAGCATGTTGCGGGTCTAGTTAGGCCTCGGCTAGACTTAAACCCGTTTCAGCGAGCGATTCTTAAACGATTACCATCGGCATCAGTCGATCACCGCTGAACGACCATCCACCACTTCAAGCAGGGATTCAGATCGTGGCAGATCATCATCGTTGGCTCACGGTTCTTGAGCAAGCAACCAACTACCGCGAACTGCAAAGTGTTTTTTCGCAAATGGCCGCAGTTGCAGATGCGCCCCACATCGCATCCGATTTGGCTGCGTCGATTGATGAGGCGATTCGACGAATCGAGCAGGAGCGATCGCGAGATAGCTCAGAACTAGAAAAATTCGCCACGGAATACGACTCATTTAAACAGGAGCAGTCCGGAGTCATTGGCTGGTTCAAGCGCAAGCTTCCGTTTACCGAAACTCGGAAACAGGAATTGCAGCATCGCGGGGCTGTCAGCCAGCAAAAGGCCGAAATTCTGGCGGATAACTTCGTCATTGCACGAGCTCAGATGCTTAAAGAACGGATACTCCCGACCTCTGCTAGACGTATGGGAAATCGACCGAACGACTGGCGAGAAAAACTGTTGCAACATGATTCTATTCAAGGGATTAGGCCATACAGCTTGGTTGCGATTGATTTGGGTAACGAATGGATACAAGCAATAGGTTTTGTCGAGACTATTCGAAACGAGATCGAGGCCTTTTCGGCTGCGAACTTTGAGGATAAGGATGACCGCAGTAGGCGCGATAGCGACCTATTGTCTGCCCGTGAGGAGCTGAGATCACTTGAAGACGAAACCCGCGAAAAAGAGACATTGCGAAAGAATGCGCTAAAGCGTCTTTCGACCTTGATCCAAAACGAACTTGTCGCCAACGATCCATCGTTTCAAACGATGGCTTGGCGATCCGACCAACTGAAGGAGATTTTGGAGGAGGTTTCGACAGCCACAGCGCTCATTGAGGAACGGCGAAAGGCGCTCGCGTCCTTGGTGGAGAAACTCAGCGAGCTCGAATTGATCCCTGAGCGACGTGAAGATTTGGAGAATGCGGAACGGAAATTACGTCGCGATCTAGAAGATGCTGAACATCGCAGCTCACGGGCAGCTTTCGACTTGAACGAGCCCACGAACGCTTACAACACCGCTGTGCGCGAGGCAAACCAAGCCAAAGCGGCATTGGATATTGCAAAAACGAGACATGATGCAAGAGTCGCCAAACAGCATGCCGCCGAGGTAACCTCGGAATTCGAGTTCGAAGCGACGCCGCCTGAGGAGGCCGAGTACGAACGACAAAAGGATATCGCAAACCAAGCAAACGATGCTTTGCGAAGAGTTACTGCTTTGTTTGAAAATACAAAAAGGCAGATTGAAAGGGCAACGCAAGAATTAG
>Ga0105049_10005612_pt1 | contig 14615 bp, 10 predicted proteins | sample MAT06_FD_78087 | JGI IMG/M metagenome (GOLD analysis project Ga0105049, IMG submission 78087) | Freshwater microbial communities from Lake Fryxell liftoff mats and glacier meltwater in Antarctica - MAT-06 | ecosystem: Environmental > Aquatic > Freshwater > Ice > Liftoff microbial mat | place...
AGCCATTTTTTTCGAGTCCCGCGCAGCCTGAGGTCGATTTCCGGCAGCGGCGAAAATAGGTTCCTCGAAATACGCGGTCTTTCCTGCATCTGGTCATGTATTTACCCACCTTCCGAACCTGAATCGCCATCACAGCCCCGTCACAGCCCCTGAACCCCCAACAGCAGCAGCCCGAACAGGCTTAATCCCGCCGCGACCAGCGCCAACCCGGGCCGGACCCGGCCGCCCGAAAAGGCGAGCCACAGCAGCGACACCCCGCCCGCCGTCAGCAGGACCGCCTGCACCAGATCGTCCCAGCGGGCGGCGCTGTCCGCACCCATGTCGGCCAGCAAGGCCAGATCGCCCCGGACCGACAGCACCGCCAGCACCAGCCCGATGGACCCGCCCACCGTGGCGATCCGGGTCAGGGTCGTCGCCGCCGTCACCTCGCGTTCCTGCTGGCGGGCGCGGACCGATGCGATGGCGGCGTCGAGTTCCTGTTTCACCTCGTCGAAATGCCGGTTCAGGTCCAGCGCGCCGCGCCATATCGCAAAGATCTCGCGCGCCTGCACCTGGCTCGAGACGCCGGTAAAGCGGAACCGGTGGACGAAGGACAGAAACTGGTCCTGAATCTCCAGCACCTCGCGCTCGAACTGCGGCCGGGCGGCTCCGCGCTGTGCCGGCCCCTGCGCCTTGAACCGGCCGACCGCATCCGACAGCCGCGACGAGACCGCCAGCAGCGCGGTCGATTCCAGCCGCGCGATCAGCGCCATCTGGGTGTAATGGCGGCGGAAATGGCCGGGCAAGATGTTTTCCACGAACCATCCCGCACCGACCAGGCTGTAATGTTCGGCGGTGATGACGTGCCGGGACGAGGTCAGTGGCGCGTTCGGATCGGGCCGGAACCGGTCATAAAAGGCCCCCTTGAAGGCGTCGCGTGCAAACTCCGGGTTGTAGGGCCACCGTGTCGCCGGGTCCGCGTCGTCAGTCGGATCCTCGGCATCCGCAATCCGGATCCAGTCGCTGTCATGGACCTGCCCCAACGTGTCCAGCGGCGAACCGGCATCAGCCAGCCGGATGAATGAATTGATCGGAATCCGCTCGTCCGACGGATCGCGCCAGGTGCCGCCATCGGCCAGCAGTTTCAGCGGCGCGATCAGGTGCCGCCAATGGTTGAAAACCGGGATGTCGCGGTGCGCGCTGTTGCGTGTCGCCTGCCAGCCCGCCATGACCGATGCCTGGTCAGGAACGTAATGGGTCGTCTCGTTGGCCCGGACCGCGCGGCCAAAGGGCGCGGGCGAGAGCGTGACCCGGATCGGGCAACGCGCCGCCGACCCATCATCAAAGAAGAACGGCGCATAGCTGCGGCGGATGAAGTCGAGCGCGCGTTGCACCCGGGCCAGCGTCAGCGGGGCCGCCGCATCGGGAAGGTGGACCAGTTCCATGGTCACCACGGCCACCCCCAGATCATAAAGGTGGATCGTCCGGCGGCGCAGGGCAAAGGTCAGGCTGTCGGGGGTGTCGCCGGCGGGTAGGACGAAGGTGATCCGCTCGATCCCGTCATGCTGCCAGATCGTCACCGGCCCGCCCTGCCCCTGATGGCCGGTCTGCGGATACAGCACCCGCTGCATCACGTCGTGGAAATAGGCGAACTCGGCATAGCTGTCGTCGGCGGCCTTCTGGTCGGTATCGCCGCCCTCGCGCAGCATCGACAGGCCATCGACCTGCATCCAGCCTGCACGGCGCAGGTCCGCCCCGGTAGCGTCCAGCCGCGCCGCGAGCGCCTCGCCCAGCGGCTGGCCGGGAACGTGGCTGGGGCACAGGATCAGCGGCCATTGCAGGATCAGGCTGAAATCCGCGACGGCGATACCGTGGGCTGACCGGGCAGGCGACGGGGTCGGCGGGCGCTGGCGACCCCGCACCAGCGACAAGGCGCGTTGCCGGGCCGAACCGGGGCGCGGGGTCACTTCTTGCCTCCGGTCGGCAGCAGGGTATACGGTGCCCGAGGCTTCGCCTTGCCGGCCCCGATCCCGGTTTTCTTGCGCAACTGGGCAAAGGCCCCCGCCATCCGGGGATTGCCCCGGTTGTCGGTGAAATCGGGGTGCCCAAATGGCAGATATGCCGTGCCTTCGGCGTCAAAGGCGCGCGGCCGGGCAGCGTCAAGGATACCCTGCACCTGCGGGCTGTTCTGCCAACCCGCCGGATCAAGCCCGACCTTGCCCGCGATCTCGGTGCCGAATGCGGTCAGGAAATCGCTTACCGCGTTCGGTCCTTCTATCGGATGCCACTCCACTTTGGTTGCCTTGCCCTCGGCGTCATTCACCCGCCAATGCAGCGTCGCCTTGGCCGCCCGCACCTGCCCGGCGCCAAAGGCCTTGGCCCGCCCGATCTGATGCCGCGCCTTGGGGTCGCCGCCCAGCCCGATGGCCCAAAGCACCGCCCCCAGTTCGGCCCGGCTGACATGGGTCAGGCGAATGCGGCCGGCCAGGCGCGAGGTTTTCGCATCGGTCGGGGTGATGAACCGCAGCTTGGACTTCTGCGGGTCCTGGCTTCCCGTGCCCTGCGCCCGCAGGGCCGCCGCGATCTGCCCAAAGTCGCCCCCCTGCCCTACTGCCCGCACCAGATACCGCTTGCGCCCGGCAAGCCGCGACTGGTCGCTCGACCAGTCCTTTTCATCGCCCGACAGGTAGAACGGCGCATAGCTGGCCTTTGGCGTGCCCATTACGGTCTCGATCGGCCCCTCTGGCCACAGCCGGAATGCACCGCGGTCGGCAGTGGCAAAGCCCACCGCAATCCGCCCCCGGCGCGAGACGTCGGACGGGGCGGTAAACCCTGCCTTGCCGGTTTCATGCACAAAGCCGAACAGGTGTTCAGAAAAGTCCATCCTGCCATTCCAGGCATGTTCGGCCGCCTGCCGCAGCAGCACCTGCCCGATGCTGTGCTTGTGGGGGATCCGGTACAGTCGCGTCAGGCCGAAGGAGAAACCCGGATCGGTTTTATGGCCTGCCAGGTCGCCGACAAAGAACACCGGCACCGGCGCGCCGCCCCTGTAGCTGGGCTCAAAATCCTTCCAGGCGCCGTCCGGCACTTTCCTGTTCGCCGATGGCTTGCAGTTGTTGTCCTCGAACTCGGTCCAGGAGGCAGGGTCCAGAATGACCGGCTGCGCCCCGGCGCGCTCGAAAAGGACATATTCGAACCGCTTGTTGGGCTGCCCGCCCGACAGTGTGCGCCCGCCGGGCACCGGTCCGGAACAGACCAGAACGCCCGCCCTGCCCGTCTTTGCCACCGGATAGATCGTCTTGTCCCAATCACCCGCTTGCGCAGCGCCAAAAGGCTGCGTCGCGGCAAAGGCGCCTTGCCCGGTCCAGCTCATCCGCAGCCGATCATATTTCGCCTTGCGGTCCAGCTTTGCCCAGTTCTCGCGCGAAAGCCCGCCCGCGATCTCGTCCACTTCGACATAGCCCCAGTCGCAGGGCGTGATCCGCGCCTTGCCATCCGGCCCCTTGCTCAGCCAACCGGCCCCCATGCTGGCTTGCGCGGTCTTGATGAACTGCTGATAGGCCGGATGGTTGAAATCGCGCAGCGCAAAGCGGCGGTGGTGGTTGATCTGGCTCAGCCGGGCAAAGCTGACGGTCTCGACGATGCTGCGCAACATGCCGCGCAAGGTGCTGCCGGGGATCGCCCAGTTTTCGCCCAACCGATAAGGGCTGGCAGTGTTGCCCTCGCCCTCGCCCTCGCCGATCAGCAGCGGCGTTTCGACCACCCAGTCCACGTCAATCACCGCCGAGAGCGTGTCGGCCGGGGCGTTCAGCGGCTGCGCGTCCTCGATCCGCGCCACATGCGCGTTCAGCGGGACAAAGCGGTAGGGGGCAGTGACCAGATCGTCATCGCATGCGGTCCAGGGCGCCACGGTGGGTGCCGGTGCCGTTGCTGCCGGTCCCGGTTTCGGGGTTGCGGCTGGAGCAGCCCTGCCTGCAACCGCGTGTTGCAGGGCCTGCCAAAGTTCCTCGTCATCACCGTCAAAATCATATTCGGCGGCCTGTTCAAGCAGGTCTTGCTGCCGCCCCCTGATCTCGCCGCGATAGTTCTTGTCCACAAAGGCCATCAGCCGCGCGATCAGACTTGGGTCGATGGCCATCACTTCACCTCCTTGACCGTGAACCAGCCATAGCCGCGCCCCGCCGCATGCCCCAGCATCAGCCCGCCCCAGATGTCGTCCGACAACTCGGCCAGAAACGCCCTGAACGCCGCATCTGCCGCCTCGACTTCATTGGCCGGGATGCCCTTGCGGTCCTGCGTCACCAGATCGACCACAAAGCTGGTCCCGACATGCCCCTCGGTCGCGAACAGCGCGTTGTCGATGGTCGCGCCGCTGAACCGGTCAATCTTGACCGATGTCGTGGATTTCAGCGCCCCGGCCGCATCGGCCCTGATCGCACGCACCGCCAGCCAGCCGCGCCCCCTGGCGGTGCCGAACAGGGTGTCGGTCAGAACCGCCGCCTCGGCGGGATCGACCCTTGCGGCATGCACCGCAAACGCCGCCCGCAGCGCGCCCATCAGCGACGACCCGGTCAGCCGTTCGCCCTTGCCGTCAAAGTCCGGCAAGCCGCGCAACACATTCTTGCGCCCCTCGCCGCCCGCCTCGCTGCGGTCCGGGTCATGGATCAGGAACGGGACGTCCGAGTGCAACCGCAACCGCCAGCGGGGCTCGTCAGTCGGCTGCACGGTCAGTTTGATCGTCTCTTTCCGACCCTCGGGGTGATAGGTCAGCGTGATCGTCGGCTCCAGCCGCAACCGGCCATCGCCCAGCCGGGTTCCGCCACCAAAGGCGACCCCGGCAGGTACTGTCATCCGGGCCAGCAGGGCCCTGACCGTTGCAAGCACATCCTTGTGCCCGTTCATCACCGCCAGACGCAGGCCGAATTCCGTTCCGGGCGTCACCATGTCGTCCTGAAACAGCAGGCCGGACTTGGCAACGCCGGTGGCCCCTTCAATCGCGACATGGGCGGCGACAAAGGTGCACTCGGCCGTTGCACCAAGCATCCAGGCGTTGCGGAAAATCACCGCCCCGCTGACGGCATCCTTTGCCTCGCGGATTTCCTTCTTGCCGAAAATGCCGTCATCATCCTCCCAAAGCCGCCGCAAGACCCCCTTGATCGACGATCCGGGCAGATAGGGCTTACCCAGATGATCCCGCGCAATCGCTCCGATTTGGGCGGTGCCATCGCCACGCGCGACCTCGCGGCCCCCGCCGGTGCCGATGTGCAGGGGCGAGACGACCCGCAGTGTCCCGGCGATCTCGATCCGCGCGCCGATCATGGCAAGACCTCCACGCTGAACGCCCCATAGCCGTTCTGCGGCAGGAACGGACATTCCTCCCATCGCGACTCTGGCACCGGCACTGCACCCGTGGCCGTCCATTCCATTGCAGGCAGGCCGGTTTGCTCCAGTTCCATCAACTTCGTCTCGCCACCGGGCGTATCGGTGCGGACAAGGCAGAACACCGAACCCGGGTCGGTCAGCACAAAGGGCTCGACCATGTCCGCGCCAAAGAACGCGTGCGCCCGCGCCGCGAACCCGCCACGGAAACTCGTCCGCACGAACATGTCGTGCCGGGGCCCGAGTCCGAGGTGATCGTCCTGCCGCAGGGTCCAGGTGCCAGCGGTCGCCACACGCCAGTATTCCGCGATGGCCGCGTCATAGGTCAGCGCCGGTCCGGCCCCCTCCGTCGACAGGTGGCATTGCCGGATCATCAGCGCCGCCGTCCGCAGGGTGATGCGCACTTCCCTGTCCGCCACCGTCACCGCCGGGGCCGGGTCCGGCGTCTGATGTCCAAGGTCCGTCATCCGCGCATTGCTTTTGCCCAAGGTCGCAGGCCCCTCGAACAGCGCGTTCAGTATGATCCCCCAGGCCCGCGCGTATTCGGGTGTCAGCGGCTTGGAGGGCTCTGGCGGCACGATCCGCGCCCGCCACACCACCGGCTGACCTGCCAGTTTCGGACAAACCAGCGTCTGGGTGAACAGCTTGCCATCCGCCGCCGCCTGCCTGTCCTCGTCGATTTTCACGCGGGTGCGGATCGTGCGGTCGCATCTGTCATAGGCGAGCGGATTTTCACCCTTCAGGTCAGTTTCGAACACCCACATCGTGCTGAAGTCGTGAATTTCGTCCTTGCCCGTCTCCGACCAGCGCTTGTGAAGCGTTGCCGCCTTTTCTCCTTTGACAACAGTGCGATAGACTATGTCCGCTGGGGCCACGGCCACAAGGGGCTGCCATTTCTGCTGCGGACCTTTCTGCCCGGGAACGCTGTGCCCGATCACCATCCCGGCCAGCACACGCGACAGCGCGCCCTGCGCGGGATCATGGCCGCGCCGCCGCAGGTGTTCGGCCAGTGCGCCCTTGATCGCGGCGCCGGGGATGACGGACCGGCCTGCGACGGTGTTGCTGTCCTTGATCTCGGGATCAACCAGCACCGCGCGATCCAGCCCGAAGGTCAGATCGAACGCGCCGATCGGCCCGCCTTGCAGTGCCTTCGGCTTTTCTTCCGCCGGCGGCGCCAGCGTGATGCCCTGCACCTCGCCCCAGCCGACCGTCTTGTAGCGCCCCATCGCGGCGATCAACCGCGCCGCCTTGTTCAATGCGGCAACCTCGGCAAGGGCCTGCCTGTCGTCATTGGCCCAAAGCAGCGCGTGGCCGACGAACAGCACCGGCAGGCCCACAGGCGCGACCAGTTCCGCCACCAGCAGATGGCCATCCTTCGCGGTTCCCGTATCGCTGTCGATGCTGACCCGCGTCACGTCGCCGGCGTTGTCCGTCAGGCCATCAGCAACCAGATCGGACAGGATCAGGCGGGCGGATTTCTCGGAACGGTCATCTGTGTCAGGCAGACCGTCTTCCGTGATCGGAAATAACCCCGCCAGCCCCGCCAGGCCCCTGGCCGCATGGCGCAGCATCCCCCGCAAATGGCTGTGCGGAATGATCGGGTGGCCGTCCTGATCGCGGATCTGCGCCGCGTCCAGATTCCACGCGCGGTTGTCGTTGCCGCCGATCAGGAAAGGCGACAGCAGCGTCACGCTGACCTTAACGCTGAACAGCCTCATGTCGTGGTCCCCCCGGTCACCGGGGCAAGGTCCGCCAGCGGATCAACATAGTCCCAGATGTCCACCGCCGCCTTGATCCGCAGCGCAGGTGACATGGTCCCGTCGCCCGGCAGCGCGGCCAGCAGCTTGTCGTATAGCATTGATTTTCCGGACCGGTTGGCGTGGACCTCGACAGCTTTGGCCAAGGCTTTCTCGACGGCGATATCGCGAGGTTCGTCCGGAACGGCGGCGACCGAATCAAGTTCTTGCGCGATACGGATCAGCGCAACGCGTGAAAACCCTTTCTCCGGGTCTTTCAGGTCCCTGATGCCCTGCATAACCACCGGATGCCTGGCTAGCGTCCAGCGCAACGCCGCGCCCGCCGCCGCGACACCCAGCCCTTCCAAACCGCCATAGACCCGGCGCAGATCATCCAGCGCATCGTCGGCATCGCGCAGGTCCATGCTCTCGACGATCTGGACCGACAGGGTGGATTGCGCGGCCTTCTCCGTCGCATGCTTTGCGTCATTCATCAGCGCATAGGCCAGATTGCGCAGCCGCCGGAACGGTGCCCCGGCCGGCGCGATGGCCAGCCCGGCGCGGAAGGTCGCGCCTTTTGAGGCGTGGTGCCTTTGCGCCTCGTCCTCCAGCGTTTGCAGGATCAGCGGCGCAATCTCGAACGCCAGCCAGGCAGGCAGGATCAGGATCGCATCGTCACCGCCGACCGTCAGGGTCTCCAGACGCAGCGGAAGCAGCCCCTTGCGGTCCTCCGGGTCTGGCGGCAACTCATCGGGGTGCCGCCAGGCATCTGCAAGGGGGCCTTCCGCTGCGGCCATCTCCAGATACCGGCCCAGAATGACCTCCATCATTCTGGCATAAGTTTTGCGCATCGCCATCGGAAAGGCGACAGGCGCGGCATTTGCGAGGGCCGAAAAGCCGTTCCCATCGACATAAAGAACCGCCAGTTTGCCGGCTAGCGAGGGTCGCAGAGCCTTTCGCAACGCATCAGAACCGTCCATGCCACCGGGATCGTGAATGTCTTCGACTGACTGGGCGAAACCGAAGCGGTCGAACAGTCCGCGGTTCTCAAGGCCTTTCAACTGGCCTGGATCGAGCAAATATCCATAAATCTTCTGGCGCGCATCCCGACCGTATTTCCGCAGATGCGCAGACCGGGTGGAAAACAGCTTGCGCTGGACTTTCTTGCCTTTGTCATCCGGGTGGCTCCAGGCTTTCGGTAGCTGATCCGTCGCCATCCAGACAAGATTACCCCTATTGTCCTGCGCGCCCACCTGCTGCGCCGGGTCGATCAGGCATTGCGCAGCGGCCCGGTCGGCAACGCGAGCATTGGCCTTGACCGGCGGCGATGTCGGCAGGTTCGGGCTGGCATATTGCTGGCGCCGCCCGATGGTCTGCGCGGTGTTCAGTGCCTTGCGCAGGTTGCCAAGGGCCGTTTCCGGGTCGGCAGGGTCCGGACCCACCCCGCCCTTCTCATTAAGCGTATCCGGAAGCCGGATCACGTTGGGACTGTCCATCGGCACCAGTGCTTGGACGAACGTCATGTGCTCGCTCGGCATGTTCAGAAACAGCGCCAGCGGCCCCGATGCCGGGGCATGACCGGGCTTGAAGAATGGCGGCCTGTTCGCATCCTGCATGTGGCGACAATGCAGCCGGTCAAGCGCGCGTTTCTGCACCTCCTCGGCCTCGGCCCTCGTCATGTCCTTCAGCGCGAATGCGGCAATGCAACTGGCCGTCTGCAACGGGATGATGCGCGCGTCCTTCTTCGGAGTCGGCGCGAAAATGTGAGCCAGCTCATAGCCGAAGGCCTCGAGCACCTGGCTCGATCCCCGGATCACCGAGAGCTGGTTCGTGTTGAAGACGGTGTCATTCAGATTGACCCCCTCGATCCGCAGGATCCAGTCCATCATTCCCAACCCTCCACCACGAAACGGCCCTGTCCATAGGCCGTCCGCCCCCCGGCATGGGTGACACTACCTACGCCAATCAAATCCGCAAGGCGGGAAAGTGTCGGGCCCGACAACAACAGACGCCCGGTTACGCCCTGCATTGCAATCGCCTGACGTTGTGGTGCGGAATAGCGCGCCCATTCTTCGGCCTGTTCCCCCAGCCAATGGCTGTCGATTTCGGCAATTGACGTCGAAAGCGATGGGATTTCGGCGGATATCGACCGGCCCGACCACCACAAAAGCCCCTCGACCCGGTGCAGCAGCGACCGCAGCATTGCGCTGGGGTCGGCATGGGCGGTCTGATCGTGGCGCAGCACCAGCGGCGTGATAAAATCGAGCAGGATGCGCGTTTGCGCCGGCAGGGGCGGCAGCGCGTTGGCGCGGCGGAACCGGCGGTCGGCAACCGACAGCGGCCCGATCCCCGACAGCCCCCGCGCCAGCCCGCGGATCATCGCCTCGGTCGCCTCGGACAGGTAATCGGCGGCGTCGCCGAACAGGCGTAGCGTCACCAACAGGTCATCGTCTGCCGCATCAACGGCAATCACCCAAGGCAGCGGAATCGGGTAGCCGGGTCGCAGGTCGCCGCGCGGACGCCACATCACATCCAGCGCGCAGGGCGGCAGCCAGGGGCAGGGCTCACCCGCCAGCGCGGGGGCACTTGCCCCGGGGCGCAGTTCAGCTCCGAGCGCACCGCGCAGCTTGCCCGGCAGGCCCGGGTGGCCCGCATGGCTCGCCGCACCGGGGCAAAGGAGCAGCGCCTCGGCAAAGGGAAAGTCCGCCCGACAGTCCGAGAGCGTGACGCCCTCGGACCGGTCGTCGGAAGTGGCGGAGGGATCAGACCCCTGCGCCGCGTCGGCATGAAAACGCGTCATAGCGTGGGCCTCCGCTGAAGATTCTAGTAACGAATCCGATCGACACATCCGCGAAAGCGGCCCCCCAACCGACGCGTTGTCGGTTGGGGGAGGTTCAGTTTTTGCCGATAATTGTAACATGAAACAGGTCGATCTCGACCGACCCGGTTCCGGCGTAGGCTGCGAACGCACACGCCAACAGCATCAAAAGGATAAGAACGGTTGGGTCGCGCGGGCGAGGAACACCCGCATAGCCGTCACGGACAAAGTCAACGCGATCAGGCAGTCTCGCGGGCTCGCCACTCAAGATTGGCTGACCTGCGTCTGGTCGTGTTGTAAGTTCAGCTACGATATTAGAATCTTCAGCAAAAGGGCGCTGTGGCCCGTAGAAAGGGGATTTCATGGTGGTTGCTCCATATGCGGACTCTCCTGAACCGGAACGGCTCTTGACAGCCGCCGCATTTTACGTTGGGCATTCGCAGCCGCAAATGCAACCCCCAACGCCGAAAATTGCTCTTCCTGCCCCCGCTAAACCAGCCGCACCGGCCCGCCATAGTCGGCTACCCGACGGTCGGCCGTGAGCAGGATCAGCCCCTCGGCCATCGCCTGGGCGATCAGGATCCGGTCGAACGGGTCCGCGTGCAACGGCGGCAGGGTGGTCAGCGACAGCACATGCCGCCCCTCGACCGGCAGTTCGGCGTAGCCGTTGGCCAGAAGCCCCGCGCGTAGTACGCCCGCATCGGTGCGGAAATCGGGCCGGTCCAGCGCGCGCTTGATCGCGACTTCCCACAGGCTTGCTACCGAGAACACCAGCGCGTTGCCCTGATCTTCGATCAGCGCCAGCGCCCCGCGCGACAGCAAGTCAGGCTGCGCCGCCGCCCAAAGCAACAGGTGCGTGTCCAGTAGCAGGTTCACGCCCCCTGCCCTGCCTCTTGACCCAGAAAGTCCGCCGCGATCCGATCCCGCGCCATCTCGTCGAAATCGGCCGGCGCATCGATCCGGCCGGCCAGGAACCCGGTCCGGCGCGGCGCGGCATCACCCAGCACGGTGACCTTGACCAGCGGCTTGCCCGCCTTGGCGATGACAAAGGGCTGCCCCTTGACGGCATCATCGACCAGGCGCGACAGATGCGTCTTGGCATCGTGGATGTTTACCGTCTTCATCGCCTCAGCCCCTTTGTTGGTTGAGTTGACTTAGTCCACATCGGGACGCCGATCAAGGCCATTCAGCAAGGTCCGCGTGTCGTCTTGTGCCCCTGCCCCAGTCAACCACTACTGGTGGGCAGATTCCACTTGCGCGAATCCCCGCAATCGCGCAACCAATTACGCCAAGAACCAGAACACGCGCCCGGCGCCGTAACTCACGGCAGAAACGGGCGGGGCAAGGGGCAGATGGACGACAGGGCGCGCGCGGGCGATGAACGCATCGACAGGCTGGTGGGCGATCACGCCCGGCTGCTGTCCGACCGGCTGCTGGCGCATCGCGCCCAATTGTTTCCCCCAGATGCGCAAAAGGTGCTGCGCCCGTTTTCCAGCGGCGAGGTCGCGGCCCTCCTTGGGGTCAATGACGCCTACCTGCGCAAGCTCTCACTCGACGGGCGCGGACCACAGCCGCAGACCGGCGCAGGCGGGCGCAGGCTCTATTCCTCGCAGGACATCCGCGCCCTGCGCGCCCTGCTGGAGCCCGGGGCCAAGACGCCCGGCACCTACCTGCCCGGCCGTCGCGCCGGCAATCATTTGCAGGTCATCACCGTCGTCAACTTCAAGGGCGGTTCGGGCAAGACGACGACGGCCGCGCATCTGGCGCAGAAACTCGCGCTCGACGGGTTCCGCGTGCTGGCCATCGACCTCGATCCGCAGGCCAGCCTTTCGGCACTGCACGGCTACCAGCCCGAGTTCGACCTGCCGGACGGCGGCACGCTTTATGACGCGATCCGCTATGACGACCCCTTGCCCCTGCGCCAGGTCATCCGACCAACCTATTTCACCGGGCTGGACCTGATCCCCGGCAATCTGGAACTGATGGAGTTCGAGCACGACACCCCGCGGATGCTGGCGCAGGGCGGACGCTCCGGTAATCTGTTCTTTACCAGGATTGCCGACGCCTTGGGCACAGTCGAGGCGGATTATGACCTTGTGGTCATCGACTGCCCGCCGCAACTGGGGTTTCTGACCATGTCCGCGCTTTCGGCCGCGACCGCCGTTCTGGTGACAGTGCATCCGCAAATGCTGGACGTGATGTCGATGTGCCAGTTCCTGCAGATGACATCGAACCTGATGACCGTGGTGGCCGATGCGGGCGGCCGGTTCAGTCATGATTGGTTGCGCTACCTCATCACCCGGTACGAGCCCGGCGACGGGCCGCAGAACCAGATGGTCAGCTTCATGCGCAGCCTCTTTGGCGATCATGTGCTGAACCATACCGTGCTGAAATCCACCGCCATCTCGGATGCCGGGCTGACAAAACAGACCCTGTACGAAGTGGACCGCGCCGATTTCACCCGCGCCACCTATGAACGCGCGATGGAAAGTCTGAACGCAGTGAACGGCGAGATCCGCAACCTGATCCTGCGGGCCTGGGGGCGCTGACCGATGACACGCAAGAACGTCCTGAAAGGCCTCCTGGAAGGGCCCGGTGCCCAGATTTCGGGCCAGACACCGGGCCAGACATCGGGCCAGCTGACCGGTCAGCCCCCTGCCCCGCCGTTCTCCCCCCGCCCCACCGGCGGCGCCATCGGTGCCGTCGGGCGGTCCATCGCCGATCTGCGGGCGCGTGCGGTGATCGACATCGACCCGTTTCTGATCGACGCGGGCGGTATGGCCGACCGGCTGGAAAGCGACGATGCCGAAGACCGCGACCTTGCGCGCTCCATCGCCGAACATGGCCAGCAGGTGCCGGTTCTGGTGCGGCCCCACCCCGAAACCCCCGGACGGTTCCAGATCGTCTATGGCCGCCGCCGTGTGCTGGCGCTGCGCGACCTGGGCCAGCCGGTCAAGGCGCTGGTCCGCGACCTTGACGACCGCGCGCTGGTGCTGGCCCAAGGCCAGGAAAACAACGCAAGGCGCAACCTTTCGTTTATCGAACGGGTGAATTTCGCGCGCCAGATGGAGGAGGCAGGCTATGACCGCGCCATCATCTGCGACGCGCTAGCCATCGACAAGACCACAGTCAGCCGGATGCTGGCGGTGGCGTCCCGGATACCCCGCGCGGTGATCGAGGCTGTTGGCGCCGCGCCCTCGGTCGGTCGGGATCGCTGGCTCTCGCTGGCCGACCTGATCGCCGAGCAGGACATTGCGCCCGAGGACATCATTGTGGCCCTGGCCGTCTCGGGGGCGGTCAACTCGGATGCACGGTTCGAAGCGGCGATCGCTTATCTGACCGGGCGCGAAAAACTGTCCGCCCGGCGATCCCTGCCCCCTGCCACACCGCCCGGTCCTGGTCAGCACGGGCGTACCGAAAAGCGTCCATTGCGCGGCCATGACGGGCAACGCCTGGGCCAGATCTCGCGCGGCGCCGAGAGCGTAACCTTGCGGTTCGATCTGGCGCGCAGCAATGGGTTCGAAGACTGGCTCCTGGCCAATCTCGCGGACCTGCACCGCCGCTGGGACGAAAGCATCCTGCCCGGTAGCCTGGATGACAAGGCAGAATAAGTCAATGAAAACAACAGGAGGCACAGTTTAAGACAAAAGAAAAGCCCCCCAGGACTGGCATCCCGGAAGGCTCGTTCTTGACCTAGCACTTCAAGAATACGCAAACTCGCGTCCGGCTGTCAACCGCCTGTTCTGGCGGAACAGTATTCCTTTGTCTTTGTGACAGCACATGAAGCATATCACGTTGACCCCGTTCGGGCAGCGGCCGGTGACGGCTGCCCAAATCCATGCGATGCAGGCTGACGTACAGCCCGGTGCGCCGGTGGACAAATGGGCGCTTCTGGCCCGTCTCCGGGTCGCCCGCGCCAACTGGGGCATTACCGACCGCGACCTTTCGGTTCTGGCGGCACTTCTGTCGTTCCTGCCGGCGCGCATGTTGCAGGACGGCGGGTCGATGGTCGTCTTTCCCTCCAACGCCAGCCTGTCGGACCGGGCGCACGGCATGGCCGAAAGCACCCTGCGGCGGCATCTGGGCGCCCTTGTTGCCGCCGGGTTGATCTGGCGCCACGACAGCCCGAACGGCAAGCGTTTTGCCCGCCGGGCGGCGGTCGGCAGGTTGGCAGTGGCCTTCGGGCTGGACCTGACCCCCCTCGCGCGCGCGGCCGAACAGATTGCAAGGCAGGCTGACGCGGCCGAAGAGACGGCACAGGCCCTGCATCGCCGCCGCGAGGCCTTGGTCCTGCGCCTGCGCGACACCGCCAAACTTCTGGCCCTGGCGTCGGCAGGGCGAGAGTTCGAGGCCTTGGAAGTGGAGGCGGCCCTCGCCCCGATCCGCCGCACCCTGCGACGCCAGATGACGGCCGAAAGCCTTGCCGCCGCAGAGGCTGCCCTTGCAGGTCTTCATGCCAGCGCGCATGAAAAAGCCAGCTGTGCAGATGCCCGCAACAATCGAGCCCAGGCAGAAGAAACGGATGCCAATGCCGTCCATTTTAAGCGGCACCAACAAGATTCAAACCCAAACTACGGTGAATCTGAAAGTTGCCAAGAAACTGGCAACGAAGCAGCCGATCCGCCGCAGCCAAATGGATTGCCACCGTTGGCCATGGTGCTGAAGGCCTGCCCCGACATCCTGCCATACACCGCCCGTTCTTA
>Ga0105049_10005613_pt1 | contig 14614 bp, 16 predicted proteins | sample MAT06_FD_78087 | JGI IMG/M metagenome (GOLD analysis project Ga0105049, IMG submission 78087) | Freshwater microbial communities from Lake Fryxell liftoff mats and glacier meltwater in Antarctica - MAT-06 | ecosystem: Environmental > Aquatic > Freshwater > Ice > Liftoff microbial mat | place...
TAGCGATAGTCAAAATGAGTCATGGTTCAAAAATTGAATTTACATACTCTAGTCCTTATTCAGAGGATATCACACTACCAACATTACAAAATTTAATGAAACATAAATTTGAGTACAATTGCTATGAAGGAGGATTATATTATAGAGATGCTTATGGAGATAAATTATATTTTAAAAAACCTGATGAAAAAGAGTTTTTAGAATTGTATTCTGAATTTTCTATTGATATTTAGTTTTCCAGAAATTTTTAGTCTTTGAGTTTAACTCATATTTAGAAAAGTTTTTGTAGCCTGTAGCAAATCTTTGGAACTTTAAAATAAATTACGACCATCCCAAGATATCTGACCTAACCCCCCAACCCCCTTCCCTACGAGGGAAGGGGGAGAAATCCGGCTCCCCTCTCCGCCTCGGAGAGGGGTTGGGGGAGAGGTCACATATAAACACCTATTTTCATACTTCATAAATGGATAATTCAACACCGCACCAACCCTCTTCACCGAAAAAAGAAGGAACTCGCAATATTGTAATCGGATACAAAGTAGACTTAGTTAAAGTGCAAGGTGCCAAAGAACTTCGTCAGCAAATGACACCAGAAGAAAAAATCCTTTGGCAACATCTTCGTGCTAATCGCCTAAATGGTTTACACTTTCGCCGTCAGCAAATTATTGATGGGTTTATCGCAGATTTCTACTGTCATACAACTCGATTAGTAATAGAAGTGGACGGAAAAATTCATGAACAACAAGTAGAATATGATGCAGAACGGGACAAAGTTTTGTCAGCTAGGGGACTGCGTTTGTTGCGAATTAAAAATGAAGAAATGAGACACGAACTTGATAAAGTTTTAATGCGTATTTCCACAGCTTGTTCTCAAGAGACCTAACCCCCCAGCCCCCTTCCCTACGAGGGAAGGAGGAGAAATCTGGCTCCCCTCTCCGCTTCGGAGAGGGGTTGGGGGAGAGGTCAATCTATGCGATCGCTATAGACTGTTAAATATAAAGAAGAGCAGGTTTTATTGGTATAGTTTAATTAGGTAGGTGCTGTGTTATGCCCACCTAATTTTTAGCGTTTCCAAGAGGAATATTAATGAACAGTCCATCTTTTATAAATAAAAAAAATCTCTATGAACAAGACTTTTACTTGTGGACACAAACAATTGCCCAGCAGTTAAAAGAAAATAAATTTAATGAAATAGATATACCTAATCTAATTGAAGAAATTGAAAGTATGGGGAGAAGTGAAAAACGCGAATTAAAAAATAGATTAATTGTACTATTGATGCATTTGCTGAAATGGCAATATCAACCAGAAAAACGTAGTGAAAGTTGGCGCAGTACTATTTCTGAACAACGTATCTGTATTGAAACATTATTAGAAGATAGTCCCAGTTTGCAACCTCTACTTGCAGAAGTATTTGAAGATTGTTATCAAAAAGCTCGTCTGAAAGCATCTGATGAAACAGGGATTAAATTAAATTTCTTTCCTAACGAATCTCCTTTTGCATTAGAAGAAACCTTAGAAAATAGTTATTAATTTGGAGGAAAGAATGAATTTTTATACCGTTGTAATTAGGAAAAGTTCTGGCTATTGGGTAGCTTTATGTTTGGAAAATGGTGTTGTCGGACAGGGAAAGACGCAAGAAGATACAGTTAATAAGATAAAGGAAGCAATTGAGTCTTTTGAAAGTGTTTATGAGTCTGAAAGTAATATTTATAAATCTCCCGTTTCAATAGATGAGTTACATGAATTTTTATCTGTTGAAGAAAAAGAACAAGATTCAGAGATATATGAATTAAGGAAGGTTTATGCCTAAAAATATACCTTCCCTGAAACCAAAGGAGTTAATTAAGCTTTTAGAACAAGCAGGTTGCACATTTCATAGAGAAGGAAAAGGCGACCATTGTTTATATACTCGTGAAGTCGATGGTAAAAGCAGAGTAGTTCCTATAGATATGGGTGCAAGAGAAATGTCTCCTGCTTATGTTTTGCGTATTTTTAGGCAATTTGGTTTTACTGATGAGGAAATTGAAAGTTTGTTAAGGTAAATAATTTTGGGTTTCACTACCTTCAACCCAACCTACAGCTAAACTTATTTTAAGTTATTCTTTCTAGCCATATTTGCAAGGCATTATCAACTAGAGATTTTATATCATCAACAAATATTCCCTGTTTTAAAAAACTGTCTTTATTTTCTGAAACAGTATAAATAATGTGATTGAAGAATTTTTCCCAAGATATACTTCCTTCTTTCACAGGAGCATAGCTTCGATATGTGAGATATTCTTGTGATGTTTCTCCGTCATCTGTTGAAAAACTCCCAGCGCATAGTCGTTTATCTCCCCGCCCAGAAATGTCATAAAGGCGTAATTGAGGCAATTCAAGACAAGCTACACGGCCAGGCACAAGATGCCGGCTTCCTGAAAAACCTAATTTATAGTGGTGCCATAGATATCTGCATCGACGGACTCAACGAAGTCACCGCCGAAACACGGGCAAAAATCTGCCAGTTTGTGGAAAGCTATTTCCGTATCCTAACTTGTTTCGCCTCCAAGAACAGCAATACAACCTGATGGCGGCAGAATATCAGCAAGAATGGAGTCAAGAATTTCCGCTCAAAAGATTTTCCGCCGCCGTCTATCAAATGCGACTCGAGACAAACGAGCTATACCTAAGGATGAATTTCACCAAATTGTCATGTCTTTGGAAGATGAGAAATACAAGATGGTAGTCAGCCGTCAGTGGCAAGATGAAAAAAGCGCAGCGAAGAAAGAATGGTACTTCCGCCACGATAAAATCATGGATTTCTTCTTAGTGCAGAACTTTCTGGGCGAAACTGATGCAGCCGAAGGACTATTAGTTGATAGAATGGGCGGCCCGCGTTTTCGTGGGGTTTATTTCTTGCTAGCAACCTTGCTTCCTTTAGATGCAGCCAAAGAACTGCGCGAGAAGTTGATTCAATATGCCGCACATACCAAAGACAATACGGTGAGTAATACCTTTGTGCAGTTGTTGCGAACAAGATGATCCGATATTATATTTTAAATTGTGTTTGCCAATCCAAAATTCTTCTACCTCATGCCCAAATTTGTGCGAGGTTAAGGTGCATAGTCCTTAAAGATCCCCCCTAACCCCCCTTAAAAAAGGGGGGCAACCTCTCTCAAAGTCCCCCTTCTTTAAGGGGAGCCACTGCGTTGGGCGGGTTTCCCGACTTGTACCCCTGCGGGGAAGCAAGCTACGCGCAGCGTCTCCGGCAACGAGAAGCACGTGGCGTGGATTTAGGGGGATCTCAAAGTATTTGCTACCAAGAAGAGGACTTGTTCATTCATCCTCTTAGACAAATTGAATATCACTCAGGCTATAGTTATTGGCGAGGATTGCGATCACATCAAAACGAGGTAATATCAAAGAAGAGTCGGTAGCGGTTTCTGTTGTATCTAACGAAACACCAAGACTCAAAGAATCGATCGCACCATTGTTTTTGATGATCTCGTTAACAGCTGAGTTTAACTGAGGGTCATTTATATCTTGACTGCTCAATGTATCGTTCGTGACTGCCCCAAACGGAGAGCCGATAGCAATGTAGTTGCTACCAAAAATATAGTTTTCAAGTTTTTTCAGTTGGATTGTATCTTGTCCCGTCTGGAAATCTGCAATAAAAGCGAAGTCATTAAGACCAAAAAATCCTCCACCTCGAACATAGTAAGGATTTTTTTCATCTCCAATGACAAATGTATCTGGAGCAGCACCACCGGTTAAGATATCTATCTCTTTTATCCCTGGTTGAACACTCGCAGTATCAACACCAACTAAAGTGTCTTTACCATCAAGACCTGAGAGTTGGTCATTACCCCTTCCACCTTTGAGCAAGTTACTGGCTGAATCACCGACAATAATATCGTTTTGTGAAGTGCCAGTGACGTTGACAAAGTTCTGAACTTTAAAAGTAAAAGCCCCCAATCCTGGAACACCATTGACAATTAGACTGTTGGCTGACAGGTTGACATTAAATGATGTTGTTGTACTTGTGCCTGTAGAACCATCAATAGCATTGGCTTGTCCTGTCGCCCCAATGATGGTTTCAATGTTTAGGATCTGATCTTTCCCAGAGAAACCCTTGTTCACGATACCAACAGCTTCGAGACTAATAGCATTACCCAATCCGCTATAGTCAGCCGTATCAACTCCAGTACCTCCATCTATGAGGTCATTACCAGTTCTTCCGATTAAGATGTCATCGCCGCTACCGCCTTCTACAGTATCATTCCCATCCCCAAGGCGAGAGCTGAAGATTGGACTTTTGCTGCCTCCACCAATCACATCATTACCATCACCACCGCGTACAATATCATTTCCATTGCCTCCGAAGATTTGATCGTTGCCCTTTCCACCTTCGAGCAAGTTATTGGCTGAGTCGCCGATAATAGTATCGTTTTGTGAAGTGCCAGTGACGTTGACAAAGTTCTGAACTTTAAAAGTAAAAGCCCCCAATGCGGGAACACCATTGACAATCAAACTATTGGCTGACAGGTTGACATTAAATGATGTTGTTGTACTTGTGCCTGTAGAACCATCAATAGCATTGGCTTGTCCTTTTGCGCCAATGATCGTCTCTATCTCTAATAGCAGATCCTTACCAGCTCTGCCTTTGTTAACGACACCAGCAGCTTCTAAAATTACAGCCTGCCCTAGTTCGCTGTAGTCAGCTGTATCGGTTTCAGATCCTCCTACAAGTGTGTCATTGCCGATGCTACCGATAATGCGATCGTTTCCCGCAAGACCAAGTATAATATCATCCAAGGAAGTGCCGATTAGGACATCATCAAAGGGAGTGCCAATGATTAACATATATTACTGATGTTGAAATTTTTATAGCATTAAGATTAGCAGCAATATCTTATTCAATAGGTTTAGAATAGGTTTAGAGTAGGTTAAGGGTTATAAAATCTGCTTTTTTAACCTTTTCCCTCTCATAAGATCAGGATTTTGACGGGCTGTAGAGGATTGCGTAGGCGTAGCCCGTCGTAGACATCGCTGTAATATTGGTTTACATCCAGATAGATAGACAGGTTGACCGAAAAGTTCTACAATCTGACTGATTGCGGTAAATTTACTTATTGCCCAATTTAGATAAGCATAGTAAAGATTTTCTAGTGATTGCGTTAGATTGCAGAAGCACTAAATTAATATAAGAAAGTCTTTCATCAAGGGCAGCAAACAAATGGATGTAAAGCTGATTTTAGCTGGATTAACAGTTATATTTACGCTTTCGTGCTTATTTTTTGGCACGAAAAATGGATTCTATAACTCAGATGACTATCACGGCAATGGCTCTGCACATTGAAATAAATCTGTAGACACTTAGGCCACTTCCCGTAAGGTGAGTTGGCTAAGATAGCTCAGAACTTGCAAAGGGAAAATAACAAGAGGCAAATTCCTTCAAATCCTAGTTTGATGGCTTCTCGTTAGCCTACCTTTCCGAACCAGTGCGGGTTCGGTGCAAGCGTCCTCCCCAATCAAAAATCTGTATTCTCAGAGTGTAGGGGCGCACAATAAAACTTACCCCTAAGCCACAAAACCAAAATTTGTGTAACTTTTGGCTTTTGAGATATGTCCATGATGATGAGATTTGAGGGGAGGAGAGCATGAGAGATAATCTATCGGCATCCTCTCGCGTAGATGCTGCGGAAACGGGTACTGAATTAGAATGTTTGCCCTATAGTGTCCAGCATGACGATGAGGGCGTGTGTTTATTGGTGAAGATGGGGCCACACCGCATCCTGTTAGACTGTGGTATGGAGGATATTTCATCGCTAGCTAAGGGTCTTACTAAGTCGGGACGTGGAGCTAGTTCGCCCTTCCCAGCAGATTTAGTTTTGATTAGTCATGCCCACCCAGATCACAGCAGAGGCTTACTGGCACTGCATAAAGCTTTTCCAAAGTTACCTATTTATGGCAGTGAGGTAACTAGCAAGTTACTGCCCTTAAATTGGCTAGACCAAGACCCTCAGGAGATTTCCCAATTTTGTCATGCATTACCGTTGCGATCGCCTGTGGAATTCCAAGAGGGTCTAGTAGCAGAATTATTTCCCGCAGGGCATTTACCAGGGGCAGTGGCAATTCTCCTTACCTACACTACCCAGCAACGTACCTACAAGCTACTGTATACAGGGGACTTTTTCCTGTCAAACTCCCGGTTGGTAGAAGGTTTGCGTTTAGAGGAATTGCGGGGATTAAACTTGGATGTGTTGATCATTGAAGGCAGTTATGGCACATCCCGTCATCCCCATCGCCGCACCCAAGAAAATCAACTAGCAGAGCGAATTAATCGGGCGATCGCTGACCATTGCTCTGTAATCTTTCCCACTCCAGCTTTAGGATTGGGTCAAGAATTATTAATGCTCTTACGGTCACATCACCACTTCACCGGACGAGATTTAGATATTTGGGTAGATGGTGCTGTCGCCACTGGGTGCGATGCGTACCTAGAACTGCTACCCCACCTCCCCCCATCCGTGCAGAATTTCGCCCGCCATCAACCCTTGTTTTGGGATGAACGGGTACGTCCCCGCGTGCGTCGTTTACAGCCAGAACATCGTGCCACTGTAGGCAAGTCGCCTTGTATAGTCCTCACTGACTCTACAGATGATTTAGGTGAATACTGCCAATTAGATACTGGCCCTTGGCTAATCCTCCTACCAGAAAAAATTGATATAAAAGTTAAAAAAGAATATTTAGTACCCACCACTGTCGAAACCTATCTCTTAGCTCAACATAGTGATGGACCTGGTACTACGCAGCTAATTCATAATTTGCGACCCCAGCACGTGATTTTTGTTCACGGTTCTCCTGCCTACTTGGCAGACCTGACTAGCTTAGAGGAGTTGCAAAACCGCTACCATATACATTCCCCGGCGGCTGACACTTTAGTAGAACTGCCCATCGGTGATACATTTTTACAACCAGCAGCACCAGAGACTAACTACGAAGGCGAACTAACAGAGTTGGGAACAGTAATCACCATCACCCTACCCGATGTGATTACTGCTGACCCGCGTTGGCGACAGTTTGCCGATACTGGTTTAATCGAAGCTCGTTGGCAAGGGGAAGAACTGGTATTACGGGGATTGTCTCAACGAGAACTGCTTAACCAAAATAGCGATCGCTATACATGGATCGATGTAGACTGTTGTGGTACTTGCCGACACCAAAGAGGGCAGAGGTGTTGGAACCCAGCATCCCCATTGTATAACTTTAAAGTAACTCTAGAAGGTTACTGTCCTGCCTTTGAAGGTTTGTCTAGCCCTGAGTCCTGAGTACTGAGTTAGGATTTATTACTCAGAACTCAGCACTGATTATCAAACAGAATTCGGGAGTCAGAATTCATTCTGAATTCTGTACGAGTGGCGGATGAATAAATGCGTTTAAGAACCCCACCAAATTTTTAATTTGGTGGTCTTCAATCAGTGGCGGGTCTGAATCCCCCACTGATTGATTCTGACTCCTGTTAGCGATAGCGGGGCGATTAGCCCATTCTGACTTCTGAATTCTTCTTCAATCGGGATTTGAATCAGTGTAATGGTTGCGGATGCGTTCCGCTTCAGGACAGTCTTCAGTCATTAGAGGTTCCACGTTACCGCGTGGTACTGAAGCCAATTTTTGCGTTACAGCACCAATGCTCTCGAGGCGAACCATTTCTTCCCAAGAACAAACTTCGTCCTCTTCTTCTGTTTCATAGCGTAGGGTCACTAAATCCCCCTCTATATCGATGATGCGGGCGCGTTCAATCCAGCGTTGCTGGTCCCGCAAGAAAACACATACCTCGCGCCCATCGCAACACAGTTGATAAATCTTGCGGTGTAGCATGTATTGTTTCTGCCTTTTTAAACAACGTAGTTAAACCTGTCAAAATCTGGGTTCTACCCCTTTACATTACACCTTTAAGAGGTTAATTTCATCCTTGAGAACAAGTACGATTCATAACCTAATCCCAAGACTTGCTTGTAGTTGCCAAAATATCGGGAAATGTTGGGTCATCAATCAAGGGTTGCTCTAGCTATGAACTCAATCTCCCTCTAGCTTGTTCTAGGGAATGTATGCTTCATAGAAGTCAAACAATTCGATACCTGTCCTAACCAGGTTTATATTTCTTGGTGAGTCATTCTTACAATTATGTAATAAAGAATACTCCAAAACAATCGTTGATTGCGGTTGTTTAACTTGCCTACTTTTACTCATTGGCATTACTGGGAAGTCTGGGGACTTGGTTTTACTTTTACCCACTTGTATCTGATCTTAACTCATTCTCTTGCTGACCTTGATGGTTTTCAACAACAATACCCAAATAGTTTTGAGTTTTGAGGATTTTTGCCTGATCAGGACTAGGGGAAAGGCAAGGGAGTAGAAATACTTACACAAAGTTCTCTTCTGCCTCTCTGCTCTCCTGCTTCTGTTGAAGTATCAGCACTATTTCTCCGATAAAGGAAATTCCATGAGCAGATTCGACGAGGATGCCTCTCGTTTAATTTGGCCGGCGCGAACTGCATCGTATAAGCTTGCGAGAGCTGGTAAATCTTCTGACTGATAGCATTTAGTGGTCAGCACTTGATGGAGTAAACCCTCAGATTCAACACTAAGATATCCAGTTTGGAAAGCAGATTCAATAAGTGTGCGAATCATCTTGATTAGGGCAGAGTGAGCAATTTATTAAGTCCAGTATGGAACATTTTTCTTTGTTGCTAATTGATACGGAACATTGAAAGTATGTGATTATAGTTACAGCTTATTAGTGATTTCAGTCACAAGAATGGCTCAATTTAGGAGTTTTGGATACATTTATTATTGATATACGGCTAGAGTTTGGTACAATATTTGTCAGCAATAATGTTGTCACAATATTAAAATATAAATTTTTCGGGAAGCATCCAAAAAATATAGTCAAACACAGGCAATCAAGCAAAAAACTGACGGAAATCTTCATCCTCTTGACTTAATTGCACCCAATCTAGGTTTAAGGACTGGAATTTTTGCACCAAGCGATCGCAAGCCGGGCGTTCGGTAGCATAATGTCCAGCGTCGATTAAAATTAGATTGCAATCGCGGCTTTCTTGAAACTGATGGAATTTACAGTCAGAAGTCAGATAAGCTTGAGCGCCAGTTTTGGCGACGGCTGAAATGTAACTAGCCCCCGAACCACCCAAAACGGCAACTCGTGAAATTGTTTGCTGTAAATCAGTAGTTGGGGAAAAAATCAATTTAGGGGGAGCAAGTCGGATTTGAATAGCTGTAAGTAACTCCTGTAATGTCATAAATGGCTCTAGCAAACCAACACGACCATATCCTAACCCTGCTTGTGTAGGTACTATGGGAGTAACTTCTTTGAGTTCTAAAATCTGAGCCAAAACGTCAGCAGTGCCATCTTGCACTTGATCAAAATTCGTGTGGGCGCTGTAAACACCAATATTGTGGGTAAAGGCTAACCGTACCATTTCTGCGATCGCTTCATCACTCCGTAAAGATTTGGGAGGAGTAAAAATTAAGGGATGATGGGCAAATATCAGATTAGCATTAAGAGCGATCGCTTCCTGCATTACTGCCAAAGTCGGTGTTAAACACACCAAAACCCGTGCTTTTTTCTGCAACACTCCTGGCTCAATCTGCCAGCCACAATTATCCCAGCTTTCACACCAAGCGGGATTTGCCCATGCTTCAAACCAAGTAATTAAATCAGCAATTTTCATAATTATTTTCTACAGCAATTAAAAATTGCCAATCAGTGTTTCTGTGGTTGAATATTTAATTTTAATGCTAATTGCTGGCGCATTTCCTGGAAAGGTTTGTTCCATACAGGACAGGCATTCCAGTTCCACACTGCTACTGGTATAAGTTGTTCTTCAGCAAGATAAGTTAGCAAACGATATTCATCTTCTGGTTCACGGGAAAAGGTGAAGGGGTTACGATAACCTGTGTCACACAGTTTATAAGATGTGATCTGACCCTGACTAATACGTTGTAAAAGTTCCTTACCTTTGGCAAGCAAATAATCCAAAAAAACCAGACTAAAAGGCTCTATGTGTGCGCGATTTTGCGGCTCTTTTTGTACCCATCTTGCCCAATCAAATCCATACATAAAATCGTGAGCGTAACGGAAGCGCATTTCCGTTTTATTTCCGAACATCTCTGTCAGAGAAACCATCTTTTCACCAAAAACTTTTAAAAAAGGTATAGCACCCTCATCTGCGACTAAAGCCTGTCTAAGCATACTACTTACTAAAAAATCAAAATCCCAGAAGATGTTTTCTGGGAAATTTTGCAACTGACTATATACTATGGATTCGAGAGTTTCCTGAAGGGTTGTGAGGAGTTTAATATCGGTATTTTGTTGAGTAATCAAATTTCCCAATTCTGCAAAACTGGTAATTAATTTCTTTTGGGGATTAAGTGACAATATATTAACAGACTGCCGGGCAAGGATTTCATCAATAAATTGGAAAGCATGAGTTGATGTCAGTTTTTGCTTCATGGTAATTGAAATAGCCCAGATAGCTTACACTAAATATTAGTTTAGGTTGAACTAACTAGTTTATTCAATAATTACAAATAAACTTAACTTTTGAATTTACAAATTTAAACAAATTATTCAGTGTCCATTTGATTAATTTCGCATCAATGATTTTTATAAGAAATTTATCACGGCGAAATCATTGGTGACAAGTTAAGGTCATCAACCATTTGCCAATAAATAATAGTACTTAAAGTTTCGTCAAAATAAAAGTTGTAAACACAATTTTTTAGCCAGTGATAAATAAATGAAAACTAAAAAATATCTATCCAGAAATATGGACAACCAATTCTCTTAAATGACTTTGCTGGCGGTGTTCCCAAATATAAATTCCTTGCCAAGTTCCTAGCACCAAATGACCTCGGTTAATGGGGATATGCTCAGAAGTTTGGGTGAGTGCAGTACGAATATGTGCCGGCATATCATCTGCGCCTTCTGCATTGTGAATGTATTTTCCCGATTCTGGCACGAGTTTTGCCATAAAGTTAGCTAAATCCACAAGGACATCAGGATCGGCATTTTCTTGGATGACTAAACTGGCTGAAGTGTGGCGCAAAAATAGAGTACAAAGACCAGTTTCGACTCCCGACTCTGCAACTGTGGCTTCAATTTTTGCAGTGATGTTGTAAAAAGATTTGGCAGTGGTGGAAATTTTTAGTAACTTTTGATAGTGACTCATTTTAAACAGTAATTATTGATGAAAGTAAAAGCTAATGAGCAATTCAATCTGCTTGATTTGGTTGTTGTTCTACCGTTGATTGATTACTAGACTGAGTACGTCTTCTCTTAAAGAGGCTTAACACTGCATTTACAGAATCTTTGAGGAAATCGGGGATGATAGGTGTGTTAGGCAGATTGTGAGACAAAGCTGTAATGTTATCTAGGTTCGGCTCTGGCAGTTGTAAACTTTTTTTAGAGGATGTTGTATTGTCTTGGTTGGTATTCATAGTTTTTGTAGTTCAGGAATGAAATAAACTGTTACTTGATGTAACAAGGCAACCACAGCAATTCCAGCAGTAAATATGTGTAACGTGAAAAGCCACATCTTTCGTAAGGGTTTAGCATTGCTAAACCCCTACAGCATGGTCTATTTACGATCAAAGGATAATTAATCAAACCCTGAAACAACCTATTTTTGTTAATCCACATCATGATTAATTTGTACAGTGCGTAAGTCCTATAATTTTAATTTGACTGTAAATAATTAATAACTGCATGAGCGATCGCTTCATTACCATTTTTAGCAATTGGTTCATATTTCTTTGGTGGTTGAGGTAACTCACGCAGAAAATCCCAAGTTCCTTGAAAAAACTCAGATGGGGTGATGATTTGATGCTGGTTATAATTAGTTATGCCTTCTAGTATAAAAGTTGCTTCGGCAAAATCCTCACGCGGGATCGTAACAATAGGCACTCCTAATAGTGTGGCTTCAGCAAAAGTGCCGTAACCAGGTTTAGAAACAACTCGCCCACAAATAGGCATAAAATCTACAGGACGGTATTTGCGTAGCGCTTCGCGCTTGCCGTTGGCATCGCTAATTTTCACTAAATTAGGTAAATCAGGGGCAGATTGATCAAAAACGATAAATTGCCAATCTGGAAATTGCCGCAGACTATCATAGGGAATTTGCTGTAAACCCAAGCCGCCAAAGGTCAATAAAATAGTTTTTTCAACTGGTGCTGTTATTCCCCAAAGAGAACGTAAATCATCAGCAGAGTAACGGGGAGAACCGCCTGTTAAGCCGACATCTGTGATATTGTTAAAAGCTTGCATCGGTTCATGGAATGGTAGACGAAACAAGCGATCGCACTTGGAATACCAATCACTAATCCAATCGGCAACTGCTGTAAATTCACCTCCCCAATCTCGATATATCAAGTCCCAACCAAAATTACTCATCATCCAGCAGGGAACATTTGCAGCTTTGGCAAATCCAGAAGCGAGGAAAGGAATATCTGCCAAGATCAGATTAACCCGATTTTGGCGGATAAAATTGACTTCTGAAGCAATCAGCGAATTTTGATGCTTCTTAATATTCAGCAACTTTTCTAAAGTCGCTACTTTATCCATTGTCAAACTATCAGTTTGCACCACACCCAAATCAAATGCACGGGGACGATAGATAAAATCGCCTTCTAAATAACACTCTAGTAACCAGCGCGGGGCAGTAGTCGCTAGAATTAGCAGAACTTCTGGACATAATTTTTGAATTGTCGCAGCTACAGAAGCCGTGCGGGCTGCATGACCAAAGCCGTGATTAGTTATAGCTAAGTATAAGATTGGGCGTTCCATTTTTAAGTGGGGAGTGGGGAGTGGGGAGTGGGGAGTGGGGTTCTTGTAGCTAACTCAACCGAGAACCGCCATAACTTATGACTCCTAATTTTTAACTAAGGAACGCAAATTTAATAACGTGCAATTCTTATTTAACTTGGAATGGTGCGTTACGCTCCGCTAACACACCCTACTTTTGCACTTTATTTAATCCACATTCCTAAGTTTGCAAAAACTTTGAATCGCCTCAACCAATTGGTCGATTTCCGATTCTAAAGTAAAGTAATGGACGGTGACGCGTATACAGCTAGGATCGGCAATTGTCCGAGTTAATATTCTTTGTGACTCTAGAAATTGCACCAATTTGAGACTAGCTTGGGGCTGATTATTTGTAAGTTGAAAAGAAACTATACCGCTTTCAGGTGGGGAAGTTCGCAAACATTTAACATCGGGTAACGCCATTAACCGCCGCCAAAGGTAATCACTGTTATGGCAAATTTGCTCGTAACGTTCTTGTGACGTTCCCCATTGCTGATGGATTGCGATCGCCTCCTTTAACCCAACATACAACGGATAAGCTAATGTGGACACCTCATATCGTCGCCCATCTGGAAGCCAATCCACAGGCTGAGATTGACTATCGACAACAATGCCATTCAAGCCAATAAACGTCGGTTTCAGGCTTTCTCGTGCCTCTGGTCGCACATACAAACCACCTGCACCCGCAGGCCCACATAACCATTTGTGACCAGTGAAAGCATAAAAATCTACTCCCAATTCAGTCAAGTTTAAAGGCAACAAACCAGCAGATTGGGCAGCATCTATCAATAGTAGAGAATGATTATTTCTGCATACTTCGGCAATTTTATCAAGGGGCAAAACTTGACCAGTATTCCAGAAAACATGACTTAATATTACAAGACGAGTATTAGGCCGCAAGTGTTGGACAATAACTTTTATGGGGTCGCCCTCATTTAAAGTTGTCTTTAAGGGACAGGTAGTAACTTCTATTGCAAATCTCCGCGCGATTTCCTGCGCTGTAGCAATCACACCTGGATGTTCGCAGTCTGAGAGCAGCAGATGGTCGCCACGTTGCCACTCAATGCCCCACATAGCAATATTACAGCCAACTGTGACATTCTGGGTCAGGGTAATTGTTTGACTTGGTGCGTGTAATTCCGAAGCGATCGCAACTCTAGCGGCTTGAGTCTGGGGCGCTATCCAGCTATATGCCTCATTGCCAAAGGGGCCAATATGCTGAACATGGGCTTGAGTTTGGGCGATCGCATCCATTACTTTTTGAGCCATCGGCCCTTGTCCCCCATAATTAAAATAAGTCTTATTCGCCAAAGCGGGAAATTGCTCTCGATGGCTATCCAACTTGGTTCGTGCAACAGAAGTACTGGTCATAGCAATTTTAGATTTTAGATTTTAGATTTTGGATTAATGATTTGGCATAAAGAAGCTTTGAGAGGTTGTTTGAAAAGTTCTATTGTAGGTAGCAAAACGTTCTAGATCCCCCTAAATCCCCCTTAAAAAGGGGGACTTTGATTCCGGTTCCCCCCTTTTTTAAGGGGGGTTAGGGGGGATCGATAAGTGCCTAAAATCACAGCTAAATACTTTTCAAACATCCTCTAAGGCTTGTTGATGAATATCAAAGACTCATCAACGAAGCTCCGAGGTTCATCAACGAAGCTCCGAGGTTCATCAACGAAGCTCCGAGGTTCATCAACGAAGCTCCGAGGTTCATCAACGAAGCTCCGAGGTTCATCAACGAAGCTCCGA
>Ga0105049_10005615_pt1 | contig 14610 bp, 10 predicted proteins | sample MAT06_FD_78087 | JGI IMG/M metagenome (GOLD analysis project Ga0105049, IMG submission 78087) | Freshwater microbial communities from Lake Fryxell liftoff mats and glacier meltwater in Antarctica - MAT-06 | ecosystem: Environmental > Aquatic > Freshwater > Ice > Liftoff microbial mat | place...
CACGAAGATCTTCACCGCGCTCGCCGGGATCCGTGCGTTCGGCGCGACGCGACGGAGGATCGAGATGACGTTGCGCTGGATGTCGTCGACCTCGGTCACCGCAGGACCGGGTTTGATGACCTTGCCGATCCAGCGTTCCTTGTCCTTCTCGTCGCCGATCTCCATCACCCGCAGAAACTCTTCCGAGCTGCCGTCGAAGTATTTTTTGTCGCCTGGCTTCGAGAGCGCGAGACCTTCGCGAAGCTTGCTGTCGATCTTGGTCGCGAAGAACAGGGAGGTGCTTTTATCGAGCTTCATAGTTATTGGCCCGCACGTTGTTGGCGCGCACGTGGCCGCGGTCGTTCGGGGACAAGGATTCGAACCTTGATGAGCAGCTCCAAAGGCTGCTGTCCTACCATTAGACGATCCCCGATCGAGCGGCACGATACCGCACGATGTTCGGGTGCGCCACCCATGCTCCTGATTTCCTTGGGAGCTTACAGGAGTTAGATAGGATCGATGTTCACGATCTCGGCGCTACGGCTTGCCAGCCGACGCGGCTCCCATTAGCTTCGGACGCCACGCGGCGAGGTAGCTCAGCTGGTTAGAGCAGGGGTTTCATAAGCCCAAGGTCGGCGGTTCAAGTCCGCCCCCCGCCACCGACGATTCAAGGTTCGCTTGCCCGCGCGAGCCAGCCTTCGACGACCGTCTGATCGGGCGGCGCGATCGGAAGCACCACCGCGGCACCGGTCAGCGCGTGGAGTGACCGAGCGACTGCGTGACCCGTCGCCGCGAACAGTGCACTTCGTTGGTCGCTCGGCACCGCGAGGAGCCCGAGCTCGTGCGGTTCGAGATCCGGTGGACTCCATACGAGCACCCGCGCACGCGCGATCGCCACGATGGACGCGCCATCCGGCGTGAACCGTGCGTCCTTGTGCTGCGGTTCGGTCGACAGGGTGGCGATGGTGTCACCGTCGACCAGGAACAGCCCTTCCTTCGCATTCACCACGAGGCGGTGATCGCGCGCGAACGCGACGTCGACGACCGAGAGCTTCGCGGTGGGCGACCCGATCGCCGCGCCGGTGCGAACGTCGTATAGCGCGAGTCGACCTTCGTCGATCACCGCCGCACGCGAGCCATCGCGCGAGACCGTCCAGCGGGCACGCGAGTTTCGGCTCCTCGACTCGAGGTCGTCCGAGATCGCAATGCGCATCAGAGCCTTCGTCGCGAGCTTGCACGCGAACAGCTTGCCGTCGGTGAGCACCAACGCGGTCGAGCCATCGGTCGAGGTCTGGAAGGCGGGACCGGGGCAGCTCTGCGTGCGGTCGCGTGTGCGGACCACAACACCGTCGAGATTCTCGTGCAGCTCGTCGCCTGTTGCGATCGCCGCGACGAGCTCGTGATCTGCGGCCTCGCGCAGGAGCTTGATTCGGGGTTGCCACCGAAGCGTCTTGCCATCGCGCATCACGAGCAGTGCGTTGGTGGCAGGCAGGATGCGTGTGTTCGCCGGAAGCTCGTCGAGGAGCGTGCCGCGCAGGTCGTACGCACGTGGCGCGGTCCAGCCGGGCGCCGAGGCGATCAGCAGATCATCGGCAACGAAGGCGAGCAAGCCGAGGGTAGATATCGCGGGTAGCGGTTCGATCGTCCACAGCCGAAGCGCGCGGCCATCGAACGCCGCGAAGCGCGTGCCACTCGCATCCGCGATCACGTGTCCTGGCGCGCCGCGTTGCCGCCACGCCCGCCCGGATCCGAAGTCGCGCACGATCACCTCGCTCGCCGTCGACTCGACCACGCGCCTTCCGGCGATCCGGGTCGGGACGCTGCGCGAGGCCTCGACATCCGCGACCAGCAGGCGCGGCGTGCGCACGACGTAGGCGATCGCGGTCCCCACCGACGACGTGACGAGCGCGATCGGCTCGGCGCCGCCGATCAGGTCGACCCGATCCGCGCGCATCTGGGTCGCATTGATCGCGTTGGTCGCAGGATCCCACAGCACGAGCGTGCCATCGGCGATGTACGCAACGAGGTCGTCGGTGATCGCGACCTGCGTGGCGATCACTTCGCGGCGTGCGACCAGCGTGGTGTGAGCATCGTAGACGTCGATCGCCATGTCGCGGCGCACCGCCACGCGCCGGTTCGGTGCGAACGCGACCGCATCGCGGCGGTCGATCGCGATCGAGCTCGACTGACCATCGATGACGAGCTTCGACGACGAGCCAGGACAGGCGAGCATCGAGAGGTCCGCGTTCGCCTCGGCGAGACGCCCGCGGATCCCGGTATAGTCGCAGCGCGCGATCGATTGCCATGCAGGCCGATCGAGTGGTGTCGCGAGGATCTGATCGTCGAGCAGGACGCGAAGCTCTCGCGTGTCGAGGAACATCCGTCGCGGAGGTCGAGGCGGGGGTGGCAACGCGCGGCTCTTACCGGCCGGATCGATCGCGAGCACGCGATCGCCGACCGGCACCACCAGGGTGCCGTCGATCGAGAACGCCGCGGCTTCGGGGAGAGGATCGCCGTCGAGCTGCAACTTCTTGACGAAGCCGTGCGCCACGGCATCGCGCGCCATCGTTCTCACCTCGAGGTTGGCGCGCTCGATGACCGGCAGCTTCGCGATCGCGCGCAGGCGGTCCATCGGCTCCGGAATCGCGCGAATCTCGCCGAGCGTCGGACCTGATGCTGGTGCCGGTGCCTCGATGGCTGGCTCGCGAAGTGCGACGATCGCGAGCAGCGCTCCACTCACCACGACGGCGCCCGCGATCCCTGGCCAGCGCCGCCGCGGCTCGCGCTCGAGTGCGGCGAGCAGTGCGGGCATGTCGGGGAACCGTGCGGCAGGCGTGGCCGCGAGTCCGCGACGCAGGACGCTCGTGATCGTCGAGGGGACATTGTGTGCAGGTCCGCGCAGCTCGTCGCGTTGTGCGGCCAGCGCGATCGCGAGCGCCGTGCCGCCCGCATACGGTGCCTCGCCATGCAGCGCGAGCCAGAGCGCGGCGCAGAACGCGAACTGATCGGCGCGCGCGTCGACGGCGCCACCCTCGACCTGTTCGGGCGCCATGAACGCGGGCGTGCCCGATGCGTTGTGGGTGGACGGCCCGACCTCGGCGATCCCGAAGTCACCGACGCGCGGCCGGCCATCCTTGCCGAGCAGCACGTTCGCCGGCTTGAAGTCGCGATGGACGACGCCGACCGCGTGCGCCGCTGCGAGGCCGTGACCGGCGGCGACGAACATCTTCACGATCTCGCGCCACGGTCGCGTGCCCTCGGCGAGCCAGCGCTCGAGATCGATCGCCTCGAGATACTCCATCGCGAGGAACAGCTGATCGCCGTCCTCACCGAGTTCGTACAGCGTGACCACGTTCGGGTGATTGACGCGCGCCATCGCCTGCGCCTCGGCGATCACGCGCGCGCGATGATCACCGGTGTCGGCGTCGAGGAGCTTGAGCGCGACCTTGCGCTGCACCTTCGGATCGCGAGCGATCAACACCACGCCCTCGCCACCTCGCCCCACTGTGCCCTCGATGACATACCGTCCGAGCCGCTTGATCGGATGATGCGCCAGCATCGTCGTCGTGACGGCTCGCTCGGCGCGCAACGTCGACGTCACGGCGAAGGCCGGCCCGATCGTGACCGTGAGCGGCGTGTCGAGCAACGGGGCGAACATGTCGCCAGGAAGCGTCTCCACGACCTTGTCGAGCGCCGTCGCGAGATCGCCGACCGTCGAGAAGCGCGCCGTGGGATCGGGAGACATCGCGCGCTGCACGATCGCGTCGAGGGTGCGCGGCATTCGATCCGGCAAGGCGGGTGGAAGCTCGTGCGCGACCATCGCTTCGACCACGCGGCCCTCGAATGGCCGGCGACCGACAACGGCCTCATAGATCACAACACCGAGCGAGTAGATGTCGCTGCGGTGATCGATCGGATCGGCCTGCGCCTGCTCGGGCGACATGTAACCCGGCGTACCGATCGTGTGACCGGTGCGCGTCAACCCCGAACGCTCATCGGCGAGCTTCGCGATCCCGAAGTCGAGCACCTTGATGAAGCCGGCGGTGGTGACGAACAGGTTCGAGGGCTTCAAGTCGCGATGGATCACGCCCGCATCGTGCATCGCACCCACCGCACGCGCGACCTCGGCGAGTCGGCGCAGCAGCGTGCCGAGCGGCAACGGCGCGCCGATCAAGATCGACAGGGGAATGCCGGTGAGGTGCTCCATGATCAGGTACGGCCGATCGTCGGGGGTGAGCCCGATCTGCAGCACTTTGACCAGGCCCTCGTGGCGCACCTTGTTCGCGATCCGTGCCTCGCTGACGAACCGCTCCGAGCTCTCGCGCTCGCCAATCAGCTCGCGCGACAACACTTTGATCGCGACCTCGGCATCGATCGTCGGCTGGACTGCGCGATACACCGCGCCCATCCCGCCCTGCCCGATCTCCTCCGCGATCCGATAGCCGCCGAGTTCGGTGCCGAGCAGATCGTCGTCCTCGGCATCGGCGAGCGCCTCACCGTCGCGCCGGCATGCACCAGGCGCGTCCGCCGCCTCACCGCAGCGCGGGCACACGAAGCGACGGAGCGCGGCGACGATCGTCACGGTCGCTTGCGCGGCCTCTCGAACTGGAAGTGGTTGAGCTTGTTGGTCAGCGTACGGCGCGAGATCCCGAGCATCTTCGCGGCCGCCGTCTGGTTACCGCCGTTCGCCGCCAGCGCCTCTTCGATCGCCTTGCGTTCGAGCACCTCCAACGTCGCTCGCACGTGATCGAGGCCACCGACCACCGCCGGCACGGCGACCACGGTTGGCTCCCGCGCTCGATCCAGCGGCAGGTGCTCGGGCTCGATCGTGCCGTCACATAGCAGCGTCGCGCGCTCGATCACGTTGCGGAGCTCGCGCACGTTCCCCGGCCAGTGGTGCGTGTGAAGGATCGCGCGCGCCGGTCTGGACAGTGCCGGCATCGCGCGTCCCAGCGCGCGCGACGTGTGCTCCGAGAACCGCTCGACCAACTCGTCGATCTCGCCGGTGCGCTCGCGCAACGGGGGCACGTCGAGCGTCACGGCCGCGAGCCGGAAGTAGAGATCCTCGCGAAATGTGCCGGCGGTGGTCGCAGCCTCGAGATCGCGGTGCGTGGCGGCGATGAAGCGAACATCGATCTTCCTGGGCTTCAGCCCACCAACGCGCTGGATCTCGCGCTGCTCGATCACACGCAGGAGCTTCGCCTGGGTCGCCGCCGGCATCTCGCCGATCTCGTCGAGGAACACGCTTCCGCCGTCCGCTTCTTCGAGCAAACCCGCCTTCGCAACCACCGCACCGGTGAACGCACCGCGCTCGTGGCCGAACAGCTCGCTCTCGAGCAGTTGCTCGGGCAGCGCCGCGCAGTTGAGCTTGAGCAACGGGCGCTTTGCACGCCGCGATCGCCGGTGCAGCTCGTCCGCCACGACTTCCTTGCCGGTGCCGGTCTCGCCCTGGATCAGCACGCTGATGTCGCCGAGCGCGATCTTGTCGATCAGCTCGCCGAGCGCCTTCATCGCCCCGACCGTCGAGAGCCGCGGTGACGCGGACGTGGCATCGAGCTGCCCGAGCTGTCCGTTGATCGCAGAGCCGAGGGCCCACGCATCTGGACCGTCAACCGGGAACACCGCCGATGCGACCTGCACGCTCGCGATGCCGTCACGGATCGCTGCAGCCACGCGCTCGATCTCCTCGCACTCCGCATCGACCACCAACACCTCCCACTCGCCCGGGGCATATGTGCCGACGACGTCGATCTCCCGGACGGCACCAAGCAAGCTGCCGAGCGTGGCGTCATCATCCGTCGCGCGCACGCGCAGCAGCCCGAACGACGTGCCGGCGCGTTGCGCACGCGCGCACTCCTCGAGCAACCGCAGCTCGAAGTAGCCATGCCCCCACAGCGCCCGTTGGCGCGTCACCGGGGCATGCTGCTGGATCACGATGCCAACCGTGCCGACGGTCAGCACCTCGTTGTACGCGATCGGCACGGGCTGGTTCGGCTGCAACCGAATGCCGCGCAGCTCGCAGCCGTTGCTCGACCCGAGATCTTCGATGGTGAAGGTGCCACCGACGACGATCTGCGCGTGCTTTCGCGAGATCGAAGGATCGTCGATCCGGATCTGGCAGGCCGGATCGCGCCCGATCGTGACGGTCCCCACGAGTGGCAACGGGTGTGTCGCGACCTGCGCCCCGCTGATCACCACCAGCCGCGGGCGTGCACGAGCCGCCGGTAGCGACCGCGTGGTCGGCGGCTCCTGCTTGCGCGACACCAAGACCGAGCCTATCAGGCCGCTGGCCCGTTGCTTGAAGGCGAACCCATCCATGACGAACTCCTCTCTCGTTCCAGTCTCGCTCACAGAGCTCGAAACCATTGGTGGCGGCTCGGATCTGTGGCCCCCCGTCAAGTGCCTGCTGATGCCGTGGCGCGAGGTCATCGACGGCTTCAGCTGAGAGGGCGTGGGCTAGAAACGCGGCCTCTGCGCTACGAGCGCAGCGCCCCGTACACCGCGCCGATCGCGCGAGCGCCTTCGCCTCGAACAGGGACAGCGTGCGTGGAGTCGCAGCCGCCACCGAAGGGAGGGAACGCACAGATCGCGAAGAGGGTCGCCAAGCGTCGCATCGGCCAGAGGTGGTGCAGCCGGCGATCCCGACCGCGAGGCTTGGACTTCAGGTGGTTAGCGCGAATCGAGAAGCCCGTTTCCCGATCGTTCGGGCAATTCGGTGCGCAACCTTCGAGTCAATCACTTCGTGCGCACGACGATCACGCGACGTCCATCTCGCCGCCCTGGGTCGAGGGCTTCTGCTGGCAGAGACAGCCCACCGCGGTTGGTGTTGCCGATGAGGTTGATGAATCGTCTCGGACGTCCGCAGCTCGCTGCCGCTCGGCGATGGCACCGATCGAGGATGGCCTCCTCGCGCCTGACACCGTCGGGAGCAGCTGCGGCATGTGTTACCCGACGCCGACGGCGTGCTACGACGGAGCGAGAGTCAGAACGAGGTGCCGATCGTGAAGTTGAGCCCCGACGGCTTCTCGCCCGGCTTGAGATCGAGCGGAAGTCCCCACTCGAGGCGCAGCGGGCCGATCGGCGACTGCCACCGCAGCCCGAGCCCGACCGACTTGCGCAGGCTGCCCAGCATCCCCGAGGCCGGCGTGCACGCATCGACGGTCGTGGTGCTGCCGTTGCAGAATCGATTCTCGAGGTTGAATGCGTTGCCGATATCGAAGAAGGCGACGCCGGAGAGCCCCATCCGCTTCGCGATCGAAAACTCGATCTCTGCGTTGCCGATGATCTGCGCGTTGCCGCCGAGTGGCAGCGGGTCGAGCGACTGACCGACATCTCCGGGCCGTTGCGCGAACAGCTGAGGACCGATCGATCGCGCCTGGTAACCGCGGATGTCGTAGATGCCCCCGAGCAAGTAGCGCTCCGAGAGCGGGACGCCCTTGCCGTCGAGCGAGGTGGTCACCCCGACCTCACCGTTGAGTCTCAGTGTGAACGGCGAGTCGCCGAGCCGCTGGTAGCGCCGGGCGAAGCCGCCCCACCGCACGAAGTCGTTCTCGCTCGCGGTCAACCGACCGGCGTACTCGGCGTAGATCGACGCGTTCCAGCCGCTGGTCGGCAACAGCCGGTTGTCACGCGAGTCCCAACCGAGCGCGCCGCGGACCGACGAGTTGAAGCCACCGCGAAACAGATTCGCCGTGTTCGCCGTCGGTAGCGGCGTCGACCGCGCCCCGAAGTTCGCGATGCCACCCGACCCGGCGGAGATGTCGACGGTCTCGAGGCGGTACGTGATCGATGCCGATGCGCGATCCGCCAGCCGCCGTCCCCACGTCAGCGCCCCCCCGGTGGAGTTGCGCGAGAACTCGCCGTAGCCGCGACTCTGGTTGTAGAGCTCGGTCGAGAACATCCACTGGGTGTCGAAGAAGCGCGGCTCCATGAAGCGGAAGCTGAAGATCCGCCGCAGGCTCGAGATCTGAGCCTGGAAGGCGAGCGAGTGACCGCGACCGAGGAAGTTCTCTTGTGCGATTTGCCCCTGCACGATGAACGACTCGAGCGACGAGAACCCGGCGCCGACCTGGAACTGGCCGGTGCGGCGCTCGCCGATCGCGACGATAATGTCGACGAATTCGTCGGAGCTTCCCGGTGCCGTGGAGAGCACGACGTTCTCGAAGTAGCCGAGCGCGGCGATCTGGCGGCGCGACCTCTCGATGCTCGAGCCGTTGAACAACTCGCCCTCAGCGAGCTTGAGCTCGCGACGGATGACACTGTCGCGCGTCTTCGAGTTCCCACGGATGTGGATGCGCTCGACGTAGACGCGCTTGCCACGCACGACCTCGAAGCCGACCAGCACGGTGTGGTCCTTCAGCTCGAGCCGCATGCGCGGCATCACGTTGACGTTGGCGTAGCCGCGATCCTGGTAATAGACCTCGAGTGCCTTGCGGTCCTGCTGGACGCGCGTTCGCGAGAACACCACACCCGTGCGACTGCGGATCAGCGCGCGATGGTCGGTCGCCAGGAGGTCGCCGTTGATGTCGATCGCTCCGAGGGTGAACCGCGGACCTTCATCGATCGCGATCGACACGTGCATGAGCTTCTTGTCTCTCGACAGCCGCTCCGCCGGCGGACTGATCTTGACGGTCGCGTAGCCCCGATCGAGATACAGCCCGGTCAGGATCCCGACATCGCGCTCGAGCGTGTCGCGGCGAAAGGTGCCGGAGCCGTCGAGGAATGACAGCGCACCGGGCCTGCGAGTCCCCATCGCCCCGCGCAGGTCGTCGCTCGAGATCGCCTGATTACCGGTGATCTCGATGTCTCTGACGCGAACCTTCGCGTGTTCGTTGACGGTGAACCGCACGTCGATGAGGCCCTCGCCGACCGCGACGATCTCGGACTCGACGGTGGACAGCATGAAGCCCTGCGCCTGGTAGAGCTGCTCGATCGCGTCGCGGTCCTTGCGAATCGCGGCGTGATCAACGACGGAGTCACGCTTCAGGTCGAGCACGTCGTTGATGTTGTCGAGCTTGACCTCGTGATTGCCGACGACGAGCACCTTGCGGATCGTTGGTCGCTCGATGATCTCGAACGTCAAGACCGTGCCGCCGGACGGCGTGGCGTCGGTCGCGACGCGAACGTCGGAGAACAGCCGCTGGTTCCACACCGCGCGAATGTCGGCGCGCAGCTTCACGGTATCGAACGTCCGACCGACCTTCGAGATCAGCTGGCTGCGGAGCGCCTCGGCGTCGACGCGGCGCATCCCTCGGACGTCGATCCGCTCGATCACGGAGCTCGGAACGTCAGGCTCCGCACGAGCACCACTGCAAAGCACGATGACGACACCGAACACGCACGTGGCAAAACCCGTCACGAGCACCTCTGATCGCGAGCTGCGCTCCGTCGAGCCGTGGCTACGGCTGCGGGACGATTCACATCCGAATCGCGATGGCGCTATGACGGCTGCGAAAGATCTGCGGTTGCCCGCGGACTAGATCAACCGTGGCACGCGACGCCGCTTGATCTGTCTTCGCGCAGGCAACTTCTTCCGCGATGTTTTGGTCAGTGGCCTGACCTGGAGCTCGATCAGCGGTCCGGGCAGCCCTCGCACAGCTTGCACGTCGCACTCGCCGCCGTTCCACAGGTGGTCGTAGATGCCCTGCACCTGATCGAGCAGCTGCGGGTCATCGATCATGAACCCGAGCTCTCGCCGTGGAGACCGTGAGCTCACCCACGGCCGTGGCAGCCTCGGCGGTGAGCTCGGGCGTCGGCTCGATCCAACTCGCGAATCGCCCTTCGACCACCGGCTCGATGACGCCTTCGGCGACGGCGCTCGCGACCCCGGCGTGTTCGCAGTACCAGACCAGCACGGCGATGAGGTCCCGGTACCAGCTCTCCATGCAGCTCGTGAACTCGACAACGATCGGCACCAGACCCGCCGCCGCGAGCTCGACCCGCGTGGCGAGATCGGTGCCGCGATCGGCTTCTTCGAACGTCGTCGCCACGCGGCCGAGGAACGCATCCCACCGGGAGATCGCGGCGAGCAACGCGTCGGCTCGCATGTTCCCCCTCCTGACCGCAACCCCCGGGCCCGAGGTCCACGAGCCGAACCGCCGCGCCAGCCGTTCTTCGATCTGCGCGCGCGTCATCTCGGCCAGCGCGAGGCCATCGAGCAACACAGCGGCTTCGTGGCCCTCGGCGCCGCACCGGATCCATTCGCCGATCGGATCGCGCTCACCCCTCTCGCGGCCGAACCGGAGCAGGCGGTCGGACTCGGCCGGGCCGAAGTTGCGGCGAAGCACGATCGCGATGCGCTGGGCTACTTTCTCGTCGGCATGTGCTCGCGCCCGAATTGCCTGGCTTTCTGCGCGAGCTCGGCTCGACCTACGACAAGCTCGGCGCGACCGGCGAGCCGCTACCTCGTGCAGCGTCCGTTCGGTGCCAATGCCGATGTGGTGCGCAGCGAGCTCGCGAAGGACGAGGATGTGCTCGGCACGCTGATCGTTTCGTCGAGCTAGCCTCGCATCGCACCCGAATCGTGGTCGGTCGAGGTGACGTGAAAGGCGTCGAAGCTGGCGGGAGAGCGGTAGTTGTGAAGTCGATCGCACACGCTCGTCGTCGCCCGACAGCAACTCGTCTTCTCGAGGGAGCAAGTGCGGAGTGGTGCGCGTTTGCGGTTCGCGCGGTTGGCGCTGGCACCGACGCTGCACTCGGATTCGTGCAGGAGGAAATGACAATGTCCGATTCATTCTCGAGTCTCTCGACGTCCGATCTGAACAACGTGTGTGGTGGTCAGCAGCCGCCTGCCAGCCCGCCCGGGATTGTTCAGGGGATCGGGCAGGTGGCGAAGAAGATTGTCCCGGTGCTCAAGGTCGCCGACGCGGCCCACGCAGGTGTCACGGGCTACAACCGCGCGCGTGCCGCCGGTGACAACGTCGCCGACTCGGTCGGGACCGGTGCTCTCGACGCCGGCAATCGGCTGTCGTTCGGTGCGCTCAACTGGCTCACCGGTCGCTAGAGCCATGGCGCCGAACTCGTGCGTCTTGCGGGTCGGCGATCACCCGATAGAACGCCGTTGCGTGGGGCGACGAGGATCTCGTACTGAGGCGGTGACTCCGTCGAGCAGCCGGCGCCGGTCACCGCGACGATGCGGCGTCCATGGAGAAGCTCGACCAGCGCCGCTGCCGTCACGATTGGTCAAGATTCAGGACAGCGTCCGGTCACGCCTGGGTCGGATGTCGGCATTGTCCGGCAGAGCTCGAGCACGCGGCGAAACGACTCGTGGGTGGTTGGTTGATCAACCATGTCCACACTCTCACACTTGATGTCGTTCGGCGGAGAAGCGAGCGCGCCGCCTGCTCCCCGGGAAGTAAGTCGCTCGCAACAGACCATGTTGACGATCGGCGCGCTGTTCGCCGGCCTCGTGCTGTCGAGCATCTGGGGGCTCGCGGCTGGTAGCACGTCGGCATCGCTCGCACTCGCGAACGCCTACAAGGTGCCGATGGTGATCCTGCTGTCGGCGCTCACGGCGCTGCCGGCCGGGCTCGTCGCGCTGCGGATGTTGAACGCGCCGCTATCGGCGCATCAGCTGGTCAGCGCGTTCGTGTCGGCGATCTTCGGCGGCACGCTCGTGCTCGCCACGCTCGCGCCGCTGGTCGCGATCTACTATCACACGAGCGCGAAGGCCGGACTGCCGCTCGCGCTCGGCTCGGTGTTCGTTGCGCTCGCGACCGCGTCGTTGCTGTTCGGCCGTGCGGTGTTTCGGCAGGTCGCGGGTCAGCCGCGTCGTCGCACGTCGTTGTTCGCGGTCGCGGTGCTCGTCGGGTTGTTCCTCACGGCGCTCCTGCAATACGTCGCGCTGGCGTCGCCGATCATCGGTGACGCGGGGACGCGGTTCGACGGCGGCTTCGATACGGTGTTTTCTCGATGAACCCGACGTTGTGGGTCGTCGCCAGCTCGGTCGGAGGGATGGTGCTGGTCGCGCTCGCGGTCATCTATCGTCGAGCGGCCGCACGCCGCGAGCTCGAGATCGCCGAGGCGGCGATCGAGGCGGAGTATTCGGCGTTGCCGCGATCGGATGAAACGGTGCGATGATCGTCGGAGGTGGCAGCGCACCACGTCGTGGCACGCGACAACCGCGGCTTCAAGCGGAAGGCGTGGTTGATCCAGAGGAACGCAGCCATCGGATGCGCAAGCGGACGGAGAGAACACGTGCGCCGATGGTGTTGCCGGCGATGGGACGCGAATTCCGATGCCCTGCTCGAGTGATAACTGCTCGAGATCCCTGACAATCTGGAAGTAACAACGATCGACAGTCCAAGCTGACTGTTTTGCGGTACATCCGCTCAATGGACTTCAAGCTCGACGACGAGCAGCAGATGATCGTGCAGACCGTCCGCAAGTTCGCGGAGCGCGATCTGCGGACCTGGGGTGCCGACGCGGATCGCGCGGGTGCCGCACCAGATCGCCTGATCCCCACCGCGAGCGAGCTCGGCTTCTTCGTCGACGCCGTCCCCGCTGCGAACGACGGCATGCTCGAAGGCCCGTACTCGCACACCACCCGTGCGTTGCGCGGCTTCGAGCTCGGGCGCGGCTGCGCCGCGCTGGCCGCGCTGCTCGAGACCAACGTCGAGCCCGCGCTCGCCGCCGAGAAGTGGGGCTCGCCCGCCGCGAAGCAAGCGTTGTTCGGCTCGCTCGCGTCGGGTGGCCTCGCCACGCTCGTGCACGACAGCCGCGGCAACCTCGAGATCTCGGCCGAGGGCGACCATCTTCGCGTCACCGGCAAGCTCGGTCCCGCGCCCGCACTCGGGGTCGCCACGCACGTCCTCGTGGTCGCGCGCGACGCGGTGTTCCTGCTCCCCACCGAAGGCCTCGAACGCGCTGCGATCACGCCCTCGGGCTGGCGCGCCGCCAGGTGGGGCACCGCGCAGCTCGAGACGACGCAGGTGCTCGCCTCGAACGTCCTCGCGCGCGGCGACCAGGCCCGTGCGATCGGCAACGAGATCCTCGCGTGGGCGCGCGTCTCGCTCGCCGCTCGCGCCGCCGGTGTCGCGACGTCGGCGATGGAGCTCGCGAAGGTCTACGCCGACGAGCGCGTCCAGTTCGGTCAGAAGATCGGCCAGTTCGAGTCGCTGATCCGCCTGCGCGACGATGCGGAGACCGCCGCGCACGGCGCCAAGCTCTACGCACTCCACGCGGCGTGGGCGATCGATACCCACCAGCCGAACGCGTTCGATCTCGCGAGCCGCGCCCGCGTCGTCGCCGGTGATGCCGTCACCCGCGCGACGATCGATGCCGTCCAGATCTACGGCGGCTACGGCTTCGTCAACGATTATCCGGTCGAGAAACTGATGCGCGACGCCCGCGCGTTCGAAGCCCTGCACGGCGACGAACGCCTCGGCCGTGTCCTCGCGCAGAAAGGTCAGGAGTAAGCCATGGACCTCTTCCACGACTCCCCGTTGTTCTCGGGCGTTCGCCAGATGCTCGGCGGGTTCGCCACCAAGATGATCCGGCCGATCGCGATCAAGCATGATCAAGAAGAGTCGATGCCGTGGGAGCTGATGAAGCTCGCCGCCGGCATGGGCCTGACGCAAACGTCGATCGTCGACGGTCGCAAGCAGATGACCGGCGTCGACGACAACGCCACGGATCTCAAGAAGCCGAAGAGCATGGCGCGCCTGGCGGTGGTCGGCTCCGAGGAGCTCGCGTATGGCTGCGCCGGCGTCTGCCTCGCGATCGGCGGCTCCGGTCTCGCCGCATCACCGGTGGCCCGGATGGGCACCGAGGAGCAGAAGGCAGAGTTTCGCAAGCTGCTCCACGGCAGCGACGAGAAGGGCCACATCAAGGTCGCCGCGATGGCGCTCTCGGAGCCCGGCACGGGCTCGGACATCTCGGGGCTCAAGACGATCGCCCGCCAGGACGGCGATCACTGGGTGATCCGCGGCAGCAAGCAGTGGATCACCAACGGTCAGTCTGCCGCGGTCTACGTCGTGTGGGCGCAGACCGACGAGGCCGCCGGACGCGCCGGGGTGCGCGGCTTCATCGTCGGGCGCGAGACGCCGGGGCTGATCCCCGGAAAGAAAGAGACCAAGCTCGGCATCCGCGCCTCGGAGACCGCGCAGGTCCACTTCGAGGAGTGCCGCGTCCACAAGGACATGATGCTCGGCGTCGGTGGAGCTACTACTGGGCTCGCCGATACCAAGAAGATGCTCGACTCCACCCGCCCCGTCGTCGGTGCGCAGGCGGTCGGTATCGCGCGGGCCGCGTACGACTTCCTGCTCGAGCGCGTGCGTGGCAGCTCGCTGTTCGGGACGCCGATGGCGAGCCACCAGCACATCATGTTCGAGCTCGCCGACATGCAGATGGAGATCACCTCCTCGCGCATGCTCGCCCACAAGGCGGCCTGGATGGCCGACCACCACCTCGACAACGTCGCCGAGTCCTCGATGGCCAAGGCGCACGGCGCACGAACGGCGCAGTGGGTGACCACCCGCGCGATGGTGCTCCTGGGCGAGGAGGCCCTCGAGCCCGGCCACCCGGTCGAGAAGTGGTACCGCGACGCGAAGATCTACGACATCTTCGAAGGCACCGGTCAGATCCAGCGCCGCATCATCTCGAAACATCTCACCGGACAGAATCCGACCTGAC
>Ga0105049_10005616_pt1 | contig 14608 bp, 9 predicted proteins | sample MAT06_FD_78087 | JGI IMG/M metagenome (GOLD analysis project Ga0105049, IMG submission 78087) | Freshwater microbial communities from Lake Fryxell liftoff mats and glacier meltwater in Antarctica - MAT-06 | ecosystem: Environmental > Aquatic > Freshwater > Ice > Liftoff microbial mat | place...
AGCCCTGCGCAAAGGCGCTGAACGGTGTGGACGGCGGCCGCGTCGGGTAGCGGCCCAGCGTGGCGCCGCCACTGTCGACGAGCTCGCCTTCGCCATAGACCATCACTCCGCCGGGCATGGCGGCCAGCACCCTGAGCGCGCGTTCTAGGGCGCCGGGGGTGTACAGGTCATCGGAGTTCAGCCAACCGATGACGCCGCCGCTCGCCATCGCCACTGCCCGGTTGACGGCCTGAGCCGGCCCGGAATCAGGCGCCGACACCCAGCGCAGTCGGCCCGCGAATTGCGCCGCCAGCGCCGCCAACTCGGGCAGCGTGCCGTCGCTGGAGCCGCCATCCACCACCACCAGCTCCAGTGCACCGACACCACTCTGCGCGAAAACGCTGCGCACCGCTTCGGCGATGAAGGTGCGCTGATTCAGCGTGGGCATCACGATGCTCACGGTCGGGTTGACATCTGCCAGCGATGTCATCTGCCGACAGGCGCACTCGCCTCGAAGTACCCTGTCGAAGCCGGAACGCCCGTGCCTTGGTCACTTTCTTCGCGTGGCGGACCACGCCCGGTTGAGATTCGCCGCAGTTCTTGAGCACCCGGCCTCTGGTCTGCACACTCGACATTCATGGTGGCCTACCCTGCCATGGCGCGTGCACTATCTATACTCCAAACATTGAACAACCTATGGGAGAACTGCATGTCGCACGCACCTGAAGGAGACGGCGCGCAACGAGCCTGGGAGTCATTTGTCAGCGAGCGTGATCTGTTCATTTCTGTCTATGGTCTTAGCTACGGCAACGAACCTGAAACGCGCAAGGCGGTGATTCGCGAGGGAATGAAGGGCTACGTCGAGTACTACATCCAATCCCTTCAGCTGAAGCCCGATGACGTCGTGATGGACTTCGGCTCGGGTGTCGGGATCATGGCCGACCTCTTGGCCCCGAAGGTTCGGAAGATCTACGCTGTGGATGTCTCCAAGAACCACCTTTCCTACATATTGGCCAACGTGGACAACTTGGACAAAATCGAGCCGGTGCACATCGCCTATTCGGCCATCGAAGACATTCCGGGCGTCACGAAGATCTATGCCGCCAACGTCTTGATTCACTTCAACATCTTCGACTTGGTGATCCATATCGAGAAGTTCGCCAAACTGCTACCGCCCCGGGGCCGCGTCGTGTTCAATATCTGCGACTACGATCACTTGATGCTGCAAGAGCAGCCCATGTTCCAGGACTTTCTGGCCGCCTATCGGCAGTCGCTGTCCAGTTCATGGCTTGTGCATTGGCACTCGGCAAAGGCCGTGCTCAGGATTGCCGACGGCTTTGGCTTCGATGGCGAGATCGGGCTGACGCTTGAGCAGGGTAACACGCACCTGTCGCTGGTCAAGCGCTGAGTCGGCGCCGCAGGGCGCAGCGGGCTGAGAGCGCCGCGCCGATACCTGCGACGATCGTGCGGGGACGAAATGAGATTGCTGTTCTTTGTCGAACCCGCGGTGTTTCGCGAAGACCCGCACTTCTTGGTACCGCACTTGGAGTGGGTGGCGGGCTTGGTACGCACATCCAGCGCAGGCTCGGCGTGTTTCGCGCTTGCGTCGAGCCCCGCTCTCTGTGGAGCCCTGGCGGAACAAGCGCCCGACGTGGGCCCGCGTGTCGCAAAGTACCCACTCGACTCGTTTGGCGCGACCGCTTCGAGCGGCTACCGGCGCCTGGGTTACGCCTCGGCGTTGTACGGCGATGGTCATGGCCCGTGCGCCCTGAAGTCAACGCTGGAGACGGTGAGGCGCGAGTTCGCACCGGACTGCGTCGTGCTGACCTCGCAGAACGCCATTGCCGAGCAGGCCTTCGCCGGGCTACCCATGTTGCGGATGGAGCAGGCGCCCCTGCCCCGCGCCGGACACCCGCTGCGCTTCTGCCTCGACCCGTGTGGGCATCAAGTCGGTTCGGTGCTCGAAGTGCAGGCACAGGCGATCCGGAACCTATCGCTTGATCCTGCCGTCCGCGCCGGCCTGACGAGGCTCCTGCATGATGTCAGGCAGCGTGCTGCCACCGCCGACGAGCGCAATGTTCGCGCACTGGCTGAGCTGGCCACGCTACGTCAGCACGGGCGCCTAGCGTTGCTTGCCATGCAACCCCCCGACTGGATCACCTACGAGGGCGCCCTCTACCCGATCGAGCCTGAAGGGCTGTTGATGTCGTGGGCCGACTCGCTGCCTCAAGGCTGGGTCGGGGTACCGACGTATCACCCGACGTGGCGCCTGCCTCGGCCCATGGAGTGCGTGTTGGCAGACTCCACCGATCAATTGCGTTTCCTGCCCGGTGATCTTGCGCAGGGCACCACCGAGGCGCTGCTCACACTGGCAGACGGCTTCGTCACGATTTCATCGTCGGCTGCGATGACCGCGCTGCTGTTCGGCAAACATGCGGTGGTGACGGGGAAGTCACCGTACGCGTCATGGTGCCCACGCGAGGTCATCGCCCTTAAAGACTCCGCGACGTTCAGCGAACAGGAGGCAACCTCCGTGCTGGCCTTCCTCTGCAATCGCTACGTGCACCGGGCCGATCGATTGTTCACAGAGCCTGGCTATCTCGAATCACTGCTATCCGCACTGTACTCATCGGGCGATCCGGCAGCGTCGCTCTTAAATCTGGATGTACTTTCGATCGAGGGATCGCGCGCCCTCTTCGCACTTGGCGATTGAACGGGTTCTCGCTTCGACGCGCGCGCACCGGCCATCGCTCTTCGGCGCGGCCTGAGCTGTGAAGCAGAGTCACGACCCTGTGCGCTGGCCAGTCGCCATCTTCACCTCCTCGGAACGTCGCGTCAGCCGGTACCCAAGATCAACGCCGAATGCGTCGGACCTGAGAAAGCAGTCCTGCGCGAGTCGATCGACCTCTCTCTGTTCACCATCGGGATCGAAGGTGCCGCCCAGGTGCTCGAACGTCGGTAGAGGCTTCTTGGACAACAGGCGATCCCGGACGGACAGGAACAGGTCACGTCGCTCGGTGGCCTGTGCCACGGCGCCGGCTATCGAACTCGGGTTGAGGCAGAAGGCCAGTTCAGGAAACTGGTCGAAGAAGCCTTCGATCTTGAACGTATTCCCCGAGAAAGCCACGAACGGCAGGCCCACGAGCGCAGCGGCGTAGACACCGTGATGCCGACCGGTCACGAGAGCATGTGCACGAGAAAGTGTTGCCGGTACCCTTGCCCAAGCCCGAGAAACGTCACTGCAAAGGAAAGGAAGGAACCAGGTTCGTCGAGACGGGTCACCCATGCGATGTCCGAGGAAGTTCAGCAAGTTGCTGCCAACGTCATGGTCCCGCGCATGATGCCAGTCCGTTACCACGACGTGGTCGGCGATGTTCACCAGCGGATGATCTTCGAAGCGTGCTTCGATGAAGGAGTCGTGAACAAGTCTTGCAGGAATGCCTTTCTGCGCGAGGTAGCGGCGGGATCGCTCATCGCGGACGACCAGGTCATCGAGGTTCGACAAGACGTCATCAAACCCGTCAACGGCTTCAAGAACACAATTCACGAGCAAAGCTGGCTTGCCCAGCCTGACCGCAGCACCGAGAACGTTCAGATACTCCGAACCCGCGCCATGGTGGATCGTGCCTTCACCGTTGACGACCACCGCATCCACCGACTCGATTTCGTCTCTGAATGCCGGGTCTGCAAGCGCCCCGGCAATGCCACTGCTGGCATCCGGATCAGCAAATCGTTGAAGATCACCAAGGAAACTGCGTTTGACGATTCTGTGCCCCCGCCTGCCCAACATTCGGGCGTGCGCGTCCGAGACGGCCTGACAACCGACATGCGACACGTTGGCCGTATCGTTCAAGAGCATTACGTCCACATAGCCCTCAAAGTGTCAGAAGGCCCTCGAGCGGCTGGTGATTCTTGGCGCTCAGTTTGGCCCGTTCAAGTCTTCGGCGGCAACGTCGCCACCGCCACCGCCACCGCCACTTCCGCGCCGGCCGCCGCGCTCAATTCGCGCAAATACCAATCGAAACCCGGCAATGCGGCCCAGCGTTCGGCGAAACTGTGCACCAAAGCACGCAGCCCATCGGCGTTGCCCGACAGCATCAACTGCCGCGCCTGCACCACCTGCAGCAAGGGCTGCTCCGACTCCGGCGCGTGCAGCACGCACCGAGCCATCAGCTCGCCGGTCTCCTGCGCAGTGAAGTCATGTTCGACAACGCGGCGCAACATCGCCTCGGGAATGGGCTGGCGCAGCCTGTAGGCGCGTGTGGCGCCGACCCGCGACTGCGTGATCTCGAAACATGGAGCCAGGTACTCCATGGCGACATGGATATAAGGATGCCAAGCGTGGTGGAAGTCCTGCTGGATCAGCACGCCGCCAGGTAGAAGGCGGGGCAGGAAGTGCCTGAACAGGTGTTGCTGGATCTCAAGGGTCTTCGCGACGTCGATGAACAGGATTTGGATCGGCATGTCAGGCCACGCAACGTCGAGAATCGAACCGGGCCTTTCCACGATCTGCTCGGCAAAGCGCTGCGTCTGGAACTGGAAGATATCCAGGAACGATTCGCCGGGAATAACCTGGCGTTTCGGGAACTTCTGCTCGCCCTGAGGTCCGGTATAGAAATAGAAGCAGTTCTGGATGTAATCGCGGGTGTACGAATCGTCGACGATGAACAGATCGAATGAGTGCACGCGCTTGGCACGCTGGACATGCCGCGGGTTGTCGAGCACACCGGCCGCGAAGGCGTAGGCGGAAGCGCCGCAGAACGCGCCCGCGTCGACTATCTCGCCGTCGCCTGACCAAGCGTCGCGCGCCAACAAGTACAGCAGGATCTGCTCCTCGGGCACGATCATGCCCCGTGGCAGGAAGATGTGCGGCGGGACGGCCGTCGCGCGCAAGTCGCCAACGGATGAGGGGACGATTGGCATCTCCTGCTCCTGAGTATCGAGAGGTTGAAATGGCATCAGCGCGTCATGGAGGACAGAGCCGACTCGACGCGCCCACGGTTGAACTCGCGTTGCGATTCGTCCAGCCCCAGGATGCGGGCGCGCAGTGCCTGCTGTTCCGCAGCCCATGTGACGCGCTGGTGCACAGCGTCGTCGGCGCCGATCATCAAGAAGCGGCAAACCTGGACGTCGTCGTGCGCTGGCGCAAGCCGCAGCGCATGGACCACGCTCGGGAGCGGCGGCTCGTCGCGGGCCGCGAGGAAACGCCAGTCGTAGCCTGGAATCGGCTGGCCCTCCGTGATCTCTTCGAAGCGGTCGCGGTGGCGGGGTTCGAAAACGGCGAAAAGCTCGCGCAGCACCGCCCTCGTGACCATGTCCATCACGGCCCTGCCGGGTGAGCCCGGCGCGTGGAACAGGCGTTGCCCGCCTTCGGCAAGGCGTGCAGCCATCCACGCCGACACCCGCACCGTTGCGTGGTTGGCCGCTTCCTGATCGGCGATGCGCTGCACAGCATGCCGCACAAAAGCCAGCACATCCTCATTGCGGTATAGATCGGTACGGGACAATTCGGCCAGCACGTCGAGATCCGAGCGAGACATGTCGATGCCGTTGTAGATCAGTGCATCCACGGCAGTGAGGCGCTCCGAACCGGGTTCGAGTTGCACTTCCACCTGATTGGGCCAGTACCCATTAAAACGCAATGTCGGCAGCACCAGCAGCCAAGGCACGCCGTGGAACTGGATCGCAGCGTCGATCGGCACCGCCGCGGACGCCAGCGCAGTGGGCTGCACGACAATACCAGCGCACGCCTGCAGGCTTGCACTGTTTTGCACACCAGCTCTGTCGAACAACGCTTCGATGGGGCCAAGGTGCTCGAACCCAACCTCCATTCCGCATGCATTGGTTACCGCACGCAAGGCGTTTGCCAGCACACCCATGGTCGCGTCGCCGCAAAGCCCGACAACCGGCCGGCAGGCGCGACCCAAGAGGGCAGCACGCGGGTGGTACGCATCGAAAGCCTCCAGGCTGGCCATGGCGTTGCTGACAAGCTGGTAAGCATTGCCACCCACCGCGTCGCCGACGGCGAAATACGGGGTCTCCAGGCTGTGCGTCTGCGAGGCAAGCATCACCTCGCTGCGAAAGAAGCGCCGAAACACCTCGGGCAGGAACTCGACGTGGCGCGACCAGGGAATGCGTGTGCGCGTGGACACGATGTAGGCCTTGTTGAAGCCGCGAACTAGGAGCTTCCATGCCGAATTTCGAGCCAGCCAGTCGTGCAGGCCATCGTTGATGCATGTCGAGTGCGCAAGGTCGACGTCATCGACCACGATCAGTGCGTCGGCCAACGCGTAACGAGCGGCGCAATCCAGGTCCGCGGTGACCGCGCCATAGGAGTGCTCGCCATCGATGTGCACGAACCGCAGTCGCCGGCTGCCCCCGAGCTCTCGTTCCAGGCCGGCGGTGAAGACCGAATCGACCTGAAGCAGGTCGATGGCACTCGGGTCGATGCCGGTGCGCTCGACGAGGAACGCCTTCGATTCCTCGAGGTAATGCGCCGCGATGTCGACCAGTACCAACCGTTCGTCGGCGCGCCGAAAACGCGCGGGCAGAAACGCACCCCAGCCCTTGAAGACACCGATCTCCATCAGGTCGCCCGTCACACCGTAGGCATTCTGGATCGCCAGCAGGTAGCCCCAGAGCTGCGACGATTTCGGGTGCATGCCGCCGCCGAGATGAGTCTGGATTGCAGCCGCGTCTTCCGTGTGCTGGACGGCCGCCAGAACCTCCCTGCGCAGTGTTCGAGATTTCATGGAGATCGCTCGTTGTCTTGATACAGGGGTCGATTGAAGTCAGGACGGCGCACGATGAATGTCAAACCATTCCGGCAGGGCAGACGCCGAAAGCGGCAGGCGGTGGCGCAGCGCGGGCTGCCGCCGATATCGCTAGGCGCGCGTCGAGCAGCTGGAATCCGTGTTTCGCCGCTCGCAGCCAGAATGCACCGGGAGCATTGGGCGCGCCGCGGTCGGTGAACGGACCAGTGACGTCCCAGAGGCGCGGCGTGAATGCGGTGCATGATGCGGACAACGCAGCCAGCGCCCGTTCGCCAAGCGGCGTGAGCAGGGCGGCGGGCTCGATCACGTCGAACCGGTCGGTAGAGCACAGTCGGGTTGCGCGCGTATCGGCACGGTCAATGCACCGGCCGGTGACCCAGTCTGCCGCCGGAACGCGCCGGTGCACGTCTGCAATGGCTGCAACGGCCCCTTCCAGCAACGCCTCGGCCTGCGGAAGCCACAGCAACATATCGACAGGCGAAGCCGCACAAAGCGCTTTCAGCGCGCTGTCGGCTGCGCAAGCATCATCACGCGGCGACTGCAATGAGAACGCAAATCGCACACCACGACAGGCGATCGGCCAATGTCTCAATCGAAGCTGGCTCGCGACGCTAACCATGAGCGCGCGGACCTCCCGGGAACCCCCATGGTGCCGGACGTGGACAGACAACTCGAAATCGCCTTGCTGCGACAACACGGAATGCACCGACTGGGCCAGCACCAGCCCCTCGGCGCGCGTGCTCATCGCCACGCCAATGCGCACCGATCGTTCGGACGGCATGTCAGACGTCGCCGACTGCATAGAGTTGCCGCTCCATCGCTCGCGCAACCTTCGGCCACGTCAGTTCAGCCGCTCGCGCGCGCAGGCGTTCGCCCAATGAACGCCTCGTCGCGGCGTCAGCCAGGCAATCAAGCGTCACCTCGATGGCCTGCGCGAGCGCGATCGCCGAAGGCGCGCAGAACGTCGCCAGTCCGCCCGTGTAGTAGCGCGTCGAAGGCAGATCAGTAGTGACAATCGGCAATCCGTGCGCCATCCCTTCGAGCACCGCATTGTTGGCTGCACCGTCCACGAGCGGTAAGACCAGAGCCGTCGCCGCCAGATACAACGCGTGCAGACGTGCGTCCGAAACGCCGTCGGCCAGCACGACCACGTGGGCACCCAGTGGCACTTCGAGTTGCAGTCCCTTGCCAACTACGACGAACAGCAGGTCGCTTCGCGTGGCCAGCAACTGCGCCGCCGCCAGCAGCGTGGAGTGGTCACGAAGCCAGCTGCCGACGGATAACAGCAGCGTTCGGCCGCGTGCCTTTTCCTCAAAGCCCGCCAAGGGATGCGGATCAGAAGCGCCAGCGACGGCCGAGGGCAGTTCCGCCGCCATCAATTCCGGGGCCAAGCCGTGCGGGACCACTCGAAGTACGCCGCTGCCGACGTGCGGCTCAAAGAACGCGGCCTGGCAGGGTGACATGAGCTGGATGGCATCGAAAGCCCGCAGAAATGACGGGTCCGGAACGATATCGCGCAACACCGAAACCGGCTGGTGGAAGGTGGCCATCAGTCGCGGCCCGCCGCGTTGACCCGACGCCAGCCGCGCCAAGCACGTAAGCAGGCCGCAGTGCTCCGCATCGACAAAGTGCACGATGTCGTAAAAGGCCAATGAGTGTTGCAGCCGGGTTTCCAGGGCGACTGCGTTGCCCTGGAAGGAACGCAGCCAACCGTGCGCGGCGCCGAGAAGCGCCCAGCGGTCAGACTGCGGCAGAGTGCCAAGCCCATCGTGTCCGATCGGCATCAACCACTCGTCGACTGCGTGGCCCGCGGCCCGCAGGTGCGGCACGAAGCCTCCGGGCCCGCTCAAGGGGCCGAAGTTGTAGCCCGTGCGCACGACCAGGATGCGTAGCCCTTCGGTCCGGTAGGCCGAGTTGTGCACGAACGTGGCTTCGCCTTCATCCGCGGCGTCCACGCTGGCAAGCTGCTCGCAGACCCAGTCGCCAAAGGGCCGGTTAAGCAGTTCGAGGTAAGACCGGTCCAGCGAAGGCTCATCGGCGACCGGCGGCTCCGGCAACTGCGCCGCAAGCAATGCTGCCGCGCCCAGCGTGATGTCGCCGTAAGGCACAAGGGCACACGCAACGCCGATCTCCTGCAGCTCAGCGGCCATCCAGCTGCCCTCGCTGACCACCCATTGAACCCGCGAAAGTCGCAAAGCATCCCAGAACACGCCGGACGTCTTGAACGCATAGACAGCCGGGTCATAGAACATGCACACGATGTCGATGCCGCTCAGCAATGCGTCATAGGCCGGCTCGTCGAGATGTCCATCGACGATCTCCACATTGCCGTGCAACTCGCCAGATTCCCGCAACTCGCGCACCAGCGGTTCGAACCGCTCTGCGTCTGAAAAACTGCGGTTGAATTGGAAAACGAATTCGAGCTCGGGCATGCTGGCCGCGCAATGTGTCCCCAGGCGGGCACAGAAGTGGACGCCCTTTTCCTCTTTCGCCCCCCCTAGGAAGAGCAGCACGCGCCTTCGAGCGCCGGGCGGGCGGGGCAACATCGCCGCAAGTTGCCGGTAACCGATCACCGGGTGGACTTCGACGGCCGCCCTGGTCCACAAGGTCTGATAGGTGCGCTGGTAGGAGCGACAGGACGTCGACAGTATCACCGTTGCCCCGCTGGTGTCGTCGAGCAGCCGCAACGCCAGGCGGTGTCGGACGAACTCTCGCAGGTCGTAGGTCACGTCCTCAGTGCTGCGGCCGGGGCCACCGATGCGAGCACCTGGGTGGAACATCATGGACACCAGAACGTGGTTGTGCAAACGGCGCCGCAATCGCCACAGCGCTCGCGCCAGTCCGAATACATGGAACGAGTATCCGGTGTGGGTGAGCAGATGCGTGCCATTGTCCAGGTAGCCGGATTCGAATAGCGCCGCGATCTCGTGAGCATACTGTTCGACCAGTCTCTCATGCTCTGCCGGAGGCAGGTGGTCAGCGTCGCGGGGGTAGCCGGGGGTGCGGAAATATGCGCTGACCTCCACGCCTTCTACGGCGCAGGCGCGGCGTGCCTCTTGATTCAGGTCGTATGAAGCGATGATGACAACCTCATCACCGCGTGTGAGTGCGCTACGCGCGACGCCGAGGTTGGCCGCCTGGTGATGGGCGTGGGTGTGGGCGTAGCCCGAATCGAGGATCGCTATCTTCATCGGGCGGCCTCCGAGGCCGCCGCCCGCCGCGACGCGTTGCTCAGGTCCAGCCACGCGGCGCCACTTCGCCGGTCGGCAAGATCGCCGCTCTCGTCGGGATCACTGATCTGTGTGGCCAGCAGCATGCACGCAACATCCGGTGCCGTGTCGACGAGCGCGCCCGGCTGCACCGATACATCGAACACGGCAGCGGCCGAGACCAACATGCACAGGCCGCGCGAGTCGATATCGAGTGATACGGTCGGAGTGTCGAAGTCGAGGCTGAAGGTTTGCGGCTGAGAACGATCTGGCTGCTCCACACCAGCATCTAAGCACAGGTAGGCGAATCGGCTACCGTCCGGAATAACCCAGCTCGCAAGCAATGGCTTCCCGTCCAGCGACGCCTTAAGGACGCCCAGGGCTAGGTGAGCCCACTGCACTACTTCGTCCCGGTTAGGGATCTGCAGCAGCAGCAAAGGACGCCCCCCCCGTGGCGTCGTGAAGACGACGCGCGCACACTGCTTGATCCACTGCACCGAGCCCCATTGAACATGGACCTCTGGTGACCCGAAGCCGACGAAGAAGGCGGGTATGCGCGCGGTTCGCCTCTCCGAGAGCGGCCGGCTCATTGACGCGACGCGACGTAGCTTGCCGAGAAACGCGTGACGCTCGGTACGGTCTTCGGCAAATGCAAGCAGGTTGATCGAATGCCAAGCCCCACTGCCCGTCGGCGGCTTCGGCACTTCGGATGGAGCCCGGGGGGCAGGTGCCGCATACGCGGCCTCAAGTTGTCGAGCAATTGTCGTTCCAGAGTAATCGGAAGCATGCTGTTCCCGCCAGCGCAGCGTCGAGACGCGAAGTTCACCAAGTCGGTGGGGACTGAGCAAATCTCGCAGTGCCGCCGTGTATGCCGCTTGCTCCGATGCCACGACGAGGCGTCCGTTGACGCCGTCCTCGACAATCTCAGGTACGCCCCCGATGCGAAACCCGAGCACTGGGCAGCCGCACAACAGTGCCTCGAGGACGGCATTGGAGAAGTTTTCTTCGCGTGATGGGAAGAGCAGCAGGTCGGCGCATCGGAACAACTTGGCGATGCCGGCTTCGTCTAGCGTGCCCATATGCAGGTGCTGCATCCAAGGGCTGGCTTGGGTGATCTGTGGACAGCCCGCGCCGAAGGTCACCAGCACCAACCGGCCGCCTGCGCCGCGCTGCACGACATCGCGTTCCACTTCGTTCAGAGCCGCCTCGATGAAATCGAAGCCTTTACGCTTCTCAGTGTTGTCCTGGGCGCCGGCCACCACGAGCGTATCTTTTGGCAGTACGCCCAAACCGATGCGCAATGCTTGGCGACCCGCGTCGGTGGGCGGACTCCACAACGCAGTATCTAGGCAATTGTGAACAACTCGGACATCTGCATGTCCTTGACCGATAGCGGACGCGCGAAAACAGTCTGCCAGCCAACGGCTGGGAAAGATCCAACTTGCCGACAACGATGACAGCGTCGAACGCTTGATATCGTACGACTGCGCCACCAGTGCCAGCGGATCACTGACCAGTTGCGGGCACTGTCGGCACGCGTCGATATACGACGTACAACCGGCACTGTAGTGACAACCACCGGTGAAATAGTTCATATCGTGACCGGTTATCACGATGCGCCGGCCCGACGACCGCAGCCGTTCGATAGCGGCAGATGACACAAAATGAGCGATCCAATGCAGGTGCACGACGTCGAATCCTTCGACCGCTTGCAGAAGCGCCGCATCAATAGCCAATACAGACGGCCAATAGGACATCCAGGTATTGCTGATCGGCGTCCGATTACCGTGGGAGTATGCCGCCGCTATTGCGCTGTTCAGCGACGAGTCCTGTCCGGGCGCGACCAGCAAGAGCTGATCACGGTCTGCGTGCAGCCCATAGGCGTTGCCGTCCCAGTCTTCGTGCAAGCTGAGAAACTTGCAGCTGTGTCCGAGGGCGTTGAGAGCTTCTACCTGCCGGCGAGCGGCGATCCCGGCACCGCCGCCAGCATCCTTGCTGACCATCAGGATCCGCATCGTATCTCCCGCGATCTCATCGTCGTGTGGATCATCATGCTAACTGGCGGTGCGCTCATACCAATCGTCCCATTGCATCTCGGTGCAGCGGTAGCCATGGCCCTCGAGTAGCGCCCGGATGTCGGTCCGTCGTGGCGTGCTGTTGTGCTCGACCGTAATCAGGCGCACATCCCAACGGTTAAATGGAAAGGACGCCAAAATCTCATACTCACTGCCCTCGGTGTCGATGCTGAGGTAGTCGATCTCGCGCGGGGCGCCGTGCTGGAGTAGAAAATCTTCCAGCGAGATCGTGGTCAGCATGGCCACGTCGCCCGCCGCGCGGTATGCATCGCGCTTGTCGCCGTGCTCGTCGTCATGCGCATGTCTGGCCATGCCGCCGAACTCGTTGGCGAAAATGAACTCGACCTGCTGTCCTGTGCGCCCGCCGATGCAGGCGTCTGACAGCGTGCATCGCCGGTTGGTGCGAAGCTTGCCGAAGAACTTAGGATTCGGTTCGGCGCAGAGCCCGCGCCAGCCGAAGTCGTGCTCAAGCAGCCAGGTGTTGCTGAGCAGCACGCCGTCCGTCGCCCCGAACTCGACAAAGAAGCCGTCGCGCTTGAAGCCGCTGCGCTCCAGCACCCAGACGTCCTGTCCGAGCTGCGCCAGCGATCGCCGCCGTATGCCGTCAATCGACTCCGCGCCCGCCGCAGGCACGACGGCGCCGTCAGAACCGGTGCCCAGTTGCCGACGCTGTAACGCCAGCGAGAGCTCGTGGCTGAGCAAGCCGAGTTCCGTCCGCAGCATGCTGATGTTCGCTGCAGAGTCCGCGCCTGCCGGTGCGCGCCCGGCGACGTCGATCTCGTCCTCTATCAGCCGCAGCGCTTGTGGCAGCAAGTGCATGCGTCCCATCTCGCGCACCATGCGAGCGTGTCCAATCAGTCCGGCCTGCTGCACGTCGACAGGGCCGACCGCCGATTGGAAATGGGCTTTGATGCGCCTATCGTCCTGCAGCAGGACCGCCGCCCGCCCTAGTGTGTTGTGGACGCCGGCGGTGAGAACCTGCGCCACCAGTTTGCGCGGACAGCCCCACGTCAGGGCGGTACGGCCCCACCTGAGGGCCATCGCCATGTCGCCCAGTTGTTGGTGGCCCGATGCCGCCAGTAGTGCCAGACGGGGGCGTTCCGGATGCCTTCCGATGGCATCACCGTCCAATGCGGCCAGACTTCGCCAGTCGCCAAATTGCCACTGCGTGCGCGCGCGTCCCCACAGCCCCTCGTCGTAGGCCGAACCGTCTGCGTGCGCCCAGTCAGCAACGGACTCACCCTTGGCCGGCACACCTGCGCTGCCGCCCGTAGTGCTGACGGTCGTTGGCGCAGCGCCCACGGTGCGGCGAAGCTGCCGCTGGACCGGCCTGCGTTTCATAGCCCCGGTTCCCGAAGCAGCAGGTCCTTGACGAGGTCAAGCTGAGCCTCGGCTCGAACGATCTCGTCCCGCAGGCCGAGTTCGCGCTTTGCCGCCTCGCGCAGGCGGTTATCGGCATCATGCCGCACCGCGTCGACTTCGCGCCGTGCCGCTTCTGCGTCGCGGAGCACTTGACTGTGTGACTGCAGCGCCACCGTGAGCTGCTCGCGCAGAGACGCACTCTCTGCCGTCAGGCTGTCTTGTCGGGTTCGCGATTCGCTCAACTGGAATTGCACGTCAGATGCCGCTCGCCGAGCGGCATCGCATTCAGCGGACATCGTGGCAACCCGCGCCGCGCCGTCGCGTTGTGAAATGGCAAGCTGTTCGCGGAGCGACACGGCCTCGACCGCCAAGACGTCGATCCGGCTTCCGGCATCGCCCAGTTTCGACTTCAGGTCAGCGGTGTCGCGCCTGACAGCATCGCCTTCGGCTGCCAACGCCCTGGCCTGCAACTCACAATTGTCAGTACGGCGAATTTGCGCCTGTAGGGACTCGGCGACCGCAGCGCGCCCAGCTGCGGCGTCTGCGATCTTGGCCATGAGTGCAGCCTCGCGCGCAGCAGCTTCGGTGAGCTGGACACGCACCTTGGCAGTCTCCTCTTCGCGTGCCTGCGCAAGGAACAACTCCTCCTGAACGCGCTGCCGCTCCCGCTCTTGCGTCTGCTCCAACTGCCTGGCCAAATCTTCCAGTCTGGCTTGGGTCTGATGTGCCCTTCGGGCCTGCGCGTCGGCGGCAGCCGACTCGCAGGCCTGAAGGGCAGCCCGGTGCGCCTGTTCGCGCTGTTCGATCTGTGCCTTCGCTGCTTCCAGCGACTCCGTTAACCCGTCGATCCGCAATTGCAGGTCCCTGCGCGCATCGGCAGCGATGCGTGCTTCATCAACGCGCCGCAGTTCCTGCTCCTGCGCCTGCTCCAGCTCTCTGGCCTTGGCCTCCAGGTTGGCCTGCGCCTGCTGCGCCATGCGGGCCTGCGCGTCGGCCGCAGCCGACTCGCTGGCCCGAAGGGCGGCCCGGTGCGCCTGTTCGCGCTGTTCGATCTGTGTCCTCGCTGCTTCCAGCGACTCCGTTAACCCGTCGATCCGCAATTGCAGGTCCCTGCGCGCATCGGCATCGGCCTCCGCAGCGATACGGGCTTCATCAACGCGCCGCAGTTCCTGCTCGTGCGCCTGCTCCAGCTCTCTGGCCTTGGCCTCCA
>Ga0105049_10005621_pt1 | contig 14602 bp, 13 predicted proteins | sample MAT06_FD_78087 | JGI IMG/M metagenome (GOLD analysis project Ga0105049, IMG submission 78087) | Freshwater microbial communities from Lake Fryxell liftoff mats and glacier meltwater in Antarctica - MAT-06 | ecosystem: Environmental > Aquatic > Freshwater > Ice > Liftoff microbial mat | place...
ACCTTTGTCGCCCTTCATCCTGGCCGAAACGGCCAGGATGTTTGCGTGATGGGCTGCGCCCATTTTATCACGCAAAACAGGGCTCGGCGGTCGGGGCGGCTGGCGCACGCCGCCTGACTTCGCGGCTCCGCCGGCTATGCCCCCAACCCCCCTACCTTTGTCGCCCTTCATCCTGGCCGAAACGGCCAGGATGTTTGCGTGATGGGCTGCGCCCATTTTATCACGCAAAACAGGGCTCGGCGGTCGGGGCGGCTGGCGCCGCCTGACTTCGGGGCTTCGCCGGCTACTCCCACCGCCCGAGCGCGACCAGCACGAACGCGAGGCGTCGTCAGCCGGCGTGTTGTCGGGTCAGGTCACGACCACTGAGTACGTGATCCGCGACACGTTCTTCGCGGTTCATCAGAAGCGCGGTGCGCCGCTGGATGCCCCCAAGTCGCTGCGCGTCGAATACGAGATCGGCCTCAACCGCTACCAGAAGGAGTGGGTCTGCTTCGAGCACACCGGCTTCGCGCGCGGGAAGGCTGAAGCGTGGTGGCGAGCACGCAGCCGCGATCCGGTGCCGTCCACCGCCGCCGAAGCCTGCCGCTTGGGCAATGCCGGCGCTCTGGCACCGACGACCCACATCACGGTTCGCACCGTCGCGGGTGAGGATTTCGAGCGCATTACCGACTACCGGTTTGGCACACAGCCGGCATCGCGCGAGCCGGGGAATCCACATGCATATCACCATCGCCACGATCCACGCCTCCGCCCCGGAACCCCGCCGTGGGCAGCTTCGTTGTCCCGTCTGCCGCAACGAACACGTCGCACCCATCGCGCTCGACAGCATCTCGCTCGCCGGCCAGCGCGGCGCGATGTGCGTCGATCGTGATGGGGTGCGTCTCGATCCCACGGCACCGCCCGTCGAAGGTGGCTCGGCCATCGGTATCACTTTCCGCTGCCGTGACGGTCACCTGTTCGTGCTGCGCTTGCGCAGCATCTATGAGAGCACCACTGCCGAGACCATCGTGCTTCCGTTCCAGCTCACCGCCCAGGATCCGGAACGGAACCGATGTCGCCATGCCCTACGGCAATCCCGTCACCCTATCGTACCGGTCCGTGTCCGGTGCGCGGCCACGGCTTTGTCGATGAAGGCATCGTGCTGCGGCTGATCCCAATCGGTCGGCAGGTAATGCCGCAGCGCCTCCTGCAGATCGCCCATGTCGCGGTGCGTGCTCAGGAGGTGGCTCAAGAACGTGTAGATGCGGTCGGCGACTTGGCGGTTGAACGCCTCCATGTCGGCGTCGTCCAACTTCCCATCAGCGTGGTATTTATCGACGATCGTGTTGCGCACGCAGGTGACGCTCATGATCAGCGCGATGCTGCGAATGGGATCCTCGAAGATGCTCATGGCGTCAGCACCATGCCGATCATGGCTGATTGCGGAAATCCACAGTCGCTTGCCCAGCTTCATTCTCCAACGTGCACGAACCGCCGCACGAAATCCACCGGAGAGATGACGGGGATGCCGTGCCTCAGTGATGGCGGAAAGTGGCGAAGGTTGGCCGTGACGAGCGCCTGGGCCTGTCTACTGACGGCGGTTTCCAAGAAAACCACGTCGTCTGGATCCGGGAATCCCTTCGTCCCACCTGGCAATGATGCGCTGGAGATGCGCGTGGCCATCAGGTCAATGCACTTCAGCAGGTGCTGGACGTCCGACCGATGGAACTTCAACCGAGCACGCGTCAGAACGTCATCGTACTCCTCACGTACCCGATCATCGAGCAGCAGCTCGAACGATCGTGTCAGTGCGAGACCGACGATCGTGTTCGCCGGTCCCTGTGCGGAGATGAGGGCCTGCACCAGCACATTGGTATCAAGAACGACGCGCACGACGCGCCTTCCGGTCCTTACGTGAGGCTTGGATTTCGGCCTGGATCTCGGCCTCGGTCATCTTGTCGGTCCCGGCGGCCTTGGCCTGCTCCTGGAGGCTTCGCAGAGCCTGCATTCCTTCGATCCGGATCGATTCCTCGATAGCGGCTTCGAATCCGCTCTCGGTGACAGGGATGACAATGGCGATGGGCTTGCCGCCCCTGGTGACCATGGCACGGCCATGGCTGATCTTGCTCCACGCTTTCGGGTCGCGCAGCGCGCTGGTGGTCAGGAACTGCATGATGTCCTCCGTATGGCAATGTCTTGCCATCCCACTGGCAAGGGCAAGGCACCCTTTTGCCATGCTTATCCACAGACGGGCGTGCGATGACCCTGGCCGTCGCCGCTCGTTCCTACCGATCTACTGGCCTTTGCGTGCTTCCCGCACGGATGCTGTGGTTGGTCGAATATCCTGCCCGCGAAATCGTCGCAGCGGAACGGGTCGTGCTGGACCACCTTTACAGCCGTGACGGTCAGGGCGCCTTGTATAACGACGTCGCAGGAACATCACGGGTGTGCGGTGGTACTCGCGCGCACGGATGGTCTGTCTAGCGGTTCAACCAGTTCAGTGAGCAAGCAAACCGCCTCTTTCGGTAAATGGTCCCTGAAGTCATACATACCCCAGGTATGACCCCTCCAGACACTTCACCAGCGGCCCCGCTGCCTCCTGAACGCCAGGAGGAATTCGTGCGGTTGCTCAACGCCGGCCATGCGCTGCTGCTGCGCTACGTGCGATCCTTGGTGAACAACCGCCACGATGCGGAAGACGTTTTGCAACGTGCCAGCGTGGTGATGTGGCGACGGTTCGCGACCTTTGAGGTGGGTACCGATTTCATCGCCTGGGCCACGACCGTGGCGTTCTATGAGGCGCGCAATTTTCAGCGCGTGACTGGCCGGTCGCGCTTAGCTTTTGACGATGAGTTGATGCAGATCCTGGCAGAGGAGCGCGTACAGGACATCCGGCAATCCAATCAACGCCTGGAACTACTTGAAGGCTGTGTGGAGAAACTCGAAGACGCCCAACGCGCACTGGTCACGTCCATTTATGTCGATGGCCTGGATGTCGCAGCGGTGGCTGAACAGAACGGTCGTGCGCCACAAACCATCTATAACAAACTCAGCTTCATCCGTCGCGCATTGGCCGAATGCGTGCAGCGCCAGATGATCAAGGCTGTGCCATGAACGATCAGGACCGACAGGAATGGCATCGGCTCTTCAGTGCCGCCTTGGATGACCAACTCAGCGAGGCGGAAGGGACGCGACTCAACGAGGTGCTGAAAAGCAGTCCCGAAGCGCGCAAGCTCTGGTTTCTGTATCACGACAACGAATGCAGTTTGGCGGAGTTGAAATCTCCTGCTGCCCGTGCGCTGCCGATGAGTCGCACCGCTACCTCTACCACTACCACTACCAATGCCGAAGCCGAGGCCACACCTTGGTGGAGCCGACTGCGACCACTCACCGGCCTGGCGGCCGGACTGATCATCGGCTCGGTCAGTGCCCAGGCATTGTACAGCGCCGTCGACTACAGCCTGCGCAGAGCCCTGATCATCCTTGAGGAAAGTTTTGAATCCGGACCGCCGCCGCGCGTGACCGGCGTGTCGTTGGAGCCCGGAATCTGGAGTGGCGACTTCACCGAGGTTGTTGCTGGCAGGGCTGACCTGCACCCGGAAACCGGCGGCAAGTTCCTGCGTTTCGTACGCGCGGATTATGAGGGCAAGGCCCATGCACAGGGCAGTTACACCGGTGATCTTTACCGCGTGATCGATCTGCGTGCCTATCGCAGTGAATTCGTTGATGGTGGCGCGGTGGCGCAGGTGACGGCGGGATTCAATTCGCTGCCATTTCCAGACACGGAGCGCTACGGCGCTTCAATCGAAGCATACGCCCTGGGCTCTGCGGCACTCGCCAGCATGGCAGATCTCAGCGAGGCGATGGAAACCAGGAACGGATCCATGGCGATGTCACAGAAACACCTGCGTTGTCTCGACCGTGATTCACGCACCTGGGAACGGATGGGCGTAGAGTTGCGTCTGCCATCCGAGGCCGAGTTCCTGCTCATCCGACTCAGCGTTATTCATGGCAAACTCAACCAGCGCCGCGAAATCTTCGATGGTCAATTCCTGGATGACGTGCAGATCACCGTGGTGCGCCGGGATCCGCTGCGATGAACGCAGTGTCGCTGCTAACCGTGAAAAAATCGGTAGACCACGGGGAAGGCCAGCCCCTGTACGCAACGGGGTCGTGGTGATTCGGCAGATCCACTGATCGCCATTGCGCCGTCCTCTGCGGCATGCCCAACCCGGATAACCGAAGCTGCTTCCTCAGTCGATCCCACCACAGGAAGGTAAACTTTCACATGCGCATTCTGAGATCCGTAACTTTCCTGTCCCTCCTGATGGCAACTTGCACAGCCGCGGACTTCCGTGTCCACGCTGGGGCGATTGCCCCAACAGCTGGGGACGGTGCTGCAGCCGAAATCCCAGCAACCGGGGACGGCTCACCCGAAGTGATGTACCGGTCGCTGACCCAGGCCCGTGACGCTATCCGAGCAGCACGCAAGGCGGGAACCCTGAAGGATGGCGAGCCCATTACCGTCACCATCGATGCTGGAGTCTATCGCCTCGACAGCACATTCGAACTGACGGCAGAAGACAGTGGGAAAAAGGATTCCCCAGTTATCTACCGGGCGAAGACCCCTGGAACGGTTCACTTCCACGGCGGCCCGACGTTGGCAGCCGAGGCATTTAAACCCGTGTCGGAAGCCAGCGTCTTGGCAAAAATCGACCCATTGGCTCGCAGCAAGATCATGGTCTGTGACGTGTCCGCGTACGGCAAGTTCGATGCGTTTAAAACGGCGTTTAACGCAGTGCCTGCCAGTCCTTGGCTCTACGCGAACTCCCAGCCACTGCCTTTGGCGCGCTGGCCCAATGCCAATGCCACCGGCGGTGAATGGGCGACGTTCACCAAAGCGGTCGATAATGGATATCCGCAGCCCAATGCCACCGATCCGGCACTGCGCAAATTGCGCCCTGGTTCGTTCATTTTTGACGACGCACGCCCAGCACGGTGGAACCTGGAAGATGGCGTGTGGCTCAATGGTTACTGGACACACGACTGGAGTAGCGAATTCATCCGCATAGGGTCCTACGACAAGGACAAGCACATCATCACCTTGGCCGCCCCACACGGTTATGGCGTTGCGGTGGGAACCTGGGGTGGTGCTCCCGCGCGGCGTTTCTACGCACTCAATCTCATCGAAGAGTTGGACGCTCCTGGCGAGTGGTTCCTGGATCGGACCATCAATCGGTTATACCTCTACCCGCCAGGTCCGCTCACCGGTTCAGAGGTCGTGTTGGCCACGTTATCCCAGCCCATGGTCAAAATAAGCGGGGCAAAGCACCTGCGGCTCAGTGGGCTGAATTTCAAATACGGTCACTCGCGGGGTCTGGTCCTGCAGAATACCGAAAGCGTGGAAATTTCCGGATGCGTCGTGGCGAACGTTGCGGGGGACGGCATCTCGGTTGATGGCAGGGAGAATACCATTCGCTCCTGTGATCTCTTCAATCTTGGCATGGGCGGCATCATCGCCAGCGGAGGCAATCGCAAAACGTTGGAGCCCGGGAAAAACCTGGTGGTCAACAACCACATCCATCACTACGGACTGTTCGTGCGCACGTATGCTGCGGGAATCGGACTCGAGGGCTGCGGGAACATTGTGCGCAACAACCGCATTCACGATGCTCCGCACAATGCGATCAAGTACGGCGGCAACGAACAGCTTATCGAATTGAACGAGATCTATCGTGTGGTGATGGAGACCGGAGATGCTGGCGCGCTTTATTCAGGCCGTGACCGGACTACTCAAGGGAACATGATTCGGCACAATTTCATTCATGATCTTGGTGGAGTTGTCGTCAAAGAAGCCAACACCATGGGCGTGTACCTCGACGACTGTGACTGTGGAGACACCATCGAAGGCAACATTTTCCTGCGTGCTGGTCGCGCCATCATGATCGGCGGTGGTCGCGACAATCCGATTCTGAATAATCTGGTCATCGATTGCCTAATCGGCCTGCACATCGATTCGCGCGGGATGAATCCAACGAACGGGAACGCCGGCCTGGAAGCGAAGGCAAAAGTCTTCAATTACACCCAGCCACCCTGGAGCCTAAAGTATCCACGGCTGGCGGCGGTCATGAATGAGAATCCCAGCCAGCCGTTGAACAATCCGATTCGACGCAATGTGTTCGTGAACTGCGAGATCAAGGTATGCCAATTTGACGGAAATGTGATGAAGCTACTCGATAAGTTTGAGATCACCGACAACGTGATCGTCAATGTCGTCGGATCAAAAACGACAGTTCAAGACCCCGCCATCAAGGGCTTCACCACCCTGTCGGGGACAGCCCGGGAGCCGATCGACCTCGGTTTCAAGGACCTGAAGAATGGCAGCCTCGCACTGCGAAAAGGCGCCCTGCTGCTCAAGATCATGCCATCCTTTGGCCAAATTCCTGTAAATCGGATTGGGCTTTTCACGGATGAGCATCGGCAAGCGCTCCCCTCTCGCTGAGGTCGTCCAAGTCCGCAGACGACGCGGGCGACGCGGGCGACGCGGGCGACGCGGGCGAATAGCACGGGCGCACGGGCTGCCGCCAACGCTCGTCATCCAGGTTATCCGTTCGCGTCCAACGGCCGCGGCCACAGCAACGCCGCCAGCCAGCGCGGCAGGCGCGGGAGGATGGTGAAGCGCGCGATACTTGGATCGTGGTCACTGATCTGGTCAGTGAATTCGCTGTTGCTGTGCACTACGTCGAACGCGGGCAGCAGCGCGCTCAGCGCCGGTGACGCTAGCATATGATCAAGCGTCTGGCTGTTACCCTGGAAGACGTACGAGTAGCGCTCGGCCTCCGGCAGCAGGCCATCCATCTGCCGCAGTCCCACCGCGGTCAGCGCTTGCAGCGGACTGCTCCACGAGAAGTCGTTGAGGTCACCCACCACCGCCACCAGCGCCTGCGGATCGGCATCAAGAATGCGGTCGACGAAGCCGGCGACCACCTGCGCCTGTGCGACGCGTTGCAGTTCGCTCACCAGCGTCGGCGGCTGGTAACGACCGAACAGCGGTTGATCGCCGCCCTTGGAATTCCAGTGGTTGGCGATCACGATCAGGTCGCGGCCATACACCCGGAAGGTCGCCGCCAGCGGTTTACGGCTGTTGGTGAAGGCCGGGTTGGTCGGATCGATGCGCCCAGGGTTCAGGCTGAGCGCACCATCGGCCAGCACCTGCGTCGGAGTCAGGGCGTCTCCCGCGACGCCGGGTTTCAGCGTGACCGGCGCGCGGTAGAGGAACGCCTGGCGGATGTTGCCGCCGGGTTGACCACCATCCTGACCATTCACCGGCGTGATCTCCAGGTACTGATAGGCCGGGCCGCCAAGCGCGGTAATGGCGGCGACCAGCGCGGCACCGGTAGGCGTGCCATCGACGGTGCCGTCATTGGTCGGGCCGGAGGCGTCTTGGATCTCCTCCAACGCCACGATCGCGGGCGAGCCCAGTCGCTCGACGATGGCCTGCGCGTGATTGCTCACCCGCGGATCAGCGGCGAAAAGATTCTCAACGTTGATGGTGGCGATGCGCAGCATGCGCAGCGGTGCATGCTGCGGGTGATCCGGCAGCGTGGTGACCTCCTTGGTCAAGCCACCGCCGATGAGCGCCGGCAACGTTTCGGTGTTGTAGATGCGGAAGTTATCGAAGTTGTAATGCATGATGCCGACGATGCGTCCTGGGAAGAGGTCGCCGACGTTGGCCATTGGCTCGCCGTTCACCAGGAAGTCATCGATCTGCACGCGTTCAGGATTGAAATCGCTCGCCGTCACCCGCGCACCGCCGCGGGCGGTCCGGGAAGTCGCGCCAGCGCCAGCATCTGGCAGCACCCACACCTCACCGAAACCATTGGTCGGGCCCACCACTACCGCATCGTCGAGAGCGACGCGCATGCCTTCGAGCGATTCGTAGAAGTCGATCCCGTCGTTCGCCGGATCGAACGCCCCCAGGGCGTCATCGTCGATCACGGTGACTGGCGGCAGCCGGCCGGCCGCACCGATCACCACTGCGCTCGGCAGCGGTTGGGCGCTGGCTACGACCGACACCGTCACGCCGCTGAGTTCGGTGAAGGCCAAGCCATCGCCGCTGACACCGTCGGGAAAGAATTCGACCACCCGTCCGCGCACCCTCACCAGATCACCGACCGCTGCCGTCGGCGCGACGCTGGTGAAGACGTAGACGCCCTCCGACGTTGCCGGATCGGCGTCAGCCTGGGCATCCGGTTCCTGCATCCAGAATCCCCGCGCATCGCGCGCGGTCACTACCGCATCTGCCACCAGCACCACCAGCCCGGCCAGCGGCGAAGCATGGGTGGCACCTTGGATTTCATGGACTGCCACCGTCGGGATGTCGTCGTCCGCCACGGTGATGACCAGGGTCGCGTCCTGGTATCCGTCCGCGCTGAGCGCCAGCGTCACCACCGCATCGGGTTCCTGGAGCGTGTCGTCGATAACCGGCACGATGAGCACGCCGGCGGTTTCGCCCGCCACCAGCGTGATGGTGCCGCCACCAATGGTTCCCGCCGGCGTCGCGGAGAGCGTGATCATGCTTTCGACATCCGCGCTGCTGCGCGTCACGTTGAGCACGATGACGCCCGACGATTCCAGCGCGGTGGCAGGACCGGTCAGGCCAAGGCTCGGGGTGCCGCCGCCCGCTGGCGAAATGCCGAGGTGGTCGAAGGAATTGATCGGGAAACCGTCCCACGAGACCGACGGCACGAAGGCATCGCCGGTCACGTTGTCGTAGTCGGGATTATTCCTGCGCCGCAGGGTGTTGTCGGCGGTGCTCTGGACGCCGCTGCCCCACTCCGTCCCTGGGTCGAAGCCCACTTGGCCAATGCTGTCCACCACCGCGTTGTCGGACAGGCGGCGCAGTACCAGCGCATCATCACCATTCCACAGGCCCGAGCCGGTGGTGGCATCGGCCACCGCCAGGATCGCGGGATCGGCGCTGGCGTTGGCAAGGACATAGACCTCGCCAACCGGCACGGTCACCGCCGGTACATGGCTGAAGCTCGCGCTGAGGCTGCCGTTGGAATACAACTCGACGCGGTAGCCACTCAGATCAAGCGCCGCCGGACCCGGATTGGCGATCTCCACCGCCTTGTTGTTCGATGATCCTTCGACGTATTCGCTAAAATAAGGTTCCGCCGCGATCACGGCGAGCGGGGTGAGGGCAAGGAGCAGCAGGGTGCGCATGGGATCCTCCTGGGATTGGGCCGGTATCTTCCGGCTACGATAGAATTCAACGCCCGCGGATGAAGGGTATTCGCTGGGGTCAGTGAATGGATCGATAAGCAAGAGGACGGTACTCGTCCCGTGCGCCTTCGCTGACCGTGTGAACCGGGCATTTATTCCGTGCTCATTCGACGTAGCAAGGAGTTGGCGACTCAACTCGACGTGTATGGTCTCATCATGCTCATCCGCCAGTTGCTCGTTCTTGTTGGTTTGCTGTTCGGTTCCTTGCTCTGGTCTGCTGATGCCCCACGCATCCGCCCCCTCACCTGGGCCCAGCCGGTGATCGGCACGCAGTTGGAGAACCTCCATCAAGTCTCGCCGGAGGTCTACCGCTCCGGCCAGCCAAGCTCCGGTGATCTGAAACTGTTGGTGGAGCAGCTCGGCGTGAAGTCGGTGCTGACCCTGCGTAACTGGCACGACGACGAGGATGAAGGCAAGGGCTTGCCGCTGACGCTTTACCGCGTCGACATGGAGGCCGATGAAGTCGAACCGGACAAGGTGGCCAAAGCGCTCGCGATCATCCGTGACGCACCGAAGCCGATCCTGATCCACTGCTGGCACGGGTCGGATCGCACCGGGTTGATGATCGCCGCGTATCGTATCACGGCACAGGGGTGGGACCCGCTTGCTGCGACTGATGAACTGCAGAACGGTGGCTTCGGTTACCACGCCAAGATGTTTCCAGGGATCGTCGACTGGCTGAAGGCCGGGAATCTCAAGGCACCCGGAACAGTCGCAGGAGCAAAGCCGTGAGCGCCATCCGCAAGATCGCTGTCCTCAGCGTCTCCGCCGGTGCCGGTCACGTGCGCGCGGCAGAAGCACTTGTCGCTACGGCAAAACTGCACTATCCCAGCGTCGAGGCCATCCATATCGATGTGATGGAGTTGGTGCCCAAGCTGTTTCGCAAGATCTACGCCGAGAAATACGTCGACGTGGTCAACCGCCATCCGGCGTTGTGGGGTTACCTTTACCACACCGCGGACAAACAGCGCGACGATTCGACCATCACGCGCATCCGGCGCGTCATTGAAAAGCTCAACACCCGTGGACTGGTGAATAAGCTGAAGGAACTGCAGCCCGATGCGGTGATCTGCACGCACTTCTTGCCGGCGCAGATCCTCTCGCGGATGATTGCCAAGAAAAAGTGGGCGACGCCAGTGTGGACGGTGGTCACCGACTTCGATGTACATGCGTTGTGGGTGCATCAGCGCCTGACCGGTTATTGTGCCGCCGCAGAGGAAATCGCCTGGCGCATGCGTGAACGCGGCTTGGCCGATACACGTATCGAGGTCACTGGCATCCCGATCATGCCGGTGTTCGCCGAACAACGGTCGCGTGAGGTCTGTGCGAAGGAGGCGGGCATCGATCCGAAGCGCACCACGCTGCTGGTGATGTCAGGTGGTTTGGGCGTTGGCGCCATCGATCAGTTGTGCGAACGCATCCTCGCCATTCCCGGCGACCATCAGGTACTGGCGCTGGCGGGGAAGAACGTCGCGCTGCTCGACAAGCTCAATGTCATCGCAGCGAAACATCCTGGACGATTTTTCCCGCAGGGCTTCACCCGCACTATCGAACGGTTGATGACCTGCGCTGATCTGGCACTGACCAAGCCGGGTGGACTCACCACCTCCGAATGCCTGGCCGTCGGCCTGCCGATGCTGGTGGTGTCGCCGATCCCTGGGCAGGAGGAACGCAACGCCGACTACCTGCTGGAAGCCGGAGCAGCGCTCAAGGCCCACGATCTGGCGGGCGTCGACTTCCGCGTGCGTCAACTCCTGACCGCGCCGAAACGTTTGGCGGGAATGCGGGAACGCGCGCTCGCCATCGCCACGCCACAGGCGGCACAGACGGTCCTGCGGCATGTCCTTGGCTGAGCACGATATTATCTGTGATGGCGCAGCGTGATGGCGCAGCGTGATGGCTGGCGCGCGATCAGGTCGCCTCACACCCCGTTGGCCAAATCTAGACAAGTGTCGGACGTAGCGGTCACAGACCCGCTCAAACTGCACTCCATGATCATCGGAGCGTCCATGTCCCGTCGCCTGCCTGCCCTGATCCTGTCCCTTGCCGTCGTCGCCACCGCAGGTGCCGCCGACCAACCCGCCGCAAAGCGTCTTGACGAGGTGCGTGAAGCGGGGCTGCCCTTCGCTACCACCGTGATGGTGGAGAATACCGCTGCGGTTGCAGCGACCGTGAGCGCCACTTGGACCATCCAGGCCAACCCCCTCTGTGTCGATCAGGCGATCCCGGATGCGCAGCTCGGCATCGACCACGCGCTCGGCGCGCGTTGCACGCTCATGGTCGATGGCGCTGAGCGCGGCGATCCGCTGTTCTGCGATGGTGATGACACCAGCGGCTACCAGACGCCGTGGGGCAAGGTTGGCGAAGCAATCGCCACCATCGATTTGGGCAGCAGCCGTCCGATTTCGGCCGTGCGCTGGGTCGCTGACGATGCCAACTGGATTTTCCAGGCCGACGTGTCCACCTCGACCGATGGCACCACGTGGACGCCGGTCGCTGTCGCGCAGGGCGTGGCGATGAAAGGCAAATGGGGCGGACCGCATACGATTCCGTGGTCGGCACCGGTCACCGCGCGGCATGGTCGGACCGTGGCATGTGAACCTCGACAGCATCTTCGGCACTTACCGTGAGCAGGACATCAGCGTGCTGCCGTACGTCTTCCAGACGCCAGAGTATGCGAACTCCGCGCCTGCCGATGTGAAACAGAACCGCGCCGGCTGGCCACCGAAGGAAGCGAAGGACTACGGCGAGGCGGTGTTCCAACTCGTCGCGCGTTTCGGTTCGCAGAAGGTCGATGCCGGGCAACTGAAATCACCGGACAAGAAAAGTGGACTCGGACTGATGCACGCGGTGGAATTATGGAACGAGCCGAACCTCACCGCGGCAAGCTGGGGGCCATTCGTCGGTCCCATCACCCAATACTTCGACGTGCTGCGCGCCGGCATCGAAGGATCACGTCGCGCCGATCCCAAGTTGCCGGTGAGTGCCGCCGGCTGGGCCGGCATTGATCTGGAGATCGTCGCGCAGCTGGCCGAGCACAAATACGCCGACGGCAAGACCCCGCTCGATCTGATCGACATCATTAACGTGCACTTCTACAGCGGTCGCGAAGAACCGGAGATCTGCGGCTGGGATCCCAACGTTGATCGCGATGGCCCTTCGTCGCGTGGCGACACCTACCCGGAACAGTTGGAAGCGCTGGTGGCCTGGCGCGATCTGCACAAACCCGGCGCGGAGATCTGGCTGACCGAGATCGGCAACGATGTCGGCGGGCCGATGGGCCGCAGCGAGCGTCATCAAGCGGCGAAGGTACCGCGCGGCATCATGCTGGCGCTCGCCGCCGGCATCGAACGGGTGTTCATCTACCGCGAAAAAGGCAGCGATCCGGCGCAACACGCCGGCGCCGGCCTGCTGCGCAATGACGGCAGCATCCGTCCGGCGTGGCTGACCACGGCAACGATGATCCGACAGTTGCAGGGCTTTGGCGACCGCGCAGTGCGTCTGCCGCATCCCGATCCCAACGTCTGGGCCTTCCTGTGGCAGGACGGTGAGCGTCGCGTCGTGAGCGCGTGGACACTCGGTACGGATGCGAAACTCGCACTCGACCTGGGCAGCGCGTCGGTGTGCGACTCCTTCGGCCAAGTAAGCGACGGAAAATTCCGCCGACGTCATGCTCGGCTACACGCCGACCTACCTGACGCTCAGCGGGGCGACGCCGACGCTGACCAAGCTGATCGCTGATGGCAAGGCGCGCGATGCGGCGCGGACGGCGGAACGTAATCGTTTGGACAAGGTGGTGACGCGGGCCTTCGACTTCGGCACCACCGAACACGTTGGTGTGCTCAAGGGCCTTGGCCTGCCACGCCGCTTCACCGCCATCGGCAAAGATACGCTGTGGAGCAACAGCGCTGGTTTCGGTTTCCTGCAACCGGCGGCGCAGCTTGAGGATGCCCACTGGATCGGCAGCGCGCTTGAACGCGACGGTGTCAAAGTAGCAAAAGATGCGGTGTTTCGCCTGCGCGTCCCGGCTGGTCGTCAGCGCGTGACGCTGTCGGCGACGCCGATGAGCGGTGACAGCGTGACCGCCACCATCGCCGACCAGAAGCTGATCATCACCAAGCAGCAGTCGACGGCCGAAGTGGTGATCGATGGCGGCAAGGACCTCGACCTGACGCTCGGCGACTGGGCGATCCTGCGCTGGATGACGGTGGTGCCGGAGAAACCTTAAATGCCAATCGTACGATCCTTGGAATCAATGCTTGGGTTTCAGGGGATTGCCGTGCGGACGGCGACGTAACGATTCCCGCCCATGTCCACGCGTGGTCCGTACAACGCCAAGGCTGTCCGCTTGGCGGAGCAGTTGGCTGGCGAGATCCGTCGTGGGCGGTACCCGTCTGGCAGCCATTTGCCCGCCGAACGTGTGCTGGCGAGTGACTACGGCGCTGCGCGCGAAACCATCCGCCGGGCGGTGATGCTGCTGGAACAGCGACGCGTCCTGCGCCGGGTGCCGCATCGTGGCGTGATGGTGCTGGGCGCGGATGGACCGGCGATCTCGGTCGCACCACGAGGGCTGCGCACTATCGCCGTGGTACTGGCGAGCGAACCCGACGGCGGCATGGGACTCATCCAAGCTGGTGTGCGCGATTACGCCCGTGAGCGCGGCTACACGCTGAAATCCATCATCTCATCTGATGATCCCGAGCGTCCGTTCCAGGTGCTTGATCGCTTTGATGCCGCCGGCATCGATGGCGCGATCGTGCTGCCCTACCCCGGCCGCGAACACCGCGAAGTGCTGGAACGTCTGTGGCCGCGCGGCCTGCCGGTGGTGTGTGTCGAGCGCCGCAGCGCTGCGCTCACGGTGCCGTCGGTCGAGATCGACAACGCCGCGGGCATGTACCGCGCCGTGCGCCACCTGCTGGTCAACCACCGCCGACCGGTGTGGTACCTGAGCCTGCGTCCTGGGCACCACACCGATCGCACGCGTTATGATGGATATAGCCGGGCGATGACGGACGCCGGGTATGGCGACCTGATCACCTCGCACACCGTCTGGCATCCGTGGTCCACTGATGATCCGCGTTACTGGCACGCGCAGAATCCATGGCAGCAGGGTTGCGAGGTCGCGCAGCAGCTCTTCGCCAACAACGAACGATTCTGGTCGGTGGCTTGCCTGAAGGACGACATCGCCTGGGGGCTCTACCGTGCCGCCAAGGAACGCGGCCTGACCATCGGCCGCGAAGTGATGGTCACCGGCTTCGACGATCACCCGTATGCCGCCGAACTAGATCCGCCGCTGACCACCGTGCGCCAGCCGTTCCGCGACAAGGGCTATCAA
>Ga0105049_10005626_pt1 | contig 14594 bp, 16 predicted proteins | sample MAT06_FD_78087 | JGI IMG/M metagenome (GOLD analysis project Ga0105049, IMG submission 78087) | Freshwater microbial communities from Lake Fryxell liftoff mats and glacier meltwater in Antarctica - MAT-06 | ecosystem: Environmental > Aquatic > Freshwater > Ice > Liftoff microbial mat | place...
AAGTCTTCGATTGCTGGTTCCGCTGAATAGTTTTCTGGTCGGTAGTGAGCAAAGCATTCAAGGATTTCCAACGAATCCAGATTGAGTTGGTTTAATGCAAGCCACAGGTCAAAAACATCGCGGCCTTCTTGGCTCCGTCAACTGCCTGGACCTGGAACTGGGTGCGGATCTCCGGCCTCCCAGTGAAACTGAACGCGCCGTTGGTGCTTGTTTTGGTCGTGCCTACCTTGGCAAACGCGGCATCGGGGTGGGGTTCGGCCATGAGCTCGACCTGGACACCCGCCTTTGGATATTGACGTCGCTCGGCACGTGTCCGTTGGCGGTGATCGCGACAGTTCGCAGCTTGCTCTGGGTTCTCATCGAGTGTTCCTCTCGTTGGTGCCCCAATCGCGGCACGCTGTGAGCACCCTGTACCCCGATAGTCGGAGCGCGAACCGAGGCCGCGGAGGGGATTCCTCCACGGCCTCGGTGTACAAGATTACCTGGCGACGGACAAGGTCTGACTGCGCCCGAAGAGGTAGCCGGGACCCGAGACGGACGCGGGCACGACGAGGCGCCAGTCGCTCGTGCCAGGGGGCACGACGACCTGGAAGTTGCGCGATGAGAACTCGCCCAACTTGACCCGCTTCATCGTGGTCCAGCCACCAGCGTCGTTCGCCCGCTGGATCTTGACCAAGCGGAAGGCATACGACTCAGCCGACGTCACCGTGGTGCGTAAGCCGGCTTTGCTGCCCCTCTGGTACCGCTGGGTCAGCGTCACCTGCGGGCGAACCTGAACGGTGACGGCGCTACTCTCGGCCTTCTTCGCGCCGTCGACCGCCTCCACCTGGTACTCCGTGCGGATCTCCGTCTTCTGGCTAAAACTGAAGGCGCCGGAGGCTGACGTTTGCGCGGTATCCACCTTGTCGAACGCGGTGTCCGGGTAGGCCTTCGCCATCAGGTTGACCTGCACGCCAGCCTTGGCGATGTTGGTCTTGCCCTGAAGGGCGACGCTAGAACCGTAGACGAGGACATCCTGTGGGGAGGTGAGCGTGACCGAACTCAACATAGGGGCGGCCGGGGCGGTCACGGTCAGCGTTCCGCTGAAAGTGTTGCCCCTGATGTTGGGATCGGTCGCCTGATAGCTGCCAGCGGTCGTGAACGTGCACGACTGGGACCTCGTCGGCTGGACGACCAGCGGGGTGGCGGTGCACGTCATGCCCGTCGTCGGCTTCAGGCTGACCTCATGGACGACGGTGTCGGTGTTCGTCCAGGTGACGGTGTCGCCGACTTCGATCTTGAAGTTGCTCGGCACGTAGCCATTTGCGGTGATGGTGACGGTTTGGGTTGCTGCGGCGACCGGGCCGGCTGCGAGGATGGACAGCGGGGCGATGGCCAGCGCCGCCCCGATCACCCCGGTAAGCGCGATAGTTCGGAGCTTGATCTGCGTTCTCATGGAGCGTTTCTCTCATTGGTGGTTGATATTCGGCAGGCTGCAGGGCAATTTTACCCGATGTTGCTGGTTGAACGCGGCCTGAGTTTGAAAAAAAGGCAAACTTCTGGCAAGGCGCATTAGCGACGGCATGGCGCGCAATCTCAGCCGCTAGGCCCGAAGCGCTCGACGCGGATGGACTCCACCGGCATCCCCGCCTCGACGAGAAGCTGGCTTGCGGTCTCGGTAAAGACTGCTGACCCGCAGACGAAGGCGATCCATGCGTCGGCCACGAATGGATCGAGATCGGCGACGGTGAGGCGTCCCGCATGGCGTCCGACCCTGCTGTCCTCGCGCAAGATCGCGATGACATGACAGCCCTCAAGGATCTCCTGCGCATATGGCAGCTCGACGCACATTTCGACGAGCCGACTCGCGCTTGCACCCGAAGAACCCGCGTGTCACCCCCAACGCGCCGCCTCGCTCTCGTCGACAACGGGATGCCACCCATCCGAGAGCGGGCAGTTGTCGGCGTTCGGGGGGGGATTGGCCCCGACAACTGCCCACTCGTGGATGGCTAGTTAGGGCCCTCGTCGTCCGGCAGGTCAACGGAGCGGTCAGGCTCGACGCTCTCGGCCGTGGGTGTGTCGCTCATCTCCTGTTCGTACAAGCAACAACTCGGTCAGGTCGTTGGGGTCCTCGGGGACCGGCTCCTCGTCGCCCTGCACAGACATGTCGTCTCCAATCGTCGTCAACCGATGAGTCACAGGTACTCCGCCGATGCTGCGTCGAACCACCCTCACCCCTCTGCTAGCGGGCGCACGCTGCGGCTCCGTCGGCCAGAACAGCCGCGACAACTGCCCGCTCGCGAAGGGGTGGGCGTGGAGCGGGTGACCGGGATCGAACCGGCACGGCAAGCTTGGAAGGCTGGGGCTCTACCATTGAGCTACACCCGCAGGGTGCCCGCCAAGGATAATCGTCAGTCCCCCGCGCTGGCGCCCCACGGGGTTGGCGCACGGTAGCTTCGACCGGCAAGTCGGCGACGTTCCCCTCCGCGACCTCACGGTCCGACGACCCGCTGCGTATCGCGTGGCTGGTGTACCGGGGCAACCCTCACCGTGGCCGCCAGAGCGTCTACACCCGCTACGTCGCGCGCGAGATCGCCGCCATGGGCCACCATATCAACGAGTTTTCCGGCCAGCCGCGGCCTAATTTGGATGACCCCTCCCACCTCGTGAAAGTCCCGGGCCTGGACCTTTACCGTTCACCGGACCCTTTCCGCGTGCGCCACGTGAGCGAGTTCCGCGACACTATCGACGCCCGCGAGCTGGCGCTCATGCGCACCTCGAGGCTCCCTGAGCATGGGCGTTCAGCCAGCGCGGGCGGCGATTGCGGCGCTCACTCCGCGACGACTTCGATCTCGTGCACGACAACCAGTGTTTGGGCTCCGGGGTCCTCGGCATGATGCGCGACGGATGGCCCGTCACCGCGACCATCCACCGCCCCATCACCGTCGATCAGGAGCTCGACCTCGCCCACGCGTCGGGCCTGGGCCGCCGGATCTCGCTGCGCCCCTGGTACCACTTCCTGCGCATGCAGCAGCGGGTGGGGCCGTAGATCCCGCGCGTCGTCACCGTGTCCACCAACTCCAAGACTGACATCCCCACCCAGACGGGCGTGCCGCTCGACCACATGACGGTCGTGCCGATCGGCGTCAACGAGCTGATGTTCTCCGTACCCTGCCACACATCGCCCGCGTGCCCGACCCGCTCTTGACGACCGCCAGCGCCGACGTGCCGCTTAAAGGCTTGAGCGTCCTGCTCGAGGCGCTAGCGAAGGTCCGAGTCGAACACCCCGGCGCCCATCTCGTCGTCATCGGCCGGCTCAAGAAGGGCAGCGCGGTGCTCGCGCTGATCAAAGTCTCGGGCTCGAGGGTGCCATCGAGTTCGTCACGGGAGTCACCGGTGCGGGCATCGTCGAGGGTCACGTGGCAACGCGCTTCGTCTTACTCTTGCGCAGCGTCAACGAGTGTTCGCACGCCGCTATGTACTGCTCTATGCTGCACGACGCGATCGCCCGCCCGATGACCTCGAGTGGCAGACCTCCGAGCGTTGTGAGTCGCACGCACGACTTGCCCATGTCCAATCGCTTCCCGGATACTCGGTAGTCGTCTTCGAACTGGGCGAGGAGGTCGTTGCTGCCGTAGATGGCCGTGAGGTACACGGACATGTAGTTCTTTTGTGAAGCGAGCGCGGCGAACGTGTGGGGCTGGCCGTTGTAGGTGTCGGGGACGACAGACAGGGGAATCTCGTAGGCGATCATCCCCCAGTTCATCGACTCGATGATCCCCGTGGGCAGGTTCTTTCGGATCACCTTCCGCACGGCCGAGATGGCTAGGCGTCGATCCTCAGGGAGGCTGGCGAGGTAATCGTCGACAGAGCCGGCGTCGTTGTGCATGGTGTAAGTGTACGACGGGTGGCAATGGTGTGACACGGACTCGAACGGGGCAGCATCTCGACGGGCACTGATCGGGCTCACGCCGCAATCGCGGTCAGGAAGTTGGCTCGGCTTCCGCCTCGACCAGCACTCCTGCCGTGCGCAGGGCGCTCGCGCGGTCCTTCAGGCTGAGGCCACGCTCCGGTCGAGAGGCACGGCGGGCTTGGTGGTCGTCGGACTGCGGCAGGGCCAACGGCCGGGTCAATGGGAGGCCCATGCGTGGCTGCTCGGCGTAGGCGGGGTCATCACCGGAGGTCAGGCCGCACGAGGCTTCACCGCGACCACCGTCTTTGAGGTACCTGCTCAGCTGCAACCGTCGACATCGATTTTGCGGGGCTCGACCGTCAGCGCTAGCCCGATGTACCCCGCAGCCCCCTCTTCAAGGCCGCTGTGGAGCGGGTGACCGGGATCGAACCGGCATGGCCAGCTTGGAAGGCTGGGGCTCTACCATTGAGCTACACCCGCGATGGACAACTGTAGAAGCAGCGTAAGAATAGTATTAAACCTCGTTCCGGCTCCAGCAGGCCCAGTTTTCGGGGCCACATCGCAACTTAGGGCACCCTCAGTTAGGATAGGCTCACTTAGGACAACCTAAGGTTATTTTCGTGAATAATCGCCGGTCAAAATTGGGAGTTTTACTGTGTTCGCAAATTACTTAATTGGATTACGTGAAGGATTTGAGGCCGCGCTGATTGTGGCGATTTTGATTGCCTATCTTGTCCGCACCAATAACTCCCAGGCTGTAGGTCGAGTATGGGTCGGCGTATCCGCAGCACTTGGTATCTCCATAGCGTTGGGCATCGTTTTGCTCTTTGTCGACGACAGTTTGAGTGAAAGAGCCGCAGAGGCATTCGCTGGAGTAACTTCACTGTTGGCTGTTGCCCTGATTACCTGGATGATTTTTTGGATGGCCTCCCATGCCCGGCATATCAAGTCGCACCTGCACGGTGAAGTTGATAAAGCCCTAGAAGCAAGTGCCGCCGCACTCGCCTTCGTCGCATTCCTTGCAGTGATCCGAGAAGGCCTAGAAACTGTGCTTTTCCTCTTTGCGGGGATTCAATCCAGCGGTGAAACAGCGGCGCCACTCATCGGGGCTGTGTTGGGCTTGGCGACGTCGGTGATCTTGGGTGTGCTCATGTATCGTGGCGCGGTCAAGCTCAACCTCGGCGCGCTGTTCAAGTGGACCGGCGCTGCACTCGTCATTGTCGCTGCTGGCGTCTTGCGTTACGGGGTACACGAATTCCAAGAACTAGGGTGGCTTCCCGGTGCTGACAACAATGCAATTGATGTCTCTCAGACGATTGCCCCCGACAGTGTGCTGGGAACTTTGATTAAAGGCATAGTGAATGTAACGCCCACCATGTCCTGGCTTGAAGTGGTTATCTGGCTCGCTTACGTCATTCCAACTCTGATGGTGTTCTTCTGGGTAATCGGTCGCAAGGGCAAAGCGCCCAAAACGCCAACGACAAGTAGCACTTCGGTACCCGAAACAGTCGCGACTGCGAGCTGAAGACGGTCAGAAAAAAGTAAGGTTGACACAGGCAGGTTAAGGGCGCAAACGATGTACCCCTAGACTCTGGGACTCAATGTTGTTTGACTAGTCCGGGGCGTAGCGTAGTGGCTAGCGCGCCTGCTTTGGGAGCAGGAGACCGGGAGTTCGAATCTCCCCGCCCCGACCATGTGGTCCGTTTGTGTTAGCGGTTCACCATGTGACATTCTCGGAAATACCCAACCACAAGACCTGGAGCGCTACATGAAAAGTGAGATCGAGACCCTCAGCCCAACGCGGATTAAGCTCAGCGTTGAGATTCCATTTGCGGAATTGCAGCCGAGCTTGGACGAGGCGCTCACTCGGATTGGCAAGCAAATCAATGTGCCTGGTTTCCGTAAAGGCAAGGTCCCGGCCCGGGTTGTTGAGCAGCGGGTCGGCCGCGGGGCAGTTCTTGAAGAAGCGGTAAACAACGCGGTCCCCAAGGCCTACGACGAACTGGTAGTTGCAAACAAAATCCGCCCCATCGGTCAGCCAACAATTGAAGTCACCGAAATCGCTGATGGTGACAAGCTCACCTTCACCGCCGAAGTTGATGTTCGTCCAGAGTTCACCCTTCCCGCATTTGATTCACTCACCGTTGAAGTTGAGCCGGTTGTTCTTGAAGAATCCGACATTGCCGAGCAAATCGATTCACTGCGTAGGCGCTTTGCAAACCTGGCCGAAGTTGATCGCGCCAGTGCCGATGGTGACATCCTTTTGGTGAACATTTCCGGCAAGACGGAAACTGGCGATGACGTTGACGACCTCAGTGCATCGGCAATGTCTTATGAACTGGGAACCGAAGGAATGCTCCCAGGTTTTGACGAAGCCGTTCGCGGAGCCAGCAAAGACGAATCACGCACCTTCGAATTCACCCCGCAAAACGGCGATTGGGTGGATGTTCCCTTGATGGTCACCGTTGAGGTCAGCGCCGTTCGTGAGCGCGAACTTCCCGAACTCGATGCCGATTTCGTTTCGATGGCCTCAGAGTTTGACACCGTTGAAGAATTGCGCACTGATATTGAAACCCGTCTTAATCGCCTGAAGAAAATGGAACAGGGAAACGAGGCGCGAAGCAAGATCCACGACGTTCTGTTGGAGCAGGTGGAATTGCCGCTGCCGGAAGCGTTGATCGCAGCCGAAGTAGAAGGTCACTTTCACGACGGACACGGCTCCGGTGAAGAGCACCACGCCGAAGTTGAAGCCGAGATCCGCGCCGGGCTGAAGAGCCAGTTTATTTTGGACAAGATCGCCGAAGACGAGGAACTCACCGTTGGCGAGAGCGAACTCAGTGCTTGGCTCATGCAGCAGGCGCCCCGATACGCAATGGCACCCGATGCATTCGCAAAGGCCCTCGTTGAAGCGGGACAGGTCCCGATGGCCATGGCAGATATCCGTCGGGCGAAAGCGTTGGCAAAGGTGCTCGAGAGCGCCAAGGTTGTTGACACCAATGGTGTCGTCATTGACTTGGCCGAACTCGATGCGGAACTGGCTGCAATCACCGGTTCGGCTTAGGGCGAACGAGGGGCAATCGCTACCGAGGTACCGCTGATTTGGCGTTAAGGTTTCATTCAGCACGCCGAAAGCTTTCCGCTCAACGCAAACTGCTAACCGCTAGGAGAATCCGTGACCGTTCCTTTTGACAGCCCTCTTTTCAGCCCCCACTTCAGCACAGCGTCCAACCCAGAGCTAGGCCTACCATTTATGCGTACCGGTGGCAGTATGGCCGGATTCGGAGACATGCTGGACGAACGACTCCTGCGTGAGCGGATTATTTGGCTTGAAGGCCCGGTGATGGACGACAACTCCAACCGGATCGCGAAGCAGTTGCAGGTCCTCGCAGCCGAGGATCCAGAAAAAGACATTAGCCTGTACATCAACTCACCGGGTGGTTCAATCTCAGCCGGCATGGTCATCTACGACACCATGGCGCTGATCCCCAATGACGTCACCACTGTTGCCATGGGCTTGGCCGCCTCAATGGGCCAGTTCCTTCTTTGCGCCGGCGCTGATGGTAAGCGGTATGCAACACCGAATACGCGAATCATGATGCATCAGCCGTCGGGTGGCCTCGGTGGAACCGCGAGTGATATCAAGATTCAAGCAGAGCAGATGCTGTTCATTAAAAAGCGGATGGCGGTTCTCATTGCCGAGCACAGCGGTCAAACCTTGGAACAGATTGAAAAGGATTCAGATCGTGACCGCTGGTTCGATGCCGAGGCAGCCCGCGAATACGGCTTGATCGATCACGTGTACAGCACTTCAGCAGACGCCCCCAAGGGCGATTCAAAGAGCAAGGGAGCCGAGAAGTGATTAACCCAACCAGCCGGTACATCCTCCCGGAGTTTCGTGAGCGCACCGCGACGGGTGAGCGCGTTCACAATCCGTACACCAAACTCTTTGAGGAACGCATTATTTTCCTAGGTGTTCAAATTGACGATGCCTCAGCCGACGACGTTATGGCCCAGCTATTGACTTTGGAGTCATTGGATCCAGATCGTGATATTCAGATTTACATCAACTCACCCGGTGGCTCCTACACCGCGATGACCGCCATCTATGACACCATGCAGTTTGTTAAGCCACAGGTGCAGACCGTGTGTCTGGGTCAGGCCGCTTCGGCCGCAGCCGTTTTGTTAGCAGCAGGATCCCCAGGTAAGCGTTTTGCCCTTCCACACGCGCGGATTCTGATTCACCAGCCGTACACCGAGGGTGGCGGTCAAGGATCCGATATTGAGATTCAAGCCAATGAAATCATTCGGATGCGTACCGAGATGGAAGGCATCCTTGCCAAGCACACGGGTCGCTCGGTTGAGCAGATCGAAAAAGACATTGAACGCGATAAAATTCTGACGGCCGACATGGCTAAGGACTTTGGCGTGATCGACTCGGTCATCTCCTCCCGTAAGGGTTAGCCTTCGCCCAATTGCTCATCCAATAGGTTGTAGTCAATAGATTGCCTCGCTCTACTCTGTGTATATCGCGCGTAATTTCCCCTTTACGGGGTACGGTTACCGGGTTGTTGATTTCGTAATCTGAGTAAGGGGCGTTGTGGCGCGTATTGGCGAGAGTGGCGACCTGCTGAAGTGTTCTTTCTGTGGAAAGAGTCAGAAGCAGGTCAAGAAGTTAATCGCCGGCCCTGGCGTTTACATTTGCGATGAATGCATTGACCTGTGCAATGAAATCATTGAAGAGGAACTCACCGAAGCAAGTACATCTGATATTGGTGAACTACCTAAGCCACGGGAGATTTACGCGTTCCTCGACGAATACGTCATTGGTCAAGACTCGGCTAAAAAGTCCCTTTCTGTTGCGGTGTACAACCATTACAAGCGGGTACAAGCCGGAGCTCAACACAAGGGCAAAGAGGACTCGGTTGAACTCGCCAAGTCCAATATTCTGCTATTAGGACCTACCGGCTCCGGCAAGACGCTGCTCGCTCAAACCCTGGCCCGCGTACTGAATGTTCCGTTCGCCATTGCTGATGCGACCGCGTTAACCGAGGCCGGTTACGTCGGTGAAGATGTTGAAAATATTCTGCTTAAACTCATCCAAGCGGCTGAGTTTGACACCAAGCGCGCCGAAATGGGAATCATCTATATCGACGAGATCGATAAAGTGGCTCGAAAGAGTGAGAACCCTTCCATTACCCGTGACGTATCCGGTGAAGGTGTTCAGCAAGCGCTTCTCAAGATCATTGAAGGAACAACCGCGTCGGTGCCGCCACAGGGTGGTCGCAAGCATCCACATCAGGAATTCATCTCGATTGACACCACCAATGTGCTGTTCATTGTTGGCGGAGCATTCGCTGGTTTGGACAAAATTGTTGAGGCTCGGTTAGGGAAAAAGAGCCTCGGTTTCACATTTGACCTTGTTGAAGGTGAGCGCGAGGAAAGCAAGGACATCTCAGAGAATGTCTTCTCCCACGTCATGCCCGAAGATTTGATTAAATTCGGCATGATCCCCGAATTTATTGGCCGGCTCCCAGTTTTTACCTCCGTGAACAAACTTGACCGTGAAGCGCTCATTTCCGTTCTCGTTAAACCCAAAAACGCCTTGATTAAGCAATACCAAAAACTATTCGAGTTGGACGGTGTTGAACTTGAATTTGATGCAGAGGCCCTCGTTGAAATTGCCGAATTAGCGCTACTGCGGGGTACCGGTGCACGTGGATTGCGCGCAATCTTGGAAGAAGTCCTTCTCAACGTAATGTACGAAGTACCAAGTCGCACCGACGTGGCAAAGGTGGTTATCTCAGGCGAGGTCGTGCGTGAGCGGGTGAACCCCACCCTAATTACGCGCGGAGCACCGAAACGTGCTCCTCGCGAAAAAACTGCCTGATCACTGCCCGGCGAGAATGATTTCCCCGGAAAGTTCGGGGAAATCCTGCGAAACTCTTGTGGTCAACCGTTCGATGGAACCGGCGGCGCCGAGATCTGAAGAGGCGAGAGTGATGTGCTCAATCATTTCTGGTCCTCCCGTAAATTCAGCGCTGGTGACCACCGCCCGCATGGATAGTTTGGCTTCTGACTTTGCCTTGCGAATCATGCGCAGGGCATCCGTGGCCGTTGAAAGTAGGGCTACTTCTCCTTGGGGTGAGAGCGCGCGCAGGCTTTCGCCCTCTGGCCAGTGACTGGTGTGAATGGAGTCGTGGTTAAACCACGACCAGGTTTCTTCCGTGGTGAACGGTAGAAATGGTGCAAAGAGCCGCAGGAGGGTGTCCAGGGCGACCAGCAGGGTTGCCCGTGCGCTTTCGGTGTTGACGCCGCTCGTTTCCCCGTATGCACGCTCCTTGACGAGTTCAACGTAGTCGTCGGTGAATTCCCAGAAAAATGACTCGGTGACGTCAAGTGCTTTTGCGTAGTTGAAGTCTTCAAATGCTTTTGTCGCGTTCTCTACCGTTTGGGCCAGCTTTACCAGCAGGGCCTGATCAACCGGTTCAGACACTGTTGTGGCGGTAATGCTTGTTCGGTCTTGATCGCTGGAAAGCGCCGAGAGTGTGAGGGCGAACTTGCTGGCGTTGAGCAATTTAATTGCCAGGCGTCGACCGATTTTCATTTGGCCGATATCAAATGCCGTGTCGGTTCCTGGCCGGCCCGAAGCGGCCCAGTAGCGAACCGCGTCGGAGCTGTACTCGTCGAGCAGGTCCATGGGGGTTACCACATTGCCCTTGGATTTACTCATTTTCTTGCGATCCGGGTCCAAGATCCAACCGGAGATTGCGGCGTGGTGCCAAGGAAGTGCATGGTTTTCCAGATCAGCGCGAACAACGGAAGAAAACAGCCAGGTGCGAATAATCTCGTGTGCTTGTGGCCGAATGTCCATCGGGAATACCCGCTCAAAGAGGTCGGGGTCCCGCTCCCAACCACCCGCGATCTGGGGAGTGAGTGAACTTGTTGCCCAGGTGTCCATGACGTCGGGGTCACCGGTGAAGCCACCCGGCTGGTTGCGTTGATCTTCGGTGTAACCGGTGGGAACGTCGCTACTGGGATCAATTGGCAACGACGCTTCGCTGGGAACAATAACCTGTTCGTAGTCGGGATTAGCGTCGGTGTCGAGTGCGTACCAGACGGGAACGGGAACCCCGAAGAATCTTTGGCGCGAAATTAACCAGTCGCCGTTGAGACCTTCAACCCAGTTTTCATAGCGAACCAACATGTGGGGTGGATGCCAGATAATGTCTCTACCACGCGCAAGAAGTTCATCACGCAATTTGGGGTCGCGGCCACCGTTGGCGATATACCACTGGCGGGTCGTCACAATTTCTAACGGCTTATCGCCCTTTTCGAAGAATTTCACCGGATGGGTAATCGCCTTCGGTTCGCCGACCATGTCACCGGATTCTCGTAGAACTTCCACCATGCGTTGTTTAGCGGTGAAACTTGTGGCGCCGGCAATTGCAGCAAAGCGTTCTTTGCCTGAGCGGGTGGTGATCCATGGTGGGGTTTCGGAGGTAATGCGACCATCCCAGCCAATAATTGGCCGCGTGGGTAGTTGTAATTCGCGCCACCAGGTGACGTCGGCGAGATCACCGAAAGTGCAGACCATGGCAATGCCTGATCCTTTTTCAGGGTCGGCGAGGGTGTGGGCCAACACGGGAACTTCAACACCGAAGACCGGAGTTACAACGTTGGTACCAAATAGTGGTTGGAAGCGGGGATCGTTGGGGTGCGCAACGAGGGCAACGCAGGCCGCGAGGAGTTCTGGCCGGGTAGTTTCAATGAAGACGGTGTTCGCGGGGTTTTCCGTTGGTGCGAAACCGATCCGGTGATAGGCGCCGGGAACTTCGCGGTCTTCAAGTTCGGCTTGGGCCACTGCGGTACGGAAAGTTACATCCCAAAGAGTTGGTGCCTCAGACTGGTAGGCCTCGCCGCGGGCAAGATTTCGCAAGAAGGCTAGTTGGCTTACGCGTTGGGCATTTTTGTCAATTGTTTGGTAGGTCTGCGCCCAGTCAATGGACAGTCCCATCCGGCGCCAGAGGTCTTCAAAGACAACTTCATCTTCAATTGTTAATTGTTCACACAACTCAATGAAGTTCTTGCGAGAGATTGGCTCTTGTTTCTTAGCATCGGGCTTGGCCGGTGGCGTGTAGTCCACGATGTAGGGCAAACTCGGATCGCAGCGAACACCAAAATAATTTTGAACGCGGCGCTCCGTCGGGAGCCCGTTGTCATCCCAGCCCATCGGGTAAAAAACTTCGAAGCCGCGCATGCGCTTGTAGCGCGCGATGCAGTCGGTGTGGGTGTAGCTGAAAACGTGGCCAACGTGAAGTGAACCGCTGACGGTCGGTGGGGGAGTGTCGATTGAAAAAATTTGATCACGCGTTTTGGTGCGGTCAAATGAGTAGGTGCCGGCGTCCTGCCAGATCGCGGCCCACTTGTCCTCAATCCCGTCAAGACTAGGTTTTTCCGGGATATTGACCGCTGGGGAATCCGACTTCGACGACATGGTGGCAAAGTCTATTCACCCTCCTAGACTGCGACCGTGAGTATCACGAGTGCGCAGCAATTATGGGATGAACTTGAGTCCCGTTGGCCCGAAAACCTGATCGAGCCTTCCCTAGCCCGGATGAGCGCGGTGTCGAATCTTTTGGGAGACCCGCAGTTGACATTTCCGGTGATCCAGGTGGCCGGTACCAACGGCAAAAGTTCGACCGCTCGTATGATTGAATCGATTTTGCGTTCATTTGGTCTGCGAACCGGGCTGTACACCTCACCGCATCTGGTCGACCCCACCGAGCGAATTTGTCTTGACGGGGTGCCCATTTCGAGTGAGGTGGCGATTGCGGCCTGGAATGACATTGAGCCGTTTATTTCGTTAGTTGACCACAATTGCGTTGCTGACGGTGGACCCCAGCTCTCATACTTTGAAGCAATGACCGTGTTGGCCTATTCAATTTTTGCTGATTCACCGGTGGACGTGGCAATTATTGAAGTTGGACTGGGCGGTACCTGGGATGCAACGAGTGTGTGCAGGCCGCAGGTGGCGGTGGTAACACCCGTTGATATGGATCACCAGGAATATTTAGGTGAAACCCTCGTCGAAATCGCAGCTGAAAAAGCCGGAATCGTGGCACACGCCGAAGCCGTCGTCCTTGGTCCCCAGGCGCCGCAAGCAGCCGGTGTTTTGATTGCTGCCTGCGAAGCAGCCGAACTGGTACCGGCACGGTTCGGGGTGGAGTACGGAGTCAACTCTCAGGCGCTCGCCGTTGGCGGGCAACTGTTGTCCCTCCATGGTCTGCGTGGTGATTACTCAGATCTTTATCTGCCGCTGTTTGGCGAGCACCAAGGAAATAACGCAGCCATTGCCCTGGCAGCGTGTGAGACCTTCTTAGGTTCTGCTCTGTTGGCTCCCCTTGATATTGATGTTGTGCGCGAAGGCTTTGCGAAGGTTACCTCGCCCGGGAGACTGGAAATTTTGCGCACCGGTCCGACCGTGTTGGTGGATGCGGCGCACAACCCCCATGGCGCACGGTCACTCGCGGCGGCCTTGGAGACCAGTTTCACCTTTGTCGGGATTGTCGCGGTCATTGGAATGCTGGCGCAAAAAGATGCCGTTGGTTTCCTCGAAGCAATCTCACCCGTCGTCTCTCAGGTTGTGATTACCGAGCCGAACTCACCGAGGGCTTTGCCGGCGAGTGAACTTGCGCGGCTAGCCACCGAGGTCCTCGGTGGTGACCGGGTCATTCTTGGTGGCGACCTGATGTCCTCACTGGAAGAGGCAATTGGATTAGCCGATAGTTCAGGTGAATACGGTGGTATCGGGGTCGTTGTCACCGGCTCGGTCGTGTTGGTTGGGGAAGCAATCCAATTACTCGCCAGTAAGGGTTCACAGAAAGTGAAGAAGTAGCGCATGCGGGTCTTAGGGTCAACGGTTCTTTTTCTGGAAGCAATTGTGGTTTTGCTCGCGATCCCGATTGCGATCAATGTCTCTAATACGAATGCGACGTTGGCCCTTCTCATTGGAGTTGGGTTGGCCGGGGCACTTGTTTTAACCGTCGCGGTGATCACCAAACCGATTGCGGTTCCCATTGGCTGGGTGCTTCAAGTGCTTGTGATTTCCTCAGGGATTGTTGTAACCACCATGTTCTTTGTGGGCGGGCTCTTCGCCCTGCTGTGGTTCTACGCGGTCCGTAATGGGCAGCGAGTTGACCGGGCACGGGAGTTGCCCGAAAATTAATCTAACTACTCCTCTAGCATCAGCGATGGTAGTTTCCAACACTTCGAGGAGTCATGCAATGTCTGAACGCACACTTGTTCTCGTCAAACCCGACGGCGTTGCCCGAGGATTAGTGGGCGAAGTTCTTGCTCGAATTGAGCGCAAGGGCTTCACTTTCATAGCGATTGAGTTGATGAATGTCAGCACCGATGTTGCGAAAACCCATTACGGGGAGCATGCTGACAAGCCTTTTTTTGGTGAGTTGGTTGCTTTCATTACCGGTGGTCCGCTGGTGGCCGCGGTGATCGAGGGACCCGATGCGATCGTTGCGTGGCGAACCATGATGGGTGCCACCAATCCCATCACCGCGGCACCGGGAACTATTCGCGGAGACTTGGCGAATGAGATGCAAAATAATGTCACCCATGGTTCTGATTCATTAGAGTCCGCCGCTCGCGAAATTGCACTGTTCTTTCCCCACATCTAGGAATTGGTTGG
>Ga0105049_10005629_pt1 | contig 14585 bp, 16 predicted proteins | sample MAT06_FD_78087 | JGI IMG/M metagenome (GOLD analysis project Ga0105049, IMG submission 78087) | Freshwater microbial communities from Lake Fryxell liftoff mats and glacier meltwater in Antarctica - MAT-06 | ecosystem: Environmental > Aquatic > Freshwater > Ice > Liftoff microbial mat | place...
GGCTGCCAAAGTTCTATCGCCTTGCCTTCGGGATCGCTGATGCGGGCGAACTTGCCATATGCGCCATCCCATTCGGGCGGGGTTTCGACGCTGATCCCGGCAGCGGTCAGGCTGACGATCATGCCAGCCAGATCATCGACCCGCAGGTTCGGCATGGTCTGCTGCGAGGCCGGGAAGTAATCGCTGTCGGCGGTGAAGGGCGCAAAGACCGTTGGCCCGGCGGCTTCTGCCCAAGGGCTATGGCCCGCCGCGATGCCAAGTTGGGTGCGATACCACGGGGTCAGTGCTACAGGGTTGTCTGAACGAAAGAACACCCGGCCAATGCCGGTAACGCGTGCAATAGCAATCCCCACGAAAAAAGGCCGCCCGATGGGGCGACCTTATCACATTTGCGTCCTTGGTACATCGGACCAGGTACGGAAAGTTCAGACGTTGACGCTGTCCTTCAGCGCTTTGGCGATGGTGAATTTCACCACCTTGTCAGCGGCTTTGGTGATCTGGTCGCCGGTGGCGGGGTTGCGCACCGTGCGTTCCGGGCGGGCGCGGCACAGGATCTTGCCCAGGCCCGGCAGCGTTACGGCGCCACCGGTTGCCACTTCTTTGGCAACCACGGACCCGAGGGCATCCAGTGCGGCATTCGCGGTTTTCTTGTCAGACCCCATTGCATCGGCCAAAGCGGCAACAAGCTGGGTCTTGGTCATCGGTTTCGACATCCGGTGTCTCCTCATCATGCCCCGTCGGTAGGGGGTCAAAGATCAAAAATAGCGCCATGTTGTGTTGCTACACAGGGTTTTGTAGAGCAAATCAAGCAAATTCCACGCAATTGAGCGGTTTTTGGCGCGGTGCGGCTTTTGCGGCAAATTGGGAATCGACGGCAGGCATCTGCAACAGGGGGTTGAGTGTCACAAAAACGCCGGTTCCTCGAAACTGCGCAGCTTGCGGCTGTGGATCCGTTCCAGCGGCATGGCGCGCAGCCGTTCCATCGCCTTGACCCCGATCAGCAGGTGGCGCGCCACCTGGGTCTTGTAGAATTCGGTCGCCATGCCGGGCAGTTTCAATTCGCCATGCAAGGGTTTGTCAGACACGCACAGCAAGGTGCCATAGGGCACCCGGAAGCGAAAGCCGTTGGCGGCGATGGTGGCGCTTTCCATATCCAGCGCGATGGCGCGCGACTGGGAAAGCCGCTTGACCGGGCCGGTCGGATCGCGCAATTCCCAGTTGCGGTTGTCGATGGTGGCCACGGTGCCGGTGCGCATGATCTGTTTCAGATCATAGCCTTGCAGTTCCGTGACCTCTGCCACCGCCTCCTGCAAGGCAATCTGAATCTCGGCCAGCGCCGGGATCGGCACCCAGACCGGCAGATCGGCATCCAGCACGTGATCTTCACGCAGATAGGCATGGGCCAGCACGAAATCGCCCAGGGATTGCGAGTTGCGCAATCCGGCGCAATGGCCGACCATCAGCCAGGCGTGGGGGCGCAGTACGGCGATATGGTCGGTCGCCGTCTTGGCATTGCTTGGCCCCACGCCGATGTTGACCAGGGTGATCCCGTCGCCATCGGCGCGTTTCAGGTGATAGGCCGGCATCTGCGGCATCTTGGGATGTGCGGGCAGGGCGCTGAACGGGTCGGTGATCACCGCATTGCCGGGGCCGACAAAGGCCGTATAGCCGCTGGCGGGATCGGCAAGGGCGGCGCGGGCATAGGTTTCGAACTCATCGACATAGAACTGATAGTTGGTGAACAGCACATAGTTCTGGAAATGCACCGGATCGGTTGCGGTGTAGTGGGCCAGCCGTGCCAGCGAATAATCCACCCGCTGCGCGGTAAAGGGGGCCAGCGGCCCGGACCCGTCGGGGTAGGTATAGCTGTTGCCGTTGACGATATCATCATTGGTGGTCATCAGGTCCGGCACGTCGAACACATCGCGCAGCGGCATATCCAGCGCGCCTTCCTGCGGCACCGAAAGCTGGGCATTGGCCACGGCGAAATGCACCGGCATCGGGGTGGTCGACTGGCCGATGGCAACCGGCACCGAATGGCTTTTCATCAAGAGTTCGATCTGCTGTGTCAGATAGTTGCCAAACAGGTCGGGCCGGGTGATCGTGGTGGAATAGCGCCCCGGCACCGCAACATGCCCATAACTCAGGCGGCTGTCGGCCTTGGCGTGGCTGGTGGTGACAAAGCGGATCTCGGGGTAAAAGGCGCGAAAGCGCACCTCTGGCCGCGCGCCGTTCAGGGTTTCGCTGAAATGTTCCAGCAGAAAGTCGATTGACTGGCGATAGAGCAGCTGCAACCGCACGACGGCGGCGGCGGCATCGCTGAAGCTTTCGGGCGCAACATGCGGCGGGGTCAGGATGGGTTTGGATGGATCATGGATATTCATCGGGTCACTCAAACAATTCGGTCAGTTCAAAGCGCGTCACATCCACCAGGCCCAGATCGGAAATCCGGATCTCGGGGATGACGACCAGCGCCAGCAGCGAATGCTGCATATAGGCATTGTTCAGGCTACAGCCCACCCTTGCCATCGCGGCAACCATGGCGCTGGCGTCGGCGGCCACCTCTGCCGCCGGGGCATCCGACATCAGGCCGGCAATCGGCAGCCGCACCAGCGCAATCTCCTGCCCGTCCTTCCACACCGTCACGCCCCCGCCGACCTCGGCCAGCCGGTTCGCCGCGGCGGCCATATCGGCGCGTGAGGTGCCGACGACGATCATGTGATGGCTGTCATGCGCCACGGTCGAGGCCAGCGCCATCGGCCCCTTGTAACCAAAGCCGGATACAAAGCCGTTGACCACCTTGCCGGTGGCCCGGTGCCGTTCCACCAGCGCGATCTGCGCCACATCGCGCCCCTCATCGCCCTGCACGATGCCGTCAACCACCGGCAATTCGACGGTCAGCGCCCTGGTCGGGGCCTGATTCTCCACCACGCCGATCACCCGCGCCGTGATGGCGTTGGCCCCCTGCGGTGCCTGAATTTCAAAAACGGCGGCCTGTTTCGCCGCACCCATCCGCACCGTGGCCCGCGCCGATGCGGGCCAGGCGTAGTGCGGGCAATCCACCTGCATCACCCCGTCCAGCGCCACCGTCACCCCCCGTGCCATCACCCGGTGGATCGGCACTGTGACCAGATCAGGTGTCAGGATCATGTCAGCCCGCCGCCCCGGCGCAATCGACCCCAACTCGCGCTCCAGCCCGAAATGGGTTGCGGTGTTGATGGTGGCCATCTGGAGCGCGATCAGCGGATCACAGCCACAGGCAATGGCGTGGCGCAGCACCCGGTTCATATGCCCCTCGTTCACCAGCGTGCCGGAATGGCAATCATCGGTGCACAGGATGAAATTGCGCGGGTCAAGCCCGCGCTTGGTGATCGCGGTGATCTGGCTTTCGACATCATACCAGGCCGACCCCAGCCGCAGCATCGCCCGCATGCCCTGCCGCACCCGCGCCACGGCATCGGCTTCGCAGGTGCCTTCATGGTCATCCGCCGCGCCGCCTGCCACATAGGCGGCAAAGGCCGCGCCAAGATCGGGGCTGGCATAATGGCCGCCGATGGTCTTGCCCGCGCGCTGGGTTGCCGCCATTTCGGCCAGCATCTGGGGGCTTCCCGCCACCACGCCCGGAAAGTTCATCATCTCGCCCAGCCCGATGATGCCTGGCCATGTCATCGCCTGCGCCACATCGGCGGCGGAGATTTCAAACCCGGTGGTTTCAAGGCCCGGCGCGCTTGGCGCGCAGCTTGGCATCTGGGTAAAGATGTTGACCGGCTGCAGCGCCGCCTCGTCATGCATCATCCGCACACCCGCCAGCCCCAGCACGTTGGCAATCTCATGCGGGTCGTGGAACATGGTGGTGGTGCCATGCGGCACCACGGCGCGGGCAAACTCGGCGGGGGTCAGCATGCCGCTTTCGATATGCATATGGCCATCGCACAGGCCCGGGATCAGGTAATGCCCGGTGGCGTCGATCACCTGCGTATCCGGCCCGATGCAATGGCTGGCATCGGGGCCGACATAGGCAAACCTGCCATCCGCCACCGCCACCTGCCAGCCGGGCAGAACCTCGCGCGATTGCACATTGACCAGAGTGCCGCCGCGTACCACCAGATCGGCAGGTGAGCGGCCCGCCGCCACCGCGACCAGACGGGCGGCGCAGTCGGGCCAGGATTTCAGCGGAGGGGTGAGTTGTTCCATATCCCAGACTGAACCGGCCCCGGGGCGGCTTCAAGGGATATTCCGACCAAAGTCGTGCCTGCGGCACGGCCGGACGCCCACCGGGGCTATTCAGGAACAGAAAATGGGGTCAGGGGCCGGGTTGCCGCGCCCAATTCCGTGCCTAACCGCGCCCCACCAGCGGCATCGCGGATGCCATGATCGTCATGTATTGCACATTGGTTGCCAGCGGCAGGCTGGCCATGTGCAGCACCGCGTCGGCGACATGGGTTACATCCATCATCGCCTCTGCCCGGATCGAGCCGTCGGCCTGACGCACCCCCTTGGCCATCATGGCTGCCATGTCGGTCTGGGCATTGCCGATGTCGATCTGGCCACAGGCGATGTTGAAGGGGCGGCCATCAAGCGAGATGGTCTTGGTCAGCCCGGTGACGCCATGTTTGGTGGCGGTGTAGGCGGCAGAGCCGGGGCGCGGCGACAGCGCCGAGATCGAGCCGTTGTTGATGATGCGCCCGCCTTGGGGCGACTGTTTGCGCATGTGGCGAAAGGCGGCGCGGGCGGCGAAGAACATGCCGTTGAGGTTGACCGCCACGGTATCGAGCCAATCCTGCACCGGGATCTCGTCGATCAGCCCGGCGGGTCTGGCGACACCGGCGTTGTTGAACAGCACGTCGATCCGCCCGAAGCGCGCCGCTGCCTGATCAAAGGCGGCATCGACCTCGTCTGCGTTGGTGACATCGGCGGGAAGGCACAGCGTACCGGCGCGGCCCGCTGCCGTCTCGGCCAGCTGATCGGCGCGGCGCGCCAGCAGTGCCACGTTCCAGCCTGCGGCCAGAAATGCGTTGGCGGTGGCTTTGCCGATGCCGGAACTGGCGCCGGTGATCAGGATGGTGTGTGCCATGGATGGATGCCTATCGGATTGTTCGGTCAGAATGCTTTGAATGTCATGGTGGTCAGGGTGCGCTGGATGCCCGGGATATCGAACAGCTTTGCGCTGAGGTAATGGCCGACGTCTTCACCGTCGGGCACATAAACCTTGGCGATCAGGTCATATTCGCCAGAGGTGGAGTATAGTTCGCTGACCACTTCGCGGTCATAGATCGCATCGGCGACCAGGTAGGTCTGACCGGGTGTGCAGCGGAACTGGACGAAAACGCAGACCATGGGCCCTCCGTGGTTTGGCACAGACTAGGATGGAAGTGCGGCGGGGGCCAGAGGGCAGATGCAGGGGATCACCCGCCCGCCTCCAGTTCCAGCGCGCCGGAATTGCCGCGCAGGTCATCGACCGTCAGGGGGCCGCTGGGCAGGCCAAGCCGGTTGCGCGTCACCCAGAACAGCCGCTTTTCGGCGCGGGTGATCGCCACATAGGTCAGCCGTTTCCACAGCGGCAGCCCGGCCTCCATCCGGCCCGCCTGCGCTGCGGCATAAAGATCGGGGGCAAAGACCTGCACATTTTCCCATTGGCTGCCCTGCGCCTTGTGGATGGTGACAGCGGCACCATGCAGAAACGCCGCCCCCATCCGGGCGGCAAACGGGATGAACGGCTCGTCGCTATCCGGGAGTTCGATCTTCACGATAGAAGCCGCCGATACCTGCGGCTCTTCTGCCCCCAGCACATGCAGCCGCGAAAATCCGGGTTTGCGACCGGGGCCGAGATAGATCACCTGCGCCCCCTTGATCAGCCCGCGCGCCTCCAGATCAATCCGCTTCTTGCGATGCTTCAAGGGCAGTTCGATGCCGTCGCAGATCAGCGGTTCGCCCGGCAACAGCGCATCTTCGGGTGCGCCGTAAGCCGAGCGAAAGGCGGTGATCAGGCGGATACGGGTCGCATTGCGCCAGACCAGCACCGGCGAGCGCGCCATCAGATCAGCCTCGACCCGCTGACCCAGCACCACCCGGTCATCGCGCATGGCGGCAGCCTCCACCATCCGTTCGAAATCGCCGAACCCCAGTTCGGGGTCGGCCAAAGCATGGGCCAGATCAAGGATCGGATTGTCCTGCGCCTGCCGGTGGATCCGGCTGAGGATCAGCTTGCGGGCGGCCGGCAGGGCATCGAACACCATGGCCCCGGACTGGTTGACCGGGGCCAATTGTGCCGGATCACCAAACAGCACCAGCGTCGGAAATATTTCTTTCAGATCCGCGAACTGGCGGTCATCGAGCATGGAAGATTCATCGACAAAGCCGATATCCAGCGGGTCTTCGCGCCGCTTCCAGCCCAGAATGAAATCCGACCCGCGCAAACCGGCGGTGGCCAGCGCGCCGGGGATCGACTTTACCGCATCATAAAACAACTTGGCCCGGTCCAGCGCCGCATCGGTCAGCCCCTCCATGGTCGGGCGGCTGCCACTGCCGGCCAGCCATTCGGCGATCTTTTCATATTCGGGGTCATAGACCGGGGTATAAAGGATGCGGTGGATGGTGGTGGCGGGCACCCCCTGATTGCGCAGCACGGATGCCGCCTTGTTGGTCGGGGCCAATATCGCCAGCGTACGGCGATCCTTGCGCCGCCGCCCCTCATAGTCGCCCGATACGGTTTCAACGCCCGCTTCACCCAGCGCTTTGGCCAAAGCGGCCAGGAGCATGGTCTTGCCTGACCCCGCCTTGCCAACCACAGCCAGAACCGAGGGCGCGGCGGCCGCTTCGGGTGTCAGCGTGCCATCGGACAGGTTGACGCCGCAGGCCGCCAGCACCTCTGCCACACGGTCGAATGCATCTGCCTGATCGTCGGAAAACTGGATCGTGGGAAGGGCCATGGCGGAACCATAACCAGCCGTCGGGGCCGATGCCAGCGGTGGATGGCGGGCTTACAGCCCCTTGTTCAGCAGATCCCGTGCGGATTGCGGCATCGGATCAACGGCAAAAGCCCGACCCGAGGAAGAGCGTGAGTTCGAGATTTCGACGGCAGCGAGAAGTGTGGTTTCATCAAGCTGCTGCGCCAGCCGCGGCAGTCCGTTTTCCTGCGCAAAGCTGCGCAGATCGGACAGAACATCCAGAATCCAGTCGTTTTGCATCACAATCTCGCCGGGAATCGTCACATGAAGTTCAACGCTAACATGTATTTTCCATTGTGGGTATTGGCAGATTGTATAGCCGCCGGGAAACAATCCTACATTCCGGCGAATAATGGCCCAGTATCGGCAAAAGCCACAACAGGGGTGCCCATGGGGCAAAAGTTGTTCCGTTGCCAGCCTCTCCCGGTCCGCCAGTGCCACAATATCCAGCATTATCCGGTTGAAATCAAACTTTGTCGGCCCGAAAACTGCCGCCACCCCGATGACTTTCAGGCTGTCGGCATCCGCCTGTGGGATGATGCCGCCAACCACGACCGGCAGGGTATCGCCACGCTCGCGCAGGTGCGCCATGACCTTTGCCACCAGTTCCAGATGGCTGCCAGACAGGATCGACAGGCCCAGCACATCCACCCCCTCGGCCACCGCAGCGGGCACAATCTCATCGGGCGTCTGGCGGATACCGTGATAGCACACCGCCATGCCGCAATCCCGGGCGCGGGTGGCGATCTGTTCGGCGCCGTTGTAGTGGCCATCCAGACCGAACTTGCCCAGGGCCAGCGTCAGGCGTTGCCCAAGCCGGGCCGATGCAGCATCCACCGCCGCCCGCACCAATTCCAGCCCCTCGGCGGGGCTGGACGGCGATTGGGCGACGCCCGTCGGTGCGCGGCATTCACCATGGACGGCGAGCAACCCCCCCCAATCGCCAGTGGTCACCCCGGCTTTGGCCGCAGCAATGGACGGGGCATGATGTTGTGCCCCGCTTCCAGTGCCGCGCGCAGGTCGCGCAACGTCACCGCCACCGCACTGGCGTCGCGGCTGTCGCGCCACTGTGTCAGACCCGCGATCTGATCCGCCTCTGCCCCCGGGTCAGGCTGGTGAAAGGCGGCACCCGCTGTCAGCGGACCGGCCTCGCCATCGGCCCAGCGGTTCAGGCCGACCACCACGGTATCGCCGCGCTAGATCCGGGCGATCCGTTCGGCATTGGGTTCTACCGGACGGTGTTTCATGTGGCTGATCGCGGCCACAGCACCGCCCATGCTGTCGATCAATGCCAGTTCCTGCAACGCCGCCGCTTTCAGCGTCGCGGGCGTTGTCCATCTCGGAATTTCCGAAGCAAGGAAACAAAATTACCTTCATCTGGCTGAAGCACGCAACTTTCTACCAGTGTCAATTGCTGTGACGCGGCGAAAGGCGTTGTTGTGCCGTGGCGGTAACCGCCCTAGAACCAGCTTTCATGAATTTGCTTGCAAGGCGGTTACCGGGATGAACGCGATGAACGTGATACTGCTGTGGCTGCACCTGATGGCCATAGCCTTTGCCGGTGCCTCTGTCTTTGGCATCCCGGTGGTTGGCATGGTCATGCGCTCGGCCTCGCCCGATGCCCGCCCTTTGCTGATGTCCGTTGCCCGGCGTTTGTCGTCGTTGGGCCGGGGTGCGGTGCTGGTGCTGATCGTCACCGGCCCGCTGCTGTTATGGGCGAACTATAGTGGCACTGCCGGGTTGCCGGTGTGGTTCCACGTCAAGATGCTGGTGGTCGTTCTGCTGGTCGCCAACGTCATCCTGTCCGGCCTCAATGGCAAGCGGATGGCGCAGGGCGATATGGCGGCGGCGGCGCGGGCCCCGAAATATGGCATCGCCAGCATGGTGTTCCTGTCGCTGACGGTGCTGCTGGCTGTGATGGCCTTTGCCTGAAACCCGGATGCCCCATCGTGTCAGCGCAGTGAGCGAATGTCCGCGACCGTAACCCTTCCGCTCTGGCTGGTGATACTGGCGCTGGTTCTGGCGGCTATCGCGGCGCTTGACCGGATATTGGCGCCGTCGGCACGCTGGTTCTTTCGGCGGCGGATGGAACGGGCGGTGGCGCGCCTGAACAAGCGGCTGGTGCGCCCGATCGAACCGTTCAAGCTGATGCAGCGCCAGGATATGATCGTGCGGCTGAGCTATGACCCCGGGGTCATGCAGGCGGTGGTGGATCATGCCCATGAAACCGGGGTGCCCGAAAGCGTGGCGTTTCAGCAGGCCCGCGCCTATGCCCGCGAAATCGTTCCCAGCTTCTCGGCCACCATGTATTTCGGCGTGGCGATTCAGCTGGCGCGCTGGCTGTCGCGGCTGTTGTACCGGGTGCGGCTTGGCCATTTTGATGAAGTGGCGATGAGTGGCATCGACCCCAAGGCGACAGTGGTTTTCGTGATGAACCACCGGTCCAACATGGATTATGTGCTGGTCACCTATCTGGCGTCAGACCGCTCGGCATTGTCTTATGCCGTGGGGGAATGGGCGCAGGTCTGGCCGATTTCGCGGCTGATCCGGGGGATGGGGGCCTATTTCATCCGCCGCAAATCGCGCAACCCTTTGTATCGCCGGGTTCTGGCGCGCTATGTCCAGATGGCGACCGCCGAAGGGGTGACCCAGGCGATCTTTCCCGAGGGCGGGTTGAGCCTGGATGGCAAGATCGGGCCGGCCAGGCTGGGGTTGCTGAACTATATCGTGACCGGGTTCGAGCCGGGAAAGGGCCGGGATGTGATTTTCATCCCGGTGGCGCTGAATTATGACCGGGTGATGGAGGACCGGGTGCTGATCGGGGCGCATCAGACCGGCGAGCGGCGGTTCCGCGCCCGGGTCGGTTCGATGCTGATGTTTTTCGGCAAGCATCTGTGGCAGAAAATCCGGGGAAAGTTCCAGAAATTCGGCTATGCCGCTGTCAGTTTTGGCACGCCGATTTCGCTGTCGCGGCTGATGGATGATGCGCCTGATCTGCAAACCGAAGCGCTGGGCACGCTGTTGATGGCACGGATCAAGGCGCTGGTGCCGGTGTTGCCGGTGCCGCTGGTCAGTGCGGTGCTCTTGATGGCCGAGCGCCCGCTGAGCCGCGACGAACTGACGGAGCGGGCGATTGGTCTGCTGGACCGGCTGCGCGCGTCCGGTGCCTATCTGCATCTGCCGCAGGGCCAGGACCGGATCGCGGTGGCATTCGGGCTGCAGATCCTGTTGTTGCGGCGGCTGGTGGTCGAAGAGGGTAACCGCCTTGCCGCCAATCCTGGGGAACAGTCGTTGCTGGCATTCTACGCCGCCTCGATCTCGCAACTGTTGCAAATCGGCGAGGGGCAGGACGAAGCAGGCGCGCAATTGCAGAAATTCGATGAGACATAAAATTTCAAAACAATAAAGAAAATTGTATTATCATTATTATGTCATTTGCATCCAAAGGCAGCGAACGTGATTCTGTGGCGCTGCAATTTTGGCAGACGAGGCAGCCGTGGCACCAGATACCCAACCGGCAACTGCAGGCTACGACTCCGCGAAAAAAGACCAGTATGAGGTGGGCGAACTGCCGCCGCTGGGCCATGTACCGGCGCAGATGCATGCCTGGGCGATCCGGCGCGCGCGCCATGGCAACCCCGCCAGCGCCATGCAGGTCGAACTGGTGGATACATGGCAGATCGACAGCACCGAGGTGCTGGTGTTCATGATGGCGGCGGGCATCAATTACAACGGGGTGTGGGCAGCGCTGGGCCTGCCCATCAGCCCGTTTGATGGCCACGGCTCGGCCCACCATATCGCGGGTTCCGACGCCGACGGGATCGTGTGGAAGGTCGGCGACAAGGTCAAACGCTGGAAAGTCGGCGACGAGGTGGCGATCCACGGCAATCACGATGATGGCGACGACGAGGAATGCAACGGCGGCGACCCGATGTTTTCGCCGACCCAGCGGATCTGGCGCCATGAAACGCCGGACGGGTCGTTTGCCCAGTTCACCAGGGTGCAAAGCCAGCAACTGATGCCGCGCCCCAGGCAACTGACCTGGCAGGAAAGTCCCTGCTACACCCTGACGCTGGCCACCGCCTACCGCATGAAGTTCAGCCGCCGCCCGCACATCCTGAAACCGGGCGACACCGTGCAGGTCTGAGGGGCATCGGGCGGCCTCTGCTCCCATGCGATCCAGTTGATCGACACCGCCGGGGCCAATGCGATCAGGGTGATATCGGGTGAAGACAAGCGCGATTTCGTCATGGCGCTGGGGGCCAAGGGCGTTATCAACCGGCGCGAGTTCAACTGCTGGGGCCAGATGCCCACCGTGAACACCCCGGAATACAAGGCGTGGTTTGGTGATGCCCGGCGGTTCGGCAAGGCGATCCGGGATAGGACCGGCAAAGGCAACAACGCCGACATGGTGTTTGAGCATCCCGGCGAGGCGACCTTTCCGGTGTCGGTGTTCGTGGTCAAACGCGGCGGCATGGTGGTGATCTGCGCCGGAACCAGCGGCTATAACCTGACCTTGGATGCGCGCTATCTGCGAATGCACCAAAGCGGCTGCAGGGCAGCCATTTCGCCAATCTGAATCAGGCCTCGGCGGCCAACCGGTTGATGATCGAGCGGCGGCTGGGCCCCTGCCTGTCCGAGGTTTTCCCCTGGGCCGAAAGACCGGCAGCCCATGAAAAGATGCTGCACAACAGCCACAAACCCGGAACCATGGCCGTGCTTGTCCGGGCCCCGCGCCCCGGGTTGCGGACGTTTGCGGATACGATTGAGGCTTGTTGCGAGCAGTAAGGGGTCAGGGGCACGGATGCCCGATCCACAGCGCCCCCGGTGGCTCCGGGGCGACGCGGTTCCATTGGAAGCGTTGCACCAGGTTTGCACGCGGATGCTGGACCCCCGTCACCCTCTGGCATAGCCTTGATGCAAAGCGGAGGGGACCATGACGATACATATCGGGGCGAAACCGGGCGATATTGCCGAAACCGTGCTGTTGCCCGGTGATCCTTACCGGGCGCGGTGGGCGGCGCAGACATTCTTGCAAGATGCTGTGATGGTTAATGAAACCCGCGGCATGCTGGGCTATACCGGCACCTGGCGTGGCAACCGGGTGACGATACAGGGCAGTGGCATGGGGATGCCGTCGCTGTCGATCTATGTCAACGAACTGATCCGCGATTATGGGGCGCAGACGCTGATACGCATCGGGTCGGCGGGCGGGATGCCGGATCACGTCAAGGTGCGCGACGTGGTGCTGGCGATGACGGCATCGACCACCTCCACCCCCTCCAGCACGCTGTTCCGCGAGGTGCAGTTTGCCCCCGCCGCCGATTTCGGCCTGTTGGCCGCTGCTCATGCTGCCGCCGTGGCGCGCGGAGTGCCGGTGCATGTCGGCGGCATTCTGTCGTGCGAGACCTTTTATGACGAGCGCCCTGATCTGGGCGAACAACTGGTGCGGCATGGCTGCCTGTGCGTGGAGATGGAGGCGGCAGAGCTGTACATCCTTGCCGCCCGCTACAAGCGCCGGGCTTTGGCGGTATTGACGATCAGCGACCACATCTACACCCACGAAGCGCTGCCCTCCGATCAGCGTGAGCGGTCGTTTGGCGATATGGTAGAAATTGCGCTGGCGGCGGCCTTTTCATGAAACAGCGGCAGTTGGGAACCGGCGGCCCGATGGTGGGCGCGGTGGCGCTGGGCTGCATGAGTTTCGGTGGCATCTTTGGTGCCACCGATCTGGCGTCCTCGCACAGATGTCTGGACCGGGCATGGGAAATGGGCGTCAGCCATTTCGACATTGCCAATATCTATGGCATGGGGGTTTGCGAACAGGTGGTAGGATCGTGGATCGCCAGCCGTGGCCATGCGCCCTCGATTGCCACCAAGGCGGCGGTGGTCAACGGCCCGCCGCGCCGGTTCGACAATTCGCCCGATCACATGCGCGCCGAACTGGAGGGGTCGCTGACAAGGCTGGGGGTGGAGCGGGTGGATCTGTTCTATGTTCACCGCCGCGAAGCCGCCCGCCCGGTGGAGGAGGTGGCGCAAACCATGGCCACCCTGGTCGCCGAGGGCAAGATCGGCGGTTACGGCCTGTCGGAAGTGTCGCCCGGCACGCTGCGCCGCGCCCATGCCATGCATCCGGTGCGCGCGGTGCAGAACGAATATTCGCTGTGGACGCGGCAGCCGGAACTGGGGATGATCCAGACCTGTGCCGAGCTTGGCGTGGCCTTTGTGCCGTTTTCGCCGCTGGCGCGCGGGGCGTTGGGGGATCCGGGCATCGAGCCTGCCGCGCTGCCGCCGGGTGATTTTCGCCTGACCATTCCACGGTTTCAGGAACCCGACTGGGCACTGAACCGCGCCCGGATCGCGGCTTTTCGGGGCTGGTGCGATGCGCGCGGCTGGGCGGTGCCAGCCGTGGCGCTGGCGTGGGTGCTGGATCAGGGCCCGCATCTGATCCCGATCCCCGGAACCCGCAGCGCCGACCATCTGTCAGCATGGGCAAGCGCCGATCAGATCGTCTTTTCCGCTGACGACCGTGCCGAAATCGCCCGGTTGCTGCCGGTCGGTTTTGCCTTTGGCGACCGTTACGGCACTGATCAGGCGGCTTCGGTCGAGCGCTATTGCTGACCGTGGGTCCGGCTGCAGGCTCTGCGGGACGGCGGCTGCCAGCCAACCGGGGCTGCTCAAGGCCGGGCGTCACGGGATGCGGACCGGCTACCCTTCGGGACACCCCGGGCGCGGGGGTGCTTGGCGCTGGCTGTCAGCCATCTGCCTGAAACATGTCATCAATTGGAGGCTGAAGGCCCGGCTTGCCTGTCCACAGTTCCGGGACCGCGCCATATTCCAGCAACCCGTTCTGCTTGACAAAGCCCACAGGTATCTTGGGGTTGTTGATGTCCTTGCCGCCGTCGCGGTGCCACTTCTCCTGCCAGTGCGTGAACAGCGGTTCAAGCAGGGCGGGCTCCATCCGGTGGATGCAGGCAAGCTCTATCCCCCGGTAAACCGCGAACACCCAAGTCACCTGGCGGTATTTGGCAAGGATCACGGGGTTGAGGTGTTGGTGGGTGGAAAAGCTCTTGGTCAGGTCAAGGTTGACCGATTTGAGTTCATACTCCTGCCCGGTGTCACCCCGGGCGTCGTTGCCCTCTCTCCCCGACAAGACGGTGAGGCCCATTGTCAGGATCACCTGCAAGAGCTTGCCGCCGTTGTCTTGGAAAATGTCGTTGATACAGTGGGCAAGGGCCAGCTTCTGATATTCCCGGGCGGCGGGCATCAGCGCGTCCATCTTCGCCTTGTCGGGATGCGATCTCACCTGGGCAATTCGCCGAGAAGAACCGCCGCTGAAACCCCCAAGGCAGTCACCAGCTTTCCGATGTTATCCACCGAAATGTTGCGCTCACAACGCTCCACCGCACCCACGAACGTGCGGTGCAGGCCCGCACGGTCTGCGAGTTCCTCCTGGCTCAGGCCGCGCTCCCCCCTAAGGTGGCGCAGGTTCCCTGCAAGTGCCTGACGGAGTGGCATATCAGACTTTCCCATGGTCTGAATGGGCGCGTGGTGATGCAAATGCGTCTACAGCGTATAAGTAGCACCAACAGGGCAGAGATTGATTCGTGACACAGACCTTGCTTACAAGAAACCCAA
>Ga0105049_10005631_pt1 | contig 14584 bp, 10 predicted proteins | sample MAT06_FD_78087 | JGI IMG/M metagenome (GOLD analysis project Ga0105049, IMG submission 78087) | Freshwater microbial communities from Lake Fryxell liftoff mats and glacier meltwater in Antarctica - MAT-06 | ecosystem: Environmental > Aquatic > Freshwater > Ice > Liftoff microbial mat | place...
ACGGATGCCACCTTTCCGATTGTAGATAGCGACAAACTGACTTACCACGACCTGATGGAAGCATTTCTAGGGATCAGTCAGCATACCGGATCAGTCAAAGATCGTATGTCAAAAATGATTGAAACGGAACCGGATAGCGACATCATGCAAAAATTAGAGTGGCTTGGGCTATTCAGCAAACGTCGCATCAAAGTGAAAGACGCGACCCCCTCACTTATTCTCGAAAATTTGCTCCTTGAAAAGTGGTCGTTGAATCCTCAAGACAAAGACATGATTATCATGCAACATGTCTTTGAGTATGAACTACAACGCAAAAAGCGCAAATTAACCTCCACTTTAGTAATGAAAGGTGATGATAGCGCAAATACAGCCATGTCTCGCCTGGTAGGCTTGCCACTTGGAATTTTTGTCAAACTCTTAATGTTGGGTAAAATCTCCACTACAGGCGTGAATATTCCGACTATGCCTGAGGTTTACGAACCCGTAATGGCAGAGTTGGAGGAATATGGGGTGAAGTTTATTGAACAAGAGGAGTAAAACGGCGTTTCAGAAGTTAGGGATTTGGGTAGGAATCTAGTTTGTGATTTGGCGAGCCAACGCTTGGTTTTTCCGCTCGCGGAACGGACAATCTTAGCTCATCAGGTATTTTAAATCACCGCATATCCAAATCAACAAATCTACAATTCGCCCACTATGCTCGGTTTCCGTTTCAGTGATTATAAGCCAGACCCAAATCAATCTACCTTTGATCGGTTGTTTAAGATTTTCCAGGAACTCATGCTCTATACTTCTGGGGATGTTTATGAGGCGCTGGCCTGGCTCAATGAGCTTGATCGAGAGTATAAACTCACGACGGATGAGTACGGGATGGCTGATTTTATCAATGAATTGAAGGAAAAAGGCTATATCCAGCCTGACGGCGAAGCCCAGGGTGGAATGGGGCCAACTTCAAAATTCGAAATCAGCCTGCGGCAAAAAAGTCTCGATGATATTTTTGGCGACTTAAAAAAAGCCAAGACCGGCCAGCACAATACGGGTACCATTGGACGCGGCGACGAGCATACCTCTGATGTAAAACCTTACGAATTCGGCGACTCTCTCGAAAATATCGCGGTAACTAATTCCCTGCAAAACGCCTACATCAATCACGGCATTGACGAATTTAACCTAACTCAGGAGGATCTGGAGGTGCACGAAACCTATTTCCAGAGCCAAATGTCCTCCGTATTGATGATTGATATTTCGCATTCGATGACTTTGTATGGGGAAGATCGAATCACCCCGGCAAAGAAAGTGGCCCTTGCGCTCGCAGAATTCATTCGCACTCGTTTCCCGAAAGACACGCTGGATATCATTGTATTTGGCGACGATGCCTGGCCTATTGAACTCAAAGACCTGCCCTACCTCACCAATGGCGAATATCACACCAATACGGTAGCAGGACTTGAGCTGGCACTTGACATACTCAAAAAACGCCGCAACCCCAATCGGCAGATTTTCATGGTCACCGATGGTAAGCCTACCTGCCTGAAAATTGGGAAAAATTATTACAAAAACTCCTTTGGGCTCGATCGAAAAATAATCAACCGATGCCTGAGTCTTGCATTGCGTTGTAAAAAAATGGGCATTCCTATTACCACGTTTATGATTGCCCGCGACCCATATCTCATGCGTTTTGTGGAATCTTTTACGCAGACGAACAATGGAACGGCCTTTTATTCCAGCCTTTCGGGGTTGGGCTCGTTTGTATTGGAAAATTATAAGAAGCGGAAGAAAAAGTAGCCCCGTAAAGAGCCAACACAAAGTTAGGGCTTCACGACCAACCCAATTTTTACTCCCTCTTCAATCATCCGCTGAAAGGCAGCTTCATAATCATTGGTAATTTCTCCATCCAAAATAGCCTCACGCAAGGCCGTTTTGATGGTACCAACTTCTCTGGAAGGCTGGATACCAAAGGTTTCCATGATAATTTCTCCTGTGATTGGAGGCTGCCAGAGGCGCAGTCGATCCGCTTGAGTTACCAAAGCCATGCGCTCTTTGAGGTATTCATAACCTTCCAAATATCGCCGCATTTTCTGTGGATTCTTGGTCGTAATATCTGATTCACAGAGTTTCATTAAGTCCTCAATGTCTGGACCTGCGTCAAAAAGCAGGCGTCGTACGGCAGAGTCGGTCACCTGCTCTTTCGTCAATGAAATAGGACGAAGATGCAGCATGACCATTTTTTGTACAAACTCCATTTTTGAGTCAAGTGGCAGGCGCATCTCTCTAAAAATCTTAGGAATCATCTTCGCCCCCAGCCATTCGTGCCCATGGAAAGTCCAGCCCCCACCTTCTTTGTCAAATTTTTTGGTGGCTGGTTTGGCGATATCATGGAAAACAGCCGCCCAGCGCAACCAAATATTGTCTGAGCGTTGGCAAACATTATCCAATACTTCAAGGGTATGGTAAAAATTGTCCTTGTGGCCACGCCCATTGCGATCTTCTACCCCTTGTAAAGCGACCATTTCAGGGAAAATCAACCGCAATAATCCGCTGTCAAACAACAATTTAAAGCCGACTGATGGTTTGGACGTCATCAATATTTTTTCCAGCTCACCGATGATCCGCTCTTTTGAAATAATGTGGATTCGGCTTTTGTATTTCGCAATGCCATTGAAGGTGGAAGGCTCGATTTCGAAATCCAATTGGTTCGAAAAACGAATGGCTCGAAGCATGCGCAGGGGGTCGTCAGAAAAAGTCTGGCCCGGATCCAGTGGAGTTTTGATAATTTTTTGCTCCAGATGCTCAAGGCCGTTGAATGGATCTATGATATGCCCAAAGTCTGCTTCCGCGAGGCTCATAGCCAAAGCGTTGATGGTGAAGTCGCGCCGATTTTGGTCGTCTTCAAGTGTACCCTGTTCTACATCAGGCTTGCGACTGTCAGGGCTGTAACTCTCGCGCCGAGCGCCTACAAACTCGTATTCAATACCCTCGCAGCGCAACATTGCAGTTCCAAATCGGCTATAAACCGCAATTTTAGGTCTTGGAGAAAGTCGATTTGCAACTGCTTCAGCGAGCAGAATTCCATCTCCAACACACACAATATCAATGTCTTTGGTCGGGCGACCGAGCAGGCGATCACGAACATAACCACCCACTACATAAGCAGGCACTCCCATTGTTCTGGCGCATTGGCCGACTATTTCTAAAACCCTGCGCTCAACGGGGAGAATGGAAAAAAACATTGGATCTTTAATATAGTCAAGGTTAGATCTAAGGTAAAATATCCCATGGTCTCTTTACCCACAAGTGTCAGTCATCTCCATAACAATTGCTTCGTCTGACAATACATAGTCCAAATTCGAGTAGACAAACTCGATCTCTTCCAAGATTGCAAACAAGGTAGCCGGTTCCATTTCAGTGACTAACCGTGCACGGAAAGGCTTTATATCTGGCAAACCTTTGAAGTAGGGCGCATAATGCCGACGCATTTCAAGTACCCCAAGTTTTGGACCTTTCCAGGCAAGGCTATCACTTAAATGTTGATGAGCAGCCTGTACCCGCTCGTGAATATTGGGTGGCGCCAGCAATTCGCCTGTGGCAAAATAGTGTTTGATTTCACGAAAAATCCATGGATAGCCAATACTAGCCCGACCAATCATAATTCCATCAGGGCCAAAGCGTTTTTTGTAGTCCAGTGCTTTTTGTGGACTGTTGACATCTCCATTTCCAAATATTGGGATGTGTATACGCGGGTTATCTTTCACCCTTGCAATCCATTCCCAATTTGCCTCACCCTTGTACATCTGTGCTCGGGTACGCGCGTGGATACTAAGTGCCTGAATCCCTACATCTTGCAGTCGCTCAGCCACTTCCATAATATTGATGGTAGAATCATCCCAGCCCAGGCGGGTTTTAACGGTAACGGGGCGATTGGTGGTTTTTACTACTGCTTCTGTTAACCTAATCATTTGAGGAATATCTCGCAGCAGACCAGCCCCAGCCATCCTACAAGCCACTTTTGCTACTGGGCAACCAAAGTTGATATCAATTACATCAGGATTTTTAGCTTCAATGATCTCTGCGGCTTCGATCATATTTTCCAGCTGCCCACCGAAATACTGAATCCCTACTGGTCGTTCGTAATCGAATATTTCAAGTTTTTGAAACGTTTGTTTCGCATTATGTACCAGCCCATCCGCCGATATAAACTCGGTGTAAACCATATCCGCACCTTGCGCTTTGCAAAGCTTTCGGAAGGGCGGATCGCTCACATCTTCCATGGGAGCTAACAATAGCGGGAATTCGCCAAGTTCTACGTTGCCAATTTTGACCATAGGGCAAAGGTCGTTATTAATCGTCATTGTCGTCATTAAACGTCATTAATCGTCATTAATGACGACAATGACGATTAATGACGTTTAATGACGACAATGATGTTTAATGACGTCTAATGACGCCCCCCCCACTTACTTTCCAATGCATCTGCCACCACTAATTTCTTTCTATTTTCCAAATGAACCCGTAGACTGAGCAAAGCCGCTATTTCAGCAGCAGCTTTCTGACTTTCCAACAGTTTTTCAGGAGTGTAGTATTGCTGCACAAAATGCGTATCAAAATCTCCGCTCACAAATGATTCATGATCCATTACAAATTGGCCAAAGGGCAGGGTCGTTGCTACGCCCTCTACCTCATAGGCTGCAATGGCCTCTTTCATTGTTTGAATAGCTTCAGTGCGCGTGGCTCCATGTACCACCAGTTTGGCAAGCATCGGATCGTAATAAATTGGCACGTCCATGCCTTCTTCAAATCCGCCATCTACCCGAATATTGGGGCCACTGGGAAGTCGATATTTTTCCAAAGTCCCTACACTAGGTAGAAAGTTGTTCAATGGATCTTCAGCGTATACCCTAAGTTCAAGTGCATGACCATTTATACGCAAATCCTCCTGAGCAAAAGGCAGTTTTTCGCCTCTGGCAACTTTAATTTGAAGTTCTACCAAATCCAGACCCGTGATCATTTCTGTCACTGGATGCTCCACCTGGAGGCGTGTATTCATTTCCAAAAAGAAAAAATCGCGCGCGGCGTCTACCAAAAACTCGACTGTTCCAGCCCCCACGTAATCACATGATTTGGCCACTCGTACGGCGGCTTCGCCCATTGCTTGGCGCATCTCAGGCGAAAGAATTACAGAGGGAGCTTCTTCTACTACCTTTTGATGGCGACGCTGGATACTGCATTCGCGTTCAAAGAGATACACGATATTTCCATGGGTATCTCCCATCACTTGAACTTCTACATGTCGCGGTCCTTCCACGTATTTTTCGATAAAAACCGCACCGTCGCCAAAGGCCGCCACTGCTTCAGAAATGGCGCGTTCCATTTGTTCCTGGGTGTCTTCTTCCCGCTCCACAATACGCATTCCCTTACCTCCTCCGCCTGCAGAGGCTTTAATCAGAATTGGATAGCCGACCCGGCGACCAATTTCTTTAGCCATTGAGACATCGGTGATAGACTGGTCAATGCCGGGTACCATGGGTACATCGAATTTTTTGACGGCTTCCTTGGCCGAGAGTTTATTGCCCATGATCTCGATACTGTGTGGGCGAGGTCCGATAAAAGTTATGCCAGCTTCTTCTACCAATCGAGCGAAATCAGCATTTTCGCTCAAAAATCCATACCCAGGGTGAATTCCATCCACGCCCAATTTTTTTGCGGCATCAACGATCTTGTCGCCACGCAAATAACTCTGAGCAGAAGGTGCCGGGCCAAGCAATACAGCTTCATCCGCAAAACGAACGTGCGGCGCATGTCGATCCGCTTCTGAATAAACGGCAACGGTGGAGATGCCCATTCGACGGGCAGTACGCATTACGCGGAGCGCGATTTCGCCACGGTTGGCGACTAGGATTTTTTTCATGGGTGCAAAGAAACGGAAGTGAGCGCAAACAAGGAAGCTCCTTAAAATCTAAATCCAAACAGCCAATTAGCCTCCAAACATTCCAATAGTGATTGCGTCCATTGCCAAACAAATGCGTATCTGTTCTGGGAATAAGCTTCCCGGAACAGCGTTCGATGTGGGAATAAGCTTCCCGGAACAGCGTTCGCTATGGGAATAAGCTTCCCGGAACAGCGTTCGCTATGGGAATAAGCTTCCCGGAACAGCGTTCGCTGTGGGAATAAGCTTCCCGGAACAGCGTTCGCTGTGGGAATAAGCTTCCCGGAACAGCGTTCCGGGATACACCCCTACGGCTATGGTGCAGGCACCAAGATCAAAAAAAGCTGCAACCTTGAGCATGATCAAGAAGAATTAGAATATTTTGAGGCACTAACGCGCTTCGCTCCCCAATCAAACCCTACTTTTGTCGCTCTTTTCTAAAAATTATTCCATCCATGGACTCAAACGAAGTGGTGAAAACCAGCGATATAACCCTAAGAGTGGGCCTGAATGCCGAACAAGTACCTGTACGTATCGAATGGGGGGCGAGCGACCGTAACGGTGGTGTGCTCGAAGAATGCAAGGCCATGGCCATTGCCCTTTTTGACAAAGAACATCGGGATACCCTTCGGATCGATCTCTGGACCAAGGAAATGCAGGTGTTGGAGATGGATCGTTTTATGTACCAATTGTTACGCTCGTTGAGTGCAACTTACCTCAAGGCGACCCAAAACAAGGAACTATCAGAGGATATCGCAAAATTTGCGCACTACTTTGGACAGCAGACGGAGATTGTTCCTAAGGATTAAGGCGAAATAAATTCCTATGGAGTAGGCGAAATAAATTCCTAAGGAGTAGGTGAAATAAATTCTTATAGAGTAGGCGAAATAAATTCTTATAGAGTAGGCGAAATAAATTTCGCCCTACTGGGTCAACAAGGCATGGCAAATCCAGTTGGCAATAGCCTGGCGGTTATTTTGAATTACTAGCCGCTGCTGATCCCAATCATTTTGAATATTGGCTAATTCAAGGTACACGGCCCGCGGGGTGTACGTTTCTTTGAGTGTAAAAAGGTACCGAGGGCTGACTGTGCCACTATAACCCCGACCGCCTTGAGCTTTACGATATTTTGCTTCAAAGGTCTGGTGTATGTGTTCGGCCAATGCTAAACTTGGTTCACTTTCCGGGCGATAGTAGAAAAACACATCTTGCTTCTTGACTTGACTCCGCGAGTCCACATGGATCTCAATGATTGTTTGATCCGCTTGCCCATTTTTTAAATGTTTCTCTGTCAGGGTATTAATGATATCTGTGCGCTGTTTTAAGCGTTCTTTTTGGTCGTATGGAATATCTAAGCCGCCCCATACTTCCTCGTCTTTGTCGCAATTTAAGTAGGCCCCGTCCCGGATTCCATCATTGGGGTCGCGAACAATCATATAGGCCGTTGCGCCGTGGCTTAAGAGAAGCCGCAGGAGGCGCAGTGTCACATCATACGCGTATTCATCCTCACAAAGCGTATGGCCAGCACGCTTTCCCTGTGCGCCTACATCAGGACCTCCATGACCACTGATGAGGTAAAAAACCTTCCCTTTCATGTTGCGATTTAACAAGGGTGTTTTTTGATAACTAGGGCCAAAAATGGAAAACACTCGGTCGCCGCCTCGATCTTTTTCGCCTCCCATTTCTACGTTTGGCATCGGACGAGTCTTATCTCTCAACTGTTCCTTTTTTAGTGCTCCCATAGATGCTGCTGCCGTTTTAGGAAGGTCAGAATCGGTACAATTGATTTCATGCCAAGGCACCCAGAGTCGTTTATTATCAATAAAATAATCGGGACGCAAGGCCTTTCTTTGGGCCATTTTGTTATATTCTTCAATCCTTTTTGCCTTCTTCCAGTCTTCAATTTTGAGTGTGGTACGAATACTTTTCCCGTTATAAACCACCACAATTACAGGTATCTTATAGACCGAGCCTGATTTAAGTCGATTGTCTTCAAGGTTGTTGATTTTGAGGAATTGACTGACGTTGCAGCTATAATTGGCGAGGTCATACCGATCGAGCAGATCGAGTGCATCATCACCAGATTTGGCTGTCGCAATGAGGTAGTTCTCCACGCTTGCAGCAGTTTGCGCAGGAGCAGATGCGGAGACCAGAAAGCACAAAAAGGGGAATATCAAACAGTTTTTGGAATGAACCATTTTGTTGGGCTGATAAATTTCTGATTGCAAAAGTACAGTAGATTTATAAATTCAAGCCTTTCTACCCGCATGGCTTCCCCTGAATAAGTCTTGTTGGCCACTAAAGAAATTGAATTCCTGTTTTGAATTTCCTCACCTTTGCGCTTTCCTTAATCAAAGAACAAGGTAATATCCATGCAAATCATACCATCATTTGACCTTCTGGACGGCAAATTAGTCCGTTTACGCCAAGGCGATTTTGAAAAAAAAACTGAATACGATGCCAGTCCACTTGAATTGGCGCAAGAACTTGAAGCTGCGGGCATTCGCCGCCTTCACATGGTTGACCTGGATGGTGCTCGGACGGGGCGCCCGGCAAACCTTCATATTCTGGCAGAGGTAGCGGCACATACCCAACTTGAAATTGATTATGGCGGCGGCTTGCGCAGCATTCCATCCCTCAAACAGGTCTGGGATGCTGGTGCAGTGCTTTTTTCTGTGGGTAGTGTAGCTTTGCTTGCTCAAGATGAATTTTCTGCCTGGGTAGACAAATTTGGCCCAGACCGCTTTCTCGTGGGGGCTGACGTGCGGGATAGGCAATTGGCAGTGCATGGCTGGATGGAGCAAACCGAAGTTAGTATTTTTGACTTTTTGAGCAAAATGCAGCGACTAGGTGTGCGCAATTTTACGGTTACCGATATTGCTCGCGACGGCGAACTATCTGGCCCAGGCCTTGATCTCTACGTGGACATTCTTGCGCAATTTCCTGATATTCAACTTGTTGCAAGTGGAGGGGTTAGAGATGTGGCTGATTTAGAAGAATTGCGCGGCATCGGTTGTGCAGGTGCAATTGTCGGAAAAGCTTTTTTTGAAGGCAAAATACCTTTGCAGTTCTTTCGGGTTTATACCAAAGGGTAAGCGGAATGGAGGTTGCAATGCAAGTAAAAAAAATAACTCAAAATACTTGCATGGCAACTACCTACAAAACTACCTTTGCGCAGAATTAAATTTCAAATCAACGTTTTAAAGCTTTCGATTATCGGATATAATTTTACGAAAAATCATTTTACAGAATTTTCATTAAATTCATCCATCATCCATGAACTTTAAAACTTTCGCCTCCGCTGCTGCGCTCATCGCCATTTTCGCCACCACCACAGTTGTCAATGCACAAAGCTCCTATAAAATGGGCTTTACCCTTGGCAGCAACTATTCAAGCCTCCGTTCTGACCTTTTTACCACTTCTTCCGGGCGATTGAGCCCAGCTGCTGGCTTTACTATTACCCTCGGTTTTGGAGACCGTTTTGAACTTTCTCCTGAAATCTTGTTTGTTCAAAAAGGCGCGATTGCAAAAACTGTGCTTTACAGCCCTGAGAACAAACCTACCACAAGTACCTACAATTTCTATTTCAACTCTTTTGAAGCTGGCTTATTTGCTGGATTCCAACCCGTTGCGTCAGTCCCTGTTCGTTTGCAGCTGGGTGGTTTCTATGGAACCAATTTCCATAAGCTTAACCAAAGTCAAAAAGACAGGTATGTAAGCGATTATGCGAATATCGTAAATGCAACCCAGGTTACCTTGCTAAACGAATCCTTTTCGGGTATGGACTTCGGCCCAGCATTTGGGATCAGCGCAGGTTTAGGTCGCTTTAATGTAAACGCGCGTTACTACCTTGGTGCCCGAAATCTGTATAAAAACATCGCTTTCGCAGCAGAAGGACATCAAATCCACTCGAGTTCAATACGGATTGCCCTGACTTACTTCTTCAAGAACAAAAGCACTTGGGACTAATCTTCGAGCGCGTAAATTTTTGAAAATCAAATACTTGGCCGTTCGATGACTCAAGGTTGTCGGGCATACGCAAGCAACCATGACAGAACAAGAACTTCTCCGCCGGGATTCTCGCGCAAAACTCCTTGAACTCGGTATCGACCCCTACCCTGCCGAAATGTTTGAGGTGACGGCATTTTCCAGCGACATTATAGCCAATTATCAAGAAGAAATCTTGGAAGACGGCACTAAAAACCGGCTCAATTATCACTCGGTTTCTTTGGCCGGGCGAATCATGGCAAGTCGCGAGGCCGGCAAAGCAATGTTCATGAACTTGCAAGATTCAAGCGGTCGAATTCAACTTTACCTGCGACGAGACGATTTCTTGGAAAAAGCGAGCGAGGCTTCCGATACTCTAGAGGCCCCGTTGTTTGATATTGCGATCAAAAAACTGCTTGATCTTGGAGATTACGTTGGCATAAAAGGTTTTGCATTTAGAACCAAAACAGGTGAGGTAAGCGTGCATGTACAGGAGTTCAAGTTTCTGTCCAAAAGCTTGCGGCCGCTCCCTGTGGTCAAAAAGGATGCTGATGGCAACATTTTTGACGCATTCACGGATCCGGAATTGCGCTACCGGATGCGCTATGTGGATTTGACGGTCAACACAGAATTCCGTCAGATTTTCATCAAGCGGGCCAAGTTGATCAAAACCATGCGGGCTTTTCTGGATGATTTAGGACTACTTGAAGTGGAAACCCCAATTCTTCAGCCCATTCACGGTGGAGCCGCTGCGAGGCCATTTACAACCCACCACAATACCTTGGACATGAAGCTTTACTTGCGGATTGCCAATGAGTTATACCTAAAACGCCTCATTGTTGCAGGCTTTGACGGGGTGTATGAGTTTGCTAAAATGTTTCGCAATGAAGGGATGGATCGCACCCACAACCCGGAATTCACGGCGCTCGAATTTTATGTAGCCTACAAGGACTACAATTGGATGATGGATATCACAGAAAAAATGCTCGAAAAAGTGGCGCGTGCCATTCATGAAGCAGGGGAAAGTACCGCGCAAGTGGGTGAAAACATCATCGAATTTGCTGGTCCATACCGGCGCTTGACCATGTTTGATGCCATACAGGAATATACTGGGTTGGATGTGGCCATGGCAGATGAGACCGAATTGCGTAGTTATTGCAAAAAGGAACATATTGAATTGGATGCTACGATGGGTAAAGCCAAGTTAATTGACGAGATTTTTGGGGCAAAAGTAGAAGGGCATCTCATTCAGCCGACTTTCTTAATTGATTATCCGATGGAAATGTCGCCATTGACCAAAAAGCATCGCGGCAAGCCTGGGTTGGTGGAACGTTTTGAGCTATTTGTTAATGGTAAAGAAGTGGCCAATGCGTATTCGGAGCTTAATGACCCGATTGACCAGCGTGAACGATTTGAAGAACAACTCCGTCTAGCTGCACGCGGGGATGAAGAAGCCATGGCGATGGACGAGGATTTCCTCCGGGCTCTGGAATACGGTATGCCCCCAACAGCAGGCATAGGTTTTGGCATAGACCGACTGGCTATGATGTTTACTGGTCAGACAAGTATACAGGAAGTATTGTTTTTTCCGCAGATGCGGCCTGAGGCATAATTAAGGAACGGGTAAATAATAACTTGCTACTTTCAGGTAGATTACTTTTTGCTCATACAACTATCTTTTTGTGCGAATAGCGGGGCTCTTTTATCAAAAAGATGGGCGGTATGGGCAAAAAGGAATCAGATGAAAGTAACAAGTTATTATTTACCCGTTCCTAAGCACACAAATTGCCCAACAATGACCAAATCATCACAATTGCGCTCCGTCTGATTGGGCGTTCGCAAATGTCTCGTTACTTTTGGGCTGATTTTTTTCACTCCTCCCAAACTTCGCAGGTTTTGAAACCTGTGTAGTTTAAGCGCTGACATAAAAATGAAGCAAGCCCTCTCGTTCCTAGTCGTAGTTTTAACTGCTTTTTCACTCCGTGCTCAAGCTCCCACGAATGATGCATTTGATTGCGCCACCATGGTCAACCTCGGGGAAGCACCAGCTTGCCAACCAACGGTCTATACCAATACCAACGCGACACCAAGTATCGTAGCCACTGTAGATACTGTTTCATGTTTCCAAAATGCCACGGCTCAGCATGATGTATGGTTTCGATTCCAATGCCCGATTTCCCTGCTAGACCTGCGCATAACTATCACGGGCACAGGCAACTCGCCCATCTCTAATCCAGAGTTTGCCATTTATCGTGGTGACTGTCTGTTTGATGGATTAGCGGAATTGGATTGTGCCAGCGCAAATTTGGGTCAAACCAGTGCCATGCTCGATCTTTTTGGCCTCACTCCGGGGCTTGATTATTTCATTCGAGTGTCGGACTGGTCGGCAACTGCTGCCGCTAACTGGGGTAATTTTACGGTATGTGTGGATAGTATCCCCCCCATTGTAAATATTACTCAAGGCAGCTCATCGCTTTGTGCCGGTACACTATATGATTCGGGTGGTGAGTTTGGCGACTATTTGCAGAACGAAGACCACACCTTTGTGATTTGCCCGGATCAGCAGTCAGAGTGTATTTCTTTTTCTTTGGAATATTACAACCTTGAACCAACACTTGCTCCATTTGGAGCAGGAGATGGCGATCAGCTTTCCTTTTATAATGGCGATTCTCCCAACGCGCCTTTGCTGGCAGCTTTGGATGGAACAAGCTTCACGGCGCAAAATATTGCGGGTGGCGGCGGAGTCTGTTTTAGCGTGCAGGCAACAAGTGGTTGCCTCACCGTAGTTTTTGAATCTGATGGTTCTGTGCAAGAATCTGGCTGGAAAGGCACCTGGCAATGCAATAGTGACCCCTGTGTCGATATGGAAGTACTTGCCGTGGATACTTTAAATATTAATGCAGACAGTATTGTTGCGGCCATTTCAACGGGTGGTGCCGTGGTTACGGTGACTGATATTTTGTGTGATTCGCAACAGTACGGCACCTTCAAATTTGCAACCGAAAGCAACGACCTAAACATGGAAAAAGGACTGTTGCTCACTTCAGGCAGCGCAACCAATGCCGAAGGACCCAATACCTTTGGCGGATTGGGTACAATAGTAGACCCGTTTAATGACCCTGGTGATCCGGACTTAAACTATTTATCCTTACTTTTTGGCAACGGAAGTACATCGCATGATGCTTGTATCATTGAATTAGATGTTTTTGCCGCTACAAATGAATTGGTATTTGAGTACGTTTTTGGCTCAGAGGAATATCCCGAATATATCTTCAGCAATGAGGGCTTCAATGACATTTTTGCCTTTCTCGTCTCCGGCCCTGGTATTAATGGAGACCCGAATTTGACCAACGGCGCATTAAATATTGCGGTTTTGCCCAATACTAATACCCCTGTACAAATTGACAGCGTAAACAACCAGGCAAACTGGCAATATTACCGAAATAACGAGCTTAGCCAGACCATCCATTATGACGGACTAACCTCCGATTTTATGGGTGTGAAAAAAAGCCTAACGGCTCGGGTGCCTGTTATTCCTTGTAATACCTATCACCTCAAACTAGCCGTTGCCGACCGCGGAGACGAATCTTTTGACTCAGGGGTTTTTGTTTCAGAAATCAAGGCTGGCTCGCCAGAAGTGGGAATCCAGTTTGCCAGCGGTATTGACTATTTCATAGAAAGTTGTTCGGGCGATGATGACACGCTTTTCATTTCGCTTTCAAGCATACCTACCGTTGCGACCACCTTCAATATCAATCTTGGCGGTTCGGCAACATTAGGGCTTGACTACCTGTTAAATATTCCGCCTAGCATTACCTTCCAACCGGGCCAAAATATACTCGCGTTCCCCATTATTCCACTTGCCGATGCACTACCAGAAGGCTCAGAATCTATTTTAATCAACATTACCCGCAACTATGGCTGCGGTGAAGTGACGCTAAAAACACTGGTTGTCGAAATCAAAGACGGCGTCCAAGTAGTCGTTTCTGGTGGCGATACCCTGAGGGTCTGCAAGGGTGATTTTGTTCAATTGCAAGCTAGTGGTGCCACTACCTATTTTTGGCAGCCAACCACAGCCGTAAGCAATCCATATATCGCAAACCCTGTGACATCACCTACCGAGAGCCTTTGGTTGAGCGTACTGGGTGTGGTGGGTACTTGTGAGGACGTGGATTCCGTGTTTATTAAAGTCGTAGCACCAAGTATTTTAGCAACAGCACTTTCACCCACTACCATTTGCCTGGGGGGGAGTGTAGTGCTTCAAGCCACTGTAGAGCCCGTCAATACGCCCATAACCTGGTCTCCTGCAAATGGACTGAACAATCCAACTAGCCTGACTCCAACCGCAACCCCTACATTTCCAATCACTTACACTGCATCCGTAACGTTGGAAGGTTGTACGGTGAATGATTTTGTTACAGTGATCGTGGATACCCTGCATTTCCCTGTATTGATTGCCGACACGGTATTGTGCCAAAACTATCCGGTACAATTGGCGACCTCCCTGAACACAACGACCCAATACGAATGGACTCCAACCGATGGATTAAGCAATCCAAATAGTTCAGGGCCAATAGCCTTGGCGGATGAAACCACTACCTACACCCTCGTAGCAACCAGCCAAAACGGGGCTTGTTCGCAATCTGAAAGTGTAACGATTACGATAATCCTTTCGGA
>Ga0105049_10005637_pt1 | contig 14573 bp, 9 predicted proteins | sample MAT06_FD_78087 | JGI IMG/M metagenome (GOLD analysis project Ga0105049, IMG submission 78087) | Freshwater microbial communities from Lake Fryxell liftoff mats and glacier meltwater in Antarctica - MAT-06 | ecosystem: Environmental > Aquatic > Freshwater > Ice > Liftoff microbial mat | place...
AAATCGTCTACCTACATGTTAAACTTAACGCTGGTTTCAGAATTGATTTACTGGCTGAAGATAACCTATAATTGAAATTAAATCAGTTAAAACACTTGAGGATGTTCATCCAGCCCAGGTGTTGACCTTTTTAACCTTCATGGTTTTAAATAGATCTTCTATTAAACTTCAACGCTTCTTCGCGAAAACAAGGAATCAAAAGACCGGTCATTTAAAACCAATTTTTTAAAACAAAAAAACTCCTTTTTTACCTCTATGAAAACTCGTATCGTCTAACTCTGTGTTAAAACTTCTCCCGGCTCATAAGCCAATGCAGGACTCAACCATCGCTCTGTATCTTCGAGGTTCATTCCTTTCCTTGCTGCATAATCCTCAACCTGGTCGCGCTCAATTTTCCCAAGTCCGAAATATTTACTTTCCGGATGCCCGAAATACCAGCCGCTCACTGCCGCCGTTGGATACATTGCAAAACTTTCTGTCAAAATAATTCCCGTATTATTTGTCGCGTCAAGCAAATTAAATAACAAAGCTTTTTCTGTATGATCCGGACAAGCAGGATATCCTGGTGCAGGGCGAATGCCACGATATTTTTCAGTAATTAAATCTTCATTACTTAGGTTTTCATCGGCAGCATAACCCCAAAAATCTGTTCTAACTAACTGATGAAGACGTTCTGCAAATGCTTCTGCTAAACGATCTGCCAAAGCTTTCATCATAATTGAATTATAATCATCATGATTTTCTTCATAATACTGCACCCATTTCTCAATTCCTAAACCTGCCGTCACTGCAAATCCACCAATATAATCAGCAATTCCTGTTTCTTTCGGAGCTACAAAATCAGTAAGGCAATAATTCGCCTGTCCGCGCGCCTTTTTATTCTGCTGGCGTAAGTGATGAACCGTTGTTAGAGGAACATCACGACGTTCATCAGCATACACTTCAATATCATCGCCTACGGAATTCGCCGGCCATAAACCAACAACAGCGGTTGCTGTGAGGCGCTTTTCATCAATAATTAATTGAAGTAATGTTTTAGCATCTGCAAACAATTTTGTTGCTTCAACTCCAACAACTTCATCACTCAAAATAGCCGGGTATTTGCCATGTAATTCCCAGGTTTGAAAAAACGGTGTCCAGTCGATACACGCCGCCAGGTCTTCCAAGTCGTAATTCTCAATAACCTTTACGCCAAGAAATTGTGGTTTGGTGACATCTTCCTTTTTAAATGCAATAGGAATGCGATTTTCTCGTGCTGTTTCTATTGTGACGTATTCTTTAACAATAGAACGATTTGCATGCTGCTCTCTTATCAATGCATATTCAGCATCAAGCAAAGTCATAAAATTCCCGTTTAATTCGGGATTTAAAAGTGATCCGGCAACCGGAACAGATCGGGAGGCATCCAGCACGTGAACAACAGGACCTTTATAATGCTGAGCTATTTTTACCGCAGTATGCATTTTGGAAGTCGTTGCACCACCGATTAACAGCGGCACCGTAAATCCCTGCTTTTGCATTTCTTTGGCTACAGTTACCATTTCATCGAGCGAAGGTGTAATCAATCCGCTTAGTCCAATAATGTCGGCCCCAATTTCTTTTGCTGTGTCAAGAATTTTCTGGTACGGAACCATCACACCCATGTCGATCACCTCGTAATTGTTGCACCCAAGCACAACTCCAACGATATTTTTACCGATATCGTGAACGTCGCCTTTTACAGTTGCCATCAGAATTTTTCCATTACTGCTTGACGCTCCATCCTGCTTCTCATCTTCTATATACGGAAGCAGGTAAGCAACAGATTTCTTCATCACTCGAGCACTTTTCACTACCTGAGGAAGAAACATCTTACCACTTCCAAATAAATCTCCAACCACGTTCATTCCATCCATCAGCGGACCTTCAATCACCTGCAACGGGCGATTAAATGCCTGACGTGCTTCTTCAGTATCTTCATCAATGTATTCAACAATACCTTTAATAAGAGCATGACTTAAGCGCTTATTTACCGGCCATTTCCTCCATTCTTCATCCTTCTCCTGTACCTTGCCTTTCTGCTTTATCGTTTCTGCAAAATCAACCAGGCGTTCCGTCGCATCCTGACTACGGTTCAGGAGCACATCTTCCACCAGCACCAACAGGTCCTTTGGGATTTCCTCGTAAACCTCAAGCTGACCTGCATTCACAATTCCCATGTCCAGCCCGGCTTTTACGGCGTGATATAGAAATGCACTGTGCATCGCTTCCCTTACATAATCATTACCCCGAAACGAAAAAGAAATATTGGAAACCCCACCGCTAACCCTTGCGCCCGGGAGATTTTCCTTTATCCAACGAGTTGCCTGGATAAAATCGACAGCGTAATTATTATGCTCTTCGATTCCAGTGGCAACGGTTAAAATATTCGGATCGAAAATGATATCAGTTGCCGGCAATCCAACTTCATTAACAAGAATATTATAGGCTCTCCTGCAAATAGCAATGCGTCGCTCATAGTTATCAGCTTGTCCGTTTTCATCAAAAGCCATAACAACCACAGCCGCTCCGTAGCGTTTCACCAACCTGGCCTGCTCCTTAAATTTATCTTCTCCTTCTTTTAGACTTATAGAATTAACGATGCTTTTTCCCTGCACACATTTTAGTCCGGCCTCGATAACGCTCCATTTCGAAGAATCGATCATAAAAGGAAGACGTGCAATATCCGGTTCCGAAGCCATAAGGTTAAGGAATTTCACCATCGCCGCCTCAGAATCGAGCATTCCCTCATCCATATTAACATCCAGCACCTGCGCACCACCTTCAACCTGGCTCAGGGCAACAGCCAGCGCTTCATCGTATTTGCCTTCCATGATAAGCCGGGCAAATTTCCTGGAACCGGTAACGTTGGTACGTTCCCCGATATTCATGAAATTGGATTCAGGACGCAGAAGAAGAGGTTCGAGCCCACTGTATGAAGGCATCGGTTCGAGGTCGGGAATCTCATGCGGCTTGTATTCGGAAGCGATGCGTGCAATCACCGCAATATGGGCCGGAGTTGTGCCGCAGCATCCGCCAACGATATTTACATAATTGCTTTCAAGGTATTCTCGGATCTGATCACCCATTTGTTCGGGCGTTTCATCGTATTGTCCGAAAGCATTGGGAAGTCCTGCATTTGGGTGGGCAGAAATTCTGAACGTTGAATTTTTTGCCAGGGTTTCCACATAAGGCTTTAACTGACGGGCGCCGAGGGCACAGTTAAACCCAACGGAAAGCAGATCAATATGAGAAACAGAATATAAAAATGCCTCCGGAGTCTGACCGGTAAGCGTTCGTCCTGATGCATCGGTAATCGTTCCGGAAACCATGACAGGCATCTGGCGGCCAATTTTTTCGCAGAATTTATCAATGGCGAACAGAGCAGCTTTGGCGTTTAGTGTGTCGAAGACGGTTTCAACCAGCAAAATATCTACTCCTCCATCGATGAGTCCACGTATTTGTTCTGTATAGGCTTCTACCAGTTCATCAAAGCTGATAGCGCGGTAGCCAGGATCATTTACGTCCGGTGAAATACTCGCGGTGCGGTTTGTTGGGCCAACAGATCCAGCAACAAAACGCGGTTTATCAGGAGTTAGCGCAGTGTATTTATCTGCTGCTTCTCGTGCAAGCTTTGCAGCGGCAACATTGAGATCATAGATGATGTGTTCAAGGCCATAGTCAGCCTGGGCGACGCTGGTTCCGCTGAAGGTATTTGTTTCTGCAATGTCGGCTCCGGCAGCAAAATATTCGTCGTGAATTCCACGGATTATATCTGGTCGCGTTAGTGCAAGCAAATCATTATTTCCTTTTAAAGGTGAAGGATGATTTTCGAAATGACCTTTCCTGAAATCCTCTTCTTCCAGTGCATGGCGCTGTATCATGGTTCCCATGGCGCCATCAAGGACTAATATTCTTTTTTCCAGCTGTTCTTTAAGTACTGACATGCGTTTCTATCCCTCTTTATTTCAGAGATCCTCTTATCAGAAAAATTACCTGGTGAAAAAGATTGATTTACAGAATGAAAAAGCATTCTTCTTATCTTTTCATACCGATGGTATGATCAGGAATTGGCACCATTCTTCTGGCGCTGAAAAGCCCAATTAGCGGTTGCCAAGACGTCGTCGGGCCTGATCCCTCGGTCTTTCTGGATAAGTGAAATCAATGAACGTTTGATAGCGCAAATATAGATAAAATAGTTTATCGCTAAAACAGCACCAATTAAGGAAACTAATATTGGGATGTAGTGCAGGTAAGTACCGTGTTTCGGCCTGATATGCCATGTTAAAAATTATGGCCAGCCAGAATTCCCTTGCTTTCCGAGAGTAACAGAGTTATCGAATCGTCCGTAAATTTGCATGGATAAATGTTACCTTAAAAATAATTAACTTCATGCAGCAAAATAATTTTGACTGCATCTTTGAAACTGTAACTATGAAAAAAGCAATACTCTTAATAGCATTAACGGTCGGTTTAACAGGAATAACTCAGGCTCAATGTGATTTTGATGTTACCGTTGGACCTCAGGGAATTCTTCTTTGCCCCGGCGGAACGGGGGAACTTACTGCTACCGGTGCGGATTTCGACGAAATTCAATGGTATTCCTGGCTCGGGTATGATTGGGCCATCGTAAATACTCTGGATGGTGCAACATCCGACACTTTTGCGCTTCAGCAATTTGATCATTCTGGTTTTTATTTCTGGGTGTCCGCAACTGTTGATGGTTGCACTGAAAATTCTGATACTGTGCTTGTTGATGGTTATGTGTTCAACGGAGTTACAGTACAAAATGGGGGTGAAGGCACGTTTGATGCAAACACTGGAATAACAAACCTCGCCTGCGGTGATACAGCAACCCTGGAAATGATGCCTCCATACACCACCAATATTGTGTGGTTTAAAGATGATGAGCCAATCCCTGGAGAAAATTCATTCATATTAGAGATCACTGAATCAGGCTCTTATACAGTAACGGGTTCTCCTGAAAACTGCCCCGACTACACAGGTTTTTTTGGTTTTTCCCTTATCTATGAGGCAGTAATAGTTCCTCCATCTTTAATTACCGCATCAAACGATACTTTGTTTGCAAGCCCTGCAGCGTCCTACCAATGGTATTTTGAGGGAGTTGCTTTGCCAACTGCAACAGATTCATTTCTTGTAGTGAGTGGAAACGGAAGTTATGTGCTTAAGACAGTTACAGAAGATAGTTGCATAAGTGTTTCTGAGCCATTTGTATTTACAAGTAGTTCAACAGGATTTGTTTCTGCTTCGGATTTCACCGTAATGCCTGTGCCTGCAATGGATTTTATCCGATGGATTGCTCCTGCAACCGGCCCTGCGGAAGTGAGAATTACTGATTCTTCCGGGCGTTTGGTCCGTATAATGAATCATAATTCAGGTATCGTTGATGTTTCAATCCTTGAGAATGGTGTTTATTTTTTAACGATTTTAACAAACGGGGAGTCGAAAACCGCCCGTTTTATTAAAACTAACTAATGTAAAAACTGATTGACCGGGAAGGAAATTCACCTTGACAAGGTACTGATCGAAGCCTGCAAAAGCGGGAAACGGGAGGCACAGCAGCAAATCTACCAGCTGTGTTCGCCCCGATTGTACGCGGTATGCCTTCGTTATTCCGGAAATGACCACGACGCTTCAGATATTCTTCACGATGCTTTCATAATGATTTTTACAAAAATTCATCAATACAACGAAACCGGTGATCTTATGGGCTGGATGTTCCGGATCACCGTAAATACCGCTCTTCAATGGCTTAGGAAAAAGAAGAAGCTTCTTTTTTCGGATGATTTAAAAGGAAACGAATCTCCAGCCGAATTTTATGAATTAAGTGGGGAGAAGGATATTCTGAAGTGTGTTCAGCGGCTTCCGCAGGGTTACCGGATAGTTTTCAATATGTATGCGGTGGAGGGCTATTCACATGCTGAAATAGCCGCTTATCTGGGAATAAATGAAAGCACATCAAGAAGTCAGTACACACGAGCCAGATCATTATTGCAAAAAGCATTAAAGAACAATCAGAATATCCTGATTAATAATCCTGACCAGAATGGATAATCAAGAATTATTTCAAGATAAGCAGGCTAGTGATGTTTTGCGGAATGCTGCCATCGCCCCGCCTGTTGAACTCTGGAGTCGGATAGAAGTCTCGCTGGATAATAAAAAAAGACGCTTTTTCCTTTGGTGGTTTATTCCTGCTATTGCTATAACAGTCGCAGGAGCTGGATTGGGCGGCTATTATTTTTTAAAACCTTCACCAATTGCCAACCAGTTTAAAGAAGCTAATTATGAAAAAGGTGATCTGAAAGTTCAGCCTTATGTCGAAAATGAAATTAAAAACACTGATTTTCTGGAAGAAAATATTGCAAAAGCACAAGAAATCAAATTTTCGGAGGCTGCTTCAGGTGCTGTCGATCCTTCGATCCTGAATGGTAAGTCTGGAGTTAAGAATCCAGCTGCTGCGGTTGCTTTACATTCTTCTGTAAAAGGCGGCGAAACGGATGAAAGTAAACGCGCTAAAACTCTTCCTGGAGAAACAAACCAGTCAACAATTATAGAACCCGATGCAAATTCTGAACTAACAATTAATAAAAATGGAATGGCAGAAAATAGCGGGCAGGAAATCCGGGCGGGTATTCCTGTTTTTGATCTGATTCCCATTTCACCGGCTTTCCTGGGTGCCCAATTCCCGGTTGAGCTTAAAATAAACGGCACCGATTTGCCGCAGTTGAAGGATCACGTTGCGTCTAACGAAAGTAATTTTTATGTCGGGTTATATGGCGGCACATCTTTAAGGAATGTAATCGTCAGTAAAACTACACCAGATTCAATAAGACTTTTGCGCCCCTTTAATAACAGAACTGCAGGTGTTACCGCAGGGTATATTCTCAATAACAAGCTAACACTAACTGCTGGTTTGTCTTATGAACACACAGAATGGCAGGCGGCAATGTCCCGGATTATGATTGTTCCCGATACAGACACGTTCTCCAACGTTGCTGCGGGTGTCCAGGAATCGGACGTGTATATCATAAATTCTTTCGAAGGCACGAATAGTATGGCAACTGGCGACATTAAGCAGGAAATATTAAATAATTACCAGTCAGAACAGGGGCGGCTGGTTCATTCGATAGACAGGTTGCGTTTTTCGTTTGGAGTGGGTTACCAGGTTTCGCTTTCGCCCCGCGCCGGATTGCACGCATCTCTTGGGGTAAATTATCTTCATCTGTTGAAAGAGAATTCCAGTTACATATTTGGCAGCTACACGAAGGATTTTGGAAAATTACCCGCATTCCGGAAACAAGCATGGGAAATCAATCCTGGCTTAACTTTTTCATACCGCTTTACAAAACACCTGGCGTTATCTATCAACACCGGTTACAGCAAAACACTAACCCCCATCTACGAAAAAACATCGTGGAGTATTGGAGAGCAGGCCTGGCAGCTAAATGGCGGGTTAACCTGGTTCTTAAGATAGTTCGCATCGTTTTCGGACCGTTTTCTATCAACATTGGTCATCGCCAGGAAATTGGTATTGAGAGACAATCGCAAGTTGGGCCGGCACAATTGTCATTTATCAGCTACCTTCGCAACTTGTCAACGGAGAAAGTTATTTTTCCCGGTTCTTTTTCTTTTTTTCTTCTCTCTTACTTTCCCATCGTCAAAACCTATAACCCCTAAACTGTAAATTGATTACTGCAAAACACATAGCCATCCTCGGTTCTACAGGGTCAATTGGCACCCAGGCGCTTGAGGTGGTTCGTGCAAATCCAGGCCGGTTTGAAATCGACTGCCTCACAGCTCATTCCAATTCCCAGTTACTTATTCAGCAAGCGATTGAATTTCTTCCGGGAGCCGTTGTTATTGGGAATGAATCAAAATATGAGGAGGTTCGCTCCGCATTAAGTGCATTGCCAATAAAAGTTTGGGCCGGAGAGGATGCAATCTCCCAGATGATGGAACAGGAAAGCACCCAGCTTGTCCTTACTGCTTGTATGGGCTACGCCGGACTTAAGCCCACACTCGCAGCAATACGTGCGGGAAAGCACATTGCCCTTGCAAACAAAGAGACACTGGTTGTTGCAGGCGAGCTCGTGACAGCACTGGCAAAGGAGAAAGGCGTAAATATTTATCCGGTGGATTCCGAACATTCAGCAATATTCCAATGCCTTGCCGGTGAATGGAGTAACCCAATTGAGAAGATATACCTTACCGCATCCGGCGGGCCGTTTAGGGGAAAGGATGAAGCTTTTCTTAAAACCGTAACGAAAGCACAGGCATTAAAGCATCCTAACTGGGAAATGGGAGCGAAGATCACAATAGATTCTGCATCCCTTATGAACAAAGGTCTGGAAGTGATAGAAGCCCGCTGGTTGTTCAATCTTAAAGCTGAGCAGATCGATGTAATTGTGCACCCTCAGTCAATCGTCCATAGCATCGTGCAGTTTACTGATGGGTCGATGAAAGCCCAGATGGGACTTCCCGACATGAAGCTTCCAATTCAGTATGCGCTTGCCTACCCGGAGCGGGTTAAAAATGATTTTCCGAGGTTCGACTTTCTCAATTATCCAAACCTGAGCTTCGAAAAGGCCGACCGAAAAACGTTCCGCAATCTCGACCTGGCTTTTGAAGCACTAAATATGGGGGGAAATATGGCCTGTATTTTAAATGCCGCTAATGAAATTGCTGTTGATGCATTCCTCAATGATAACATTGGTTTTCTTGAAATGAGCGACCTGGTAGAAAAATGCATGCAGAAAATTTCCTTCATAAAAAAGCCGGAATATGACGATTACGTTGCAACAGATACGGAAACGCGAAATTTTGCGTCTTCATTAATCTGATGTTGCGTTTTCGGTGATTAATATCATGAAGGGTGATAATTGACAAACCGTAGAGACGCAAAATTTTGCGTCTCTACAGTTTTTGCGTCTCTACAGTTTTTGCGTCTCTACAGTTTTTGCGTCTCTACGGTTTTTGCGTCTCTAGCCGTTTATCCCAATAAACCGTAAATGGAATATCGCATTTCGATCATTCTATTTGAATTACATTTGCCGCCTTAAAATCTTTAATTCCACGGATGGATATCCTGATCAAAATTGCCCAGCTTATTTTAAGCCTCTCAATACTAGTAATTCTTCATGAGCTTGGCCATTTCATTCCTGCACGAATATTTAAAACACGCGTCGAGAAATTTTACCTTTTCTTCGATCCTTATTTTTCATTATTCAAAATAAAAAGAGGCGATACGGAATACGGCATCGGCTGGCTGCCATTAGGCGGTTATGTAAAGATCTCCGGAATGGTGGATGAGTCAATGGATAAGGAGCAGATGGCATTGCCACCTCAACCTTACGAGTTTCGCTCAAAGCCCGCGTGGCAGCGATTAATCATCATGATCGGCGGTGTTACTGTAAACATAATCTTAGGGATGCTGATTTACGCCATGGTGCTTTTCGTTTGGGGTAAGGAATATCTGCCACTGAAGGAAGCTAAGTATGGTATTATGACCGACAGTCTTGGTTATGATGCGGGCTTCAGAAATGGAGATAGAATACAAACCGTAAATGGCATTGTGCCTTTGTCCATTCAGGAGGCAAAACGGATCTCAATGCTGCAGACGCCAGGTGAGGTTGTAGTCGAGCGGGACGGAAAGAATGTGACGATCCCGATTTCATCCGACCTGGCTAAAATTGCTGTTGGAACTGAGTTTAAATCCTTGTTCATGGAGGGCGTTCCGGTAATTGTTGGATCTGTCCAGGATACTTCAAAAGCCTACAAAGCCGGATTAAGAAAAAAGGATCAAATAATTGCGGTGGATGGAAAGGAATGTTTCTATTTCACGGATTTCAGGAAGGAGTCAAGAAAACGCAAGGGAAAAGCAACGAACATTACGATTTTACGTGGAGCAGATACACTCGTTCTTAACAGCGTTATCGATAAAGATGGGGCAGTTGGATTCAAACCGATGATCAAGTTGGATTCATTGTTTACATTAAAGACTCAGCATTATAGCTTCCTGGAATCGTTTCCGGCTGGAGTTAATGAAGCATTGACGACGCTCGCAGACTATGCGCGCCAGTTTAAACTTGTGTTTTCCAAGGCAGGAGCAAAAGAAGTTGGCGGATTCGCCGCAATTGCCGACCAGTTCGATCCGCAATGGGACTGGAAGAAATTCTGGGCGTTCACCGGTTTCTTATCAATTGCCTTAGCGTTCATGAATATTCTCCCGATTCCTGCTTTGGATGGCGGCCATATTATGTTCCTGCTTTATGAAATGGTGTCCGGCCGCAAACCTGGAGAAAAATTCATGGAGAGAGCCCAGCTTGTTGGAATGATTCTCTTACTTAGCTTGTTGCTGTTCGCCAATGGCAATGATATTTATAAATGGATCTTTACCTGAACAAGGTAAATTCAGGAATATCGTTTCCTTTTCCTGAATTACCCGCCTACGAGACTCCGCGATTATGGCTTCGGGAATTGCGTCCCGAATCGTTAAGGTTTTTACTAAAAAAGGCGGATCAAAGTGCGGCACGAAAGTTCCTGAATATCCGGACCGACAAAGAATGGGAGCAAGAACAAAAGAAGATTAAAAAGGGCTATACGACATGGATGCAGAGCTTCTGCATTTTCTTGATTTTCGATAAAATAACCGGCGAGCTTATTGGTCGTTGCGGTTTCCACACATGGATAATTATGCATCGCAGGGCCGAAATCGGATACGGGATTAATGCAGACAAATGGCAACGCATGGGTTTTATGTCAGAAGCGATGAAGTTTGTAATCGGATATGGATTCGCGAAGTTGAACCTCAACAGAATCGAAGCCTGCATTGCTCCAACGAATGAACCATCAATAAAGCTTGCTAAAAAGTTTGAATTTGTTGAAGAAGGGTTGATGCGTCACCATTATTTGCGGAATGATATCACCGAAGATTCTTTGCTGTTTTCGTTAATAAGACCAGAATTGACAAAATAAAAAACCCCGTGAATTTCTCCACAGGGTTCACTTTCTCTTTTGTCCTTAATATTTACCTGATCTCAAAAGGGATCATCAGGTTTTCCCAGTAGATGATAATTTTTCCGTTCGCCTGGGCGTCCGAAACGATCTCAAATTTTAACCGTTCGTTAAATTCAGGGGAAGCAAGCGGCTTTACTTTAAAACGCAAAACGTCCTTGGCTTCATCGTACTTATAGGCGCCCCACTGATCCGGAACGCTATTCAAAATGATCGTCCATTCATTCTGCCCTGGAATTGAAAATATGGCGTATTTGCCAGCACGAAGCATTCCTCCGCCAACTTTACAATCTCTGCTTACTTCAATAGTAGTTGCCTCATTGGCCCCCGTCCTCCAAACTTTGTCGTAAGGGACAAGTTCACCCCAAACAGGTCTTCCTTTAACGCCAGGTGAGCTGTAGTTGATCGTGATTGAGATATCTCCAACTTTTTCTACAGCCTGTATCGGTGGGCTGGGACGATCGTCCTTTTTGGTTGCCGTAACCTGGCCTTTGTCTTTGTCAGTGGTTTTTGTTTGTGCTTTAACCGGCTGAGCATTTAAGGCAGAGGAAACAAGGGCCAGACAAGTAATCCGGAATAAGACAGTGCGCATCATAGTTTGCATTTTTGTTAAGAGGGTTGGCAAAGGTAAGTGTTTCGGGCTAATGACAAAATCCATGCTAGCGGCAAATTGAGCAACACTTGCGACGACAGAAATTTTTGCTCAAAAGATCTCACCGAGCATGCAACGGATACTTCCGCCTCCTGTTTGCTCGATTGTGGGAATGGAAACAACAACAGGCTTTCCCGCCTTTTCCAGTTCTTCCCGCTGATGCTTATTTAAGGAAAGGAAGGCGGTTTCGGAAAGTACAATGAGTAATTCTCCACGATCATTTCTAAGCTCAAGCATGTTTCCTGCGAAAGATTTCACTTGCTCCTTGCTGATACGGATAACGTCCCTTTCGGGTTTACTTAGGTTCAGCAGAACCTGAGTCCGCTGTTTTTCTTCAATGGCTTCTTCGCAGACGATTGCGAAATTGGTTCCTATGGCCAGGACGACATTCGTGTGATAATAAGCAACTCCGTCAGCATCAAAAGCATCAAAAACAATTGCTTCGTAACCAAGTTTACCTGCAATGTAGTTTGCAAGCTGCTCATTCGTTCTTGTCGACCTGCATGCAAATACTTTCATCTGAAGATGATCAAACACAAGGCTGCCTGTGCCTTCTATGATCATATTCTCATTTTCAAACGCTGTAAAATCAATGAGTTGATATTCCGCCCTCGTCCCAATCAGCTTTAAAATTGCTGGGTCGCGCTCAATTCTTCGGTTGGACGCATACATTGGGTAAACAACGATCCTTTTTCCAGGATGAACGCCGAGCCAGTTATTGGGAAAGATTGCATCGGGTTTTTCTGGCTTTGGGCTATCATCCCAAACGATAACTTCTATACCGTTTGATCTCAGGCAAGTGACCGCAGCATCAAACTCCCTTAGGATTACATCTGTTAAAGGATTTGCATCAGGCTGTTGAAAGACATTGCTCTGGGCAGTTTCGGGGTTGAAGCCGAAGTTCGCCGGCCGCACCATAAGCACTGTACCTGTTGACTGGACGTTCATTATTCAGGTTCGAGAATCAAAGGCGGTCCCGACTCGTCGATGATATCTTTTTTATTCATCAGTTGCTTCCTGAAATAGTTGCGGTTATAGAGATCGTTCTGATCTTTGTAATGCGGTGCCATAAAATATCCGGACTGGCCCGTCGGCAAAACACTCAGGCTGTTTTCCGGATCTGAAAAATCAACAATACGTCGCATTGACGGCCCAAAAAACACCTTGTATTCGCCCGTGGAGTCAATCCTGAATCCAGTATTATTAATTACCTCATTTCCCCCGGAAATAGGATCCGGGCCTACATTGAAAAAAAGGTTAAATGGTTTTTTACGTCCAATCGGGTGAATATGCTCGATCGTATGAACCCGATTCCAGGTCCATTTCGAAACATCTTTACCAAGTTGCGAAACCAGCTCATCTACCATCTGCTTCCATGCCTTTGCAATAATAAGCGTCCGGTTCTCCTTCTTTTTTAGAGATGACTGATCATCCCACCATTTTGCCCCGTAAAAGTTAAGAAGAGCCGGATACGACGTTTTCATCAGGTGACTGTTCATATAAGAGTTAAAATGAACGTAGCCCATTTCATCCAGCAAAGCGAGGCGTAGAATATTGTAAATCCATTTATAATAGATCACAGGACCTACGGATTCAACTGCGTGATCACCCTGCCAGCTGGATAAACGGTTCGCGTATTCAGTTTTTCCCGCCTCCGGATCAAAAGCATTTAGTATGTCAAGGAGAAATTTAGCTGTCTTAGGGTAAATAGAGCTCTGTGCATTTACTATAAGCACCTTCATCTTTTCCGAATCCCAATCTGATGCATTTCCGAGCTCTTCCACAATCTTAAGTGCCCTGTCCTGAGGAACATAATAGCCAGGATATAAACCTGAACCGCAGCTGTCTGGCTGGTTATTCGCCGAATACAAATAACCTGAAGCAGGGTCTTCCATCTGCGGATTATCTTTAAAGTCATAGTAACCAAGTGGTTCATCTTTGCCACTGATCCCGTCAAGAAACCTCTTCGAAAATTGGCCGGCTGGTCGCTTAATAAGCTTCGCCGAAGCCCACCAGGCAATATGCCCATCCTTATCGCCATACATAATATTGAGGCCGGGAGCTTCGATCATCGCAGCAGCTGTGCGGGCCTCGGTCATCGAGTGCGCATGGTTGAACATGTAGGTAGCCTCCAACACATGAGAAGGAAATTTCAGATAGGTCCACGAAAGCGACACCGCCTGTTTGAATAAAGGGAATTCTTCAAATACATCCTGAATCAGCGGGCCATGTGGAGTTTCGGCAACCCGCATGTTCACCTGTTCAGAATCCTTAACAACAATCAGCTCATCAACATATTTTATCTGGCTCCATTGGTTCTGATAAAGGACCTTATCATTCTCAGTCTTTTCAATAAAGAAATCGGTGTCATCATTTTCAAACATTGTGAGCCCAGTGGCCGCAAAATCATTGTGGCCGGTGAGCGCGAAAGGTAAACCTGCAATAAAATTTCCGTAAAACCGGCAACCGGGATATTCCAGATGTGCTTCATAAAAGATTGCAGGCTGCATATATCCCATGTGAGTGTCGTTGCAAAGAAGAGTTTGCTTGTTTTTGGTCTTTGCAGGAGCCATTACCCAACAGTTGGAACCCATCCAGGCCGAAACCGGAAACTGATCCACAAGCTCAGTCACTTGTTTTGAAAAACCCACAAGGTCCTGTTCTTTCGGCGCCCCCACTGGAATACGCAGGCTTCCAAGAGGCCATCCAAGCTGGAGGTCCGACATATAAGCACCGCCTACTCTGCGATACAGTCCTTCCACCAATGGATCCGTCTTTATTCCTTCTGCAAAACCTATTGCCATGAAGCCTGTAACGAGGTAAATATCTTTTATAGTGAGTGGCGATTTTTTGATTCCCAGCAAAGTAA
>Ga0105049_10005639_pt1 | contig 14571 bp, 9 predicted proteins | sample MAT06_FD_78087 | JGI IMG/M metagenome (GOLD analysis project Ga0105049, IMG submission 78087) | Freshwater microbial communities from Lake Fryxell liftoff mats and glacier meltwater in Antarctica - MAT-06 | ecosystem: Environmental > Aquatic > Freshwater > Ice > Liftoff microbial mat | place...
CGTCATGAATCGCGGCCGGCTGCTCGCCGCGGGCACCGTGGAGGAGGTGCGGCACCAGCTCGGCAGCACCGAGCGGCTGCTCATCGTGACCCTGCTCGCCCGCCCGGAGAGCGCCGCCGAGTGGCTGCGAGCGCAGCCGCAGGTGGCCGATCTGCGGGTCGCCGGGCCGCAGGTGACCTTTCGTTTCACCGGCTCCGAAGAGGCCCAGGCCGACCTCGTGGAGGGGCTGGTGCGCCAGGGCTGCCGGCTGCGCGCGGTCGAGGAAAAGCGCTCCTCTTTCGAAGACCTCCTCGTCGAGGTCGCGGAGTCGAATCGCCGCTCATGAGTGCCGCACCCCAGCCGCCACCGCCCGTCGCCCATGCCGCCTGGCGCCTCTGGAGCAATCCCATCTTCCGCCGCTACTGCCAGTCGCGCCTGCGCTTCGCCGGGCTCGGCGTGGCGCTGCTCGTCACCGTGCTCGTCGCCGGCTTCATCGTCTCCCTGGCCTCGTCGATCGGCGTGAGCACGGGGGCCAGCGCGGCGGATGCGGCGCGCGGGGCGCTCATCCCGCTGCTCGTCCTTCAGGCCTTCATCCTCTTCGTGCTCGGCACGGCGCAGGTCTCCGGCGGGATGACGGCGGAGCGCGACGAAGGCGTCATCGACTACCAGCGACTCCTCCCGATGACGCCGCTGGCGAAAGTGCTCGGCTATCTCTTCGGCCTGCCGGTGCGCGAGTACGCGATGTTTCTCGCCACGCTCCCTTTCACTGCTTGGGCGCTCTGGCGCGGGCAGGTCGCCGCACCCGTCTGGCTGCAGCTCTACGTGGTCGTCTGCACCTCCACGCTGCTCTACCACTGCACTGGACTGCTCACCGGCACGGTCGCGAAGAACCGGCGCTGGGCCTTTCTCGCCTCGATCGGCCTCGTCTTCCTGCTCTACACGGTGATCCCGCAGATGGCGAAGTTTGGGCTCGTGTACTTCAAGTATCTGACGATCACGCCCGTCTTTGAGGAACTACTGCCCGGCCTCCTGCCCTCGAAGGCCGCCGCTGCCTGGCGCATCGGCCAGTGGCTCATGCCCACGGTGAAATTCTTCGGCCTCGATTTCTCCGAGGTCTTCTTCACGGTCTTTTCGCAGGGCGGGCTCATCCTCATCTCGACGCTCATGCTCTGCCGGCGCTGGCGGCGCGCCGAGGCGCATCTGCTCGGCAAGGGTTGGGCGGTCGGTTTTTTCGTCTGGATCCAGATCCTCCTGCTCGGCAATGCGCTGCCGCTCATCGAAACCGGCGCGCTTTTCCCCTCGCTCGCCTTTTCCAATTTCGTCCGGTTGAAGCCGGACTGGGTGCCGAAGGGCGGGGAAGCCCTGCTCATGTCCGGCTCCTACGGGGTGGTGACGCTCCTGCTCGTGCTCGTGCTCGGCGGGCGCGTGACGCCGACGCGCGATACCCAGCTCCGCGGCTGGCGGCGGGCGCGCAAGCAGGGCGCGTCGGGACTGCCGTGGTTCAGCGATGCGGCGACCGGCTTCTGGGCGGTCGCGCTCATGGCGCTGGCCGGAGCGCTCGGCTGGTTCGTCTTCACCCGCGCGGTGGTGGAGTCGCGGTGGTTTCCGGGCCACGAGGTGCCCGCGCAGATCGGCGGTTACTTTGCCGCGGTGCTGCTCACGGTCGGGCTCGGTTTTCAGACGCTCAGCGAGTCGCGTGGCGCGCGCGCCACGGGGCTGGCGGTGATCTTCCTCGGCGTGGTGCCGCTCATGGTCGGCGCGGTGCTCGGCGCACTCGGCGAGCGCTTTGCCACGGCCGCGGCCTGGATCGTCGGGCTCTCGCCCATCAGCCTCCCGATCTACGCCACTGGCTCGCTGCTCTCGCTCGCCGAACTGCCGCTCCCCGTCGCCCGGGCGGTGCCGCGGGCCTTTCACTTCTGGCTCCTGGCCGACGTGTCCGCCGTGGGCTGGCTCACCTGGCACCTGTGGACGAGCCGCCGCACGATGGCGGCCGAGGTCCTCCGCGCGCCGCTCGCGCCCCCGCCGCTGCCCGGCCCGGATGCGGCCCGTCCGTAGCGGCGCGCCGGCGGGGCGGGGAAAGTTTTTTGTCCAGAAATGCGCGGGTATGGACTTATCTGGCTGTCCTTCGCTTCATGTCTCCCCGCCTGATCGCCTCCGCCCTGCTGCTCGCCCTCGTCCCTCATGGTGAGGCCACCGAGGATCTCGCTTTCTTCGAGAGCAAAGTGCGCCCGCTCCTCGCGGAGCGTTGCCTCGAGTGCCATAGCGCGGCGAAGAAAGTGAAGGGCGGGCTGCGGCTCGACACGCGGGAAGGCTGGAGCAAGGGCGGCGACTCCGGCGCGGCGATCGTCCCCGGCGAGCCGGACAAAAGCCTCTTCATCACCGCGATCCGCTACACCGATCGCGACTTGCAGATGCCCGAGAAACGCAAGCTGCCCGCGGAGGAGATCGCGATCCTCGAGCAGTGGGTGAAGATGGGGGCGCCCGATCCGCGCACCGGCGAGGCCGCGGGGAAAAAGCAGACCGGGCTGACGATCGAGGAGGGGAAAAAATTCTGGTCGTATCAGCCGGTGAAGAAACCCGCGCCGCCGACGGTGAAAGATCCGGCCTGGGCGCGGGCCGATCTCGACCGCTTCATCCTCGCCCGGATCGAGGCCGCCGGCGCGCAACCCGCGCCCGACGCTGCACCCGAGGTGCTGGTGCGCCGGCTTTACTACAACCTCATTGGCCTCCCGCCGACGCCGGAGCAAGTGGCCACGTTTGTCGCCGAATCCGCGCACGGTCCGCAGGTGGCATTGCGCCATCTCACCGACACGCTCCTCGGCTCGCGGCACTTTGGCGAGACGTGGGGCCGGCACTGGCTGGATGTCGCGCGCTTTGCCGAATCGAGCGGCGGCGGGCGCACCCTGCTCTTCAAGGACGCCTGGCGCTTCCGCGATTACGTCATCGACTCGTTCAATGCCGACGAGCCCGTGGATCGCTTCATCCGCGAGCAGCTCGCCGGCGACCTCCTGCCCGCGCCGACCGCGAACGGGCAGCGCCGCCAGCTCACGGCCACGGCCTTCCTCGCGCTCGGCCCGACCAATTACGAAGAGCAGGACAAGCAGCAGCTCCGCTTCGACGTGATCGACGAGCAACTCGAGACCCTCGGGCGCGCCTTCCTCGGGCAGACCATCGGCTGCGCGCGTTGCCACGACCATAAGTTCGATCCCATCCCGCAGCGCGATTACTACGCGCTGGCGGGAATCTTTGCGTCCACGCGCACCCTCTTCAACTACACCGACAACGTCGCGCGCTGGATCGCCGCGCCGTTGCCGGAGGATGGGCCGCAGGAGGAAATGCTCCGTGCGCACGAAGCGAAAGTCGCGGCCCTCGGCAAGGAGATCGACACCGCGAAAGCCGAGCTGGCGAAGCTTTCGAAAACCGCGGTCGAGGATTTCGAGAAGCCGGCGAAGCGCATCGCCGCGAGCGATCTGCCAGGCATCGTGGTGGACGACACCGAGGCGAAAGTCGTCGGCGATTGGAAGCGCTCGACGAACGTGAAGCCCTTCATCGGCGACGGCTATCTCAGCGACGACAACACGGAGAAAGGCGCCCGCACCGTGACCTTCACCCCGCCGATCCCGAAGACCGTGCGCTACGAGGTGCGGCTCGCCTACACCGGCCTCGCCGGGCGTGCGAACCACGTGCGCGTCAACATCCTCCACGCCGATGGCGAGGAGACCGTGTACCTCGACGAGACGCAACCGCCGCCGATCGACGGACACTTCGTTTCGCTCGGGCGCTATCGTTTTGAAAAAGATGGCGCGGGCTACGTGCTCATCTCCAACGAAGGCACCCAAGGCTACGTCACGGTGGATGCGCTCCAGCTCCTCGCCGAGGAGGAGATCGACGCCACGCTGCTCAAGGACGACACCGCGGATGCGGCCAGCACCAAGGCGGCGAAGCGGCACGTGAAGGGTCTCGAAGCGGAACTCAAAAAGCTCACCAAGACCGGCCCGCCGCGCCACACCGCGATGGCCGTGCGCGACGACACGGAGCCCGCCGACACGCCAGTGCGCGTGCGCGGCGTCGAGAAGCAACGCGGCGAGACCGTGCCGCGCGGCTTTCTGCAAGTGGCGCTGCGCACCGGGTCGCCCGCGCTTTCGCCCGACGAAAGCGGTCGCCGCGAACTCGCCGACTGGATCGCCAGCGCGGAGCATCCGCTCACCGCGCGCGTCTTCGTGAACCGCGTCTGGACCTGGCTCTTCGGCGCGGGTCTGGTGCGGACGGTGGATAACTTCGGCACCACCGGCGAGCCGCCGTCGCACCCGGAGTTGCTCGATTTTCTCGCGGCGCGCTTTGTCGAGGAAGGCTGGAGCGTGAAAAAGCTCGTGCGCGAGATCGTGCTCTCGCGGACCTGGCAGCAGGCCGTCGGTCGCGGCGAGAATCCGCTCTTCGCCCACGCCAGTCGCCGGCGACTCGATGCCGAGCAGCTCCGCGACACCCTGCTCGCGGTGAGCGGCAGGCTCGATCTGAAGTACGGCGGGCTGAACATCGGCACTGCGGGCGACATCGACGCGAATAGCTTCTCCGCGCAAAACACCGAATACAGCTATGTCTATGCGGACACGCGGCGGAGCGTTTACACGCCGGCTTTCCGCAATAAGCGGCTGGAGCTTTTCGAGGTCTTCGACTTCGGCGACATCAACACGACCATCGGCCAGCGCCACGTCAGCACCGTAGCCCCGCAGGCGCTCTACTTTCTCAATCACCCCTTCGTCCTCGAGCAGGCGCGCGCCGCCGCGGAGCAGACGATGGCGCAGTCCGGCAGTGAGGAGGAAAAAATCGTCTCCGTCTTCCGGCGCACCCTCGGTCGGGCTCCGTCGGCGGGTGAGTTGGAAAAGTGCCGCCGCTTCCTCACCACCGGCCCCGCACCGACCCTCGAGACCTGGGCGCAACTCCAGCACGCGCTCTTCGCCAGCGTCGATTTCCGCTACCTCGAATGAAGGCCGCTTTGACCATCCCGCCCGCGCCCGCTATCCTCGCGCCATGACCGCGAACCCGAATTTCAAGGCGCGTCTCCGGGAGCGTTTCGAGGGGCCGCCGCCGCTGGAAAACGGCGCGCGCCTTTCGGCGGCGGAATTCCTGCGCCGCTACGGCGCCATGCCCGACGTGCGAAAAGCAGAACTCATCGAAGGAATCGTCCTTATGCCATCTCCAGTTCGAGTCACCCAACACGGGGAGCCAGACAACTTCATCCAAGGCTGGCTCTTCATGTACACCGCTTCCACACCGGGCTTGATCGCTGCGAGCAACAGCACGGTAAAGCTCGACGTCGATAACGTCCCGCAACCCGATGCATTGATGTTTTTCGAGCTGGATGCCGATGGCCGCGAGCGCCTCGATCGCGAAGGCTATCTCGTGAGCGCGCCCGAACTCGTCGTCGAGATCGCCGCGAGCAGCGTCTCCATCGACATGCACGAAAAGCTCCGCCTCTACCGGCGGCATGGCGTGCGCGAGTATCTCGTGTGGCTCGCCGAGGAGGAGCGCATCGTGTGGTTTCATTTCGCCGAGGGGGAGACGGCCGAACTGCCGGCCGACGCCCGCGGGCGGGTCGCGAGCCGCGTCTTTCCCGGACTCGTGCTCGATGTGAGGGCGGCGCTCGCGCGCCATCCCCAGGGAGTGCTCGCGACCCTGCAGAGCGCGATGAAGAGCCGCGCCTACCGTGAGTTTTCCCAACGACTCGCCGCGCCTAAACCCACCGCCAAACGCCAGAAACGATGAACCTCTTCACCCGCCGCTCCGCGCTCCAGACTCTCGGCTGTGGCTTTGGCTCCCTCGCCCTCGCTGGACTCGCCGCTCAGGAAAAAGCCCGCGCCGCCAGTGCCGCGAATCCGCTCGCGCCCAAGGCGCCGCATTTTCCGCCGCGGGCAAAGCGCATCATCTTCCTCTTCATGTCCGGCGGCGTGAGCCATGTGGACTCCTTCGACTACAAGCCGCGGCTCGATCGCGACGACGGCAAGATGATGGACTTCGCCGATCTGCGCAGCCTCGCCAAGACCGGCACCAGCCCGCAGCAGCGGGTGATGAAGCCGCTCTGGAACTTTGCCCAGCACGGGCAGAGCGGCCTCTGGGCGTCGGATCTTTTCCCCGAGATGGCGCAGCACGCGGACGATCTCTGCCTCATCCGCTCGATGCACACCGAAGGCATCGCGCACGGCCCGGCGACGCTCTTCCTCCACACCGGCACCACGAATTTCATCCGTCCGTCGATGGGCTCGTGGGTGACTTACGGCCTCGGCACGGAGAATGAAAACCTGCCCGGCTTTGTCTCGCTCAGCCCCGCGCTCGGCAATGGCGGGCCGCGCAACTACGGGAACGCGTTTCTGCCCGCCGTCTATCAAGGCACCGCGATCGGTCGGGCGGGTGTGCCGGCCGTCGAGTCGTCGATCCGCAATCTCCAGCCGGCGCGTTCGCCGGAGGAAGCGCGGCGGCAATTCGATCTCCTGCGCGATCTCAACGCCGAGCAGCTCCGCGCCAAGCCCGGCGAGAGCGAACTCGAAGCCGTGATCAACAGCTACGAACTCGCCTGGAAAATGCAGAGCGCCGCCCCGCCGGTGCTGGATGTCGCCAGCGAATCGCCCGAGACCCTGGCGCTCTACGGCGTCGGCGAGAAGGAGACGGATAACTTCGGCCGGCAATGCCTGCTCGCCCGGCGGATGTGCGAGTCCGGCGTGCGTTTCGTCCAGGTGAATTACGCGGATAACTCCAATAACCCCGCGTGGGATCAGCACTCGAATCTGAAGAAACACGGCGACCACGCGAAGGCCGTGGACAAGCCCGTCGCCGGCCTGCTCACCGACCTCAAACAACGCGGTTTGCTCGACGACACCATCGTCTGGTGGGGCGGGGAATTTGGCCGCACACCTTACGCCGAAAAGAACGGCACCGGTCGCGATCACAATCCCGCCGGCTTCTCGATCTGGCTCGCTGGTGGCGGCTTCAAACGCGGCGTCACCTACGGAGAGACCGATGAATTTGGCCACCACGCCATCGTGGACAAAGTCCACATGCACGACCTCCACGCCACGCTCCTTCACGCGCTCGGCCTCGATCACGAAAAGCTCACCTATCGCTACGCCGGCCGCGACTTTCGCCTCACCGACGTGTACGGCCACGTCGTCCACGATCTCCTGGTTTAGCGGTCCCGCGCGCCGCGTCGCGCGCCCCCGATCACCGCATCCGCTTCTTCAGCGCTTCGATGCGTTCCGAGACTTTGCGGGCCTCGTCGTCTTCCGGCGCAGATTTCAACGCGTCGTTGTAGGTCTTGAGCGCCGCCGCGGGTTTGCCGGTGCGCTCGTAAAGATCGCCCGTCTGCCGCTGCGCAGTCGTGTCCCAGCTTTTCATCAAGGCGAGCAGATACGCGGCTTCCGGCACTTTCTCGCTCCCCGGATAGTGGGTGAGGAAGTAGTCGAAAGCCACCGTGGCGCGCTCGCGCGCGGAGCGTTCGCGATTGGGCTCGCGCGCCTGGCGGTACTCCACAAAGCCGATCTGAAACGCCGCATCGTCCGCTAGCGCATCTTCGGGATAAGTGCCCAGGAAGCGCCAGAACTCGGCAATCGCCTCGCGCGAATCGCCGACCCGGTCGAGGGCGATGGCCACTTGGTACTGGAGCAGGGGGGAGAAGCGGGCGTGCCGTCCATTTTGCAGGATCTGCCGCAGCATCGTCGCCAGCGTTTCCCGATCGGGGATGGTTCGCGGCGGCTTGACCCCCTTTTGGTCCGCATGGTGGTGGGCATCCATGATCCGCTGGGCGATGGCAAACTGCCCCTCCAGCGCCGGGGTAAAGAGATTCGACGCCGGGAAACGGTCGATCAGCGCCTGGTAAGCCTCAAAAGCCGAGGCGTGTTCGCGATTTGCGGCGAGCAGATCTCCGATCTGCAATTGCGCCTTGGGCGCGCTGTAACTTTGCGGATAGAGCCGCACGATCGCGCGATACTTCTCCACGGCCTCGCCTTGGTCCCCTTTCAAAGCCAACCGATCGCCGGCCTGGATCATCTCCAGGGCCCGCACGTCTCCCTCGACCGTCGGCCGCGCGGCCTGGGCCTCGATAGCGACCGCCCCCGCGACCGCCAGGAGCAGCAGCCAGCGCATTAGTTCTTGGCCGGTAGCTCACCCATCCCGAGCGGGCTGCTCATCTCGGGTTCGACAAAGGCCGTGGCATCCGATGGGAACATCTTCTGGAGGTCGGCGAGGTTCTTCTTTCCGTAAGTAACCTTGCCCAGCACGATGATCACGTCCCGGCGCTTGAGCGGATTCGGAACCGCCACCTCGGCGCCTGGGTAGAGATTGGGCACGAAGCCGCTATTCGGCCCGTTCCGGTCGAGATGCGGCACGTCGGGCTTGTCGGAGATGGTGTAGTCGAAGCTCACCACCTCAGTCCCGAGGTTGCGGAACTTGACCTGGTAATCGAGCGGCGAGTTTTCATCGACATACTTGCCCCAGACCCAGGTGGCGATGGGTGCCTTTCCGGAGACGGACTTCCGCGTCATGGGCGAATCGACGTGTTCCGTCGAGCAGGAGGTCAGAAAAAGACCACCCGCGAGCAGGCTGGCGATGATGGGGCGAGGAAGCATGGTCAGTTAGTATCTCAGGTGAAAGCCGCCGAGAAACACATCGGTGGAGAAGGAGCGCAGATCGTTCGTCTTCGCGAAATAGAGACGGCGGAACTCGAGGTAAGCACTGAGTTTCTCGGTGAGGGTGACCTCCAACCCGCCAAAGTACTGATACGCGCCGACAAACTCATCGATCCCAAAGGGTGTCGAAGACGCGGCCGTGGGTGTGCCGACGGCATCCCCGAGCGTGCTAGAGGATTGGTTCCGATACCAGATCTGCGCGCCGCCCAGACCGGCGCCGAAGAAAGGGCGGAAGCGGGTGGCAAAGCTCCCGATGTAGGGGCGCAGGCGTTTCAGATCGAGCGTTACGACGCCATTGAGCATGAACGCCGCATAACTCAGGTCGGCCTTCGCCGAAGTAAGGTCCGTGTCCGAGAGACCGGAGCCACCACCGCCGGAATCGTTCACCAGGCTGTTCACTTCCGTGGTGCTGAAGAGCGCCTCAAACTCGAGCGAGAATTCAAAGTAATACTTCGTCCGCCAGGAGTAACCGACTTCGAGCCCGAAGAAGATGTTCCCGTCGTCGTCCAGCACATCGTACTCGAGGGTTTTTCCGGTGGAATCGATCTCCATCTCGGCATCCTGCCCCGTGGTCGAGCCGGCAAAGACGCCGACATAAGGCCCATACTTGCTCTTCTTCTGCTCGAGCACCGGCTGCTGGATGCTCTTCAGGTCGATCTCCGCGCCTCGAGCCCCGCTCGCCAGGGCGGCGGCGCAGAGCAGTGCGCCGGTCGCGCGGCGGAAAGAGAGCAGGAAAAAAGGCATCCCGGACGCTAGGAGAACGCCTCGCCGCGAGGGCAGCATTTTTGTGTGACGTTTCTGTGACGGCGGAGCCGCCCTGGGAGTTCCCGGTCGGCCATGCACGCCACCACGCCATCGGTGCCGATGCGGGAAGGGCGGCACCACGAGGGTTGGAGAATCCAAAGTCGAAGCCGGGGACGCGAGCATCGTGATCGTCGGACGCGGTACGCCGCGGAAGGTCGATCGCCTGGCGCCGCAGATTGCACGGCGGTGCCGGCCGGAAGTCATCTTCAGGAAAAAGGAGACCGGCGGATTCGGCGTCTTGCAGTTGTTTCGTTCAAGCCACGGGAATGTCGCAGACCAGGCATAGGGTGCCGCGTGTTTTGCCCTCCATTTACCCAGTCACGCAACCCCGCCCCGATGTTGCCAGAGAATACGACTGATCGGGTTCGCTGGATTTTTCATGTCGTCCTGCCAAGCCGGGATTTTCTCTCTTACTCCACGGGGTGTTTCCGCGATCGCGGCATCGCCGCACCGGAGCGTAACGCTTGAACTATTTCCCATGAAACACGTGCCGCCGCCGGTTCCAGTCGAAGAGTTGGGGGATTACGAGCTGAGAGTCCGGCGCTACGGTCTGCAGAATCTTGTCCCCTTTCTGCGCTCGGCTCGCGGTAAGTGGGCGGTGGCAGCCCTCGTGGCGTTCGCAATTCTCGCCTGGAATGCGCGGGGAATTTATCGGGTGACGAAAATCTGGCGGGTGGAGAAGCTCGTTGCCCAGTGCGAGGCAGCGGAGCGAGCTGGCGATGAAGCGACGGCGGCGCGCCTCCTGCACGAGGCTTACAAACTCCTGACGGCTCATCCCCTGACCTGGCGCGCTCGGGCGCACTATTTCGAGACCCGGGAAGTCGGGGCGGCGCTGGTCGCCTATCTTCAGCTTCTCGGAAGTGCGCGCGCCACGGTGGACGATGCGGTGCGTGGCTCCCGGCTGGCGGGCCTGCGAGGCTCCCCAGACACGCGCAAACAGTTTGTCGAACTGGTCCAGCGCATCGCAGGCGCTGGGGACCAGCCCGCCGTCCTCGCGCTCCGGGCCCGCGCCCTAGCGGCCGCCGGCTCATGGGACGACGCCGTGGCGCTGGCGCAAAAGGCCTCCGACCTATCGCATGGAGAGGCGCCGGAGGGATTGCTGCTTGCGATCACCCTCCTTGAGGCGGCGGATCGCGGCGACGGCGCAGAGCGCCTGCCCAGTGCGGAGCGTGCCGTGGCTTTACTCGCCGATCTGGCACTGGGCGCGGACGCCACCGCAGTCGATGCGCTCACTGCCCTGGTCTCGCTCGCCCGCAATCCGGCCGCGCCGCAATTGTTTGCCGCGCGCGACATCGACGCGTGGGTGGCAGCCGTGGAGCGCCATCCGAAAGCGAGCGCACGGTTGCGGGTGTCGGCGTGGAATCTGCGTCTCGTTGGTCAAAGGGAAGATGCGGAAAAAGTCTTCGCCGCCTTCCTCGACAAGTGGCGCGAATCCCCGCTGCCGGAGCGCCTCGAGGCGGCGCGCTGGCTGAATCAGAAAGGCCGCGCGCGCCTCGGTCTCGAACTGTCAGGTCCGCAGAAGGAAGTTTCCGGAGATTGGTTTTTAGTCCACCTCGATGCGCTCGCCGCCATCGGGGATTGGCCCGCGGTGCTCGCACAGGTGGATGGCCAAAGCGGGCAGGCGAAGACGATGTCCGGTGCGCTCCGCACGCTCTTCCGACTCAGGGCGCGCGCGGAAATGCGCGAACCGTTTGACGCGGACGAGGCCTGGCGGGACATCCAGATCCAGGTGCGGGCCGAGCCCTCTGGCACGCGGGTCATCTTCGCGCAGTACGCTGAAAAAGTGGGTGAAGTGAAGCGAGCGGAAAGCATCTACCAGCATTTGCTCGCCGACCTTTCGGCGGTCGCGTCCCTCGATAGTCGCCTCGGCCGCGAATCGAAGCTCGCCTGTTACCAGGGCCTCCTGCGCACCCAGCCGCTGACCACCCCCGCCGCAGAGATGGCGCGGATCGCCCGCGCTTTCGCGGCGGAGTTTCCCGAAATCAAAGACGCGCGGAACGAGGCCATGTATCTCCGTCTGCTCGCCGGAGAAGTGGACGAAGCCATGCGCGCCGGAATCCCGGGGCTGCTGCAGTCCGCACCGACGCTCGCCGACCGGACGACGGCGGCGCTTTTTGAACTGTGCTTGGGGAATCCAGAGGCCGCGCTGAAGATTTATGACGGGGTGGAGATCGACTGGTCCAGCGCACCCGATGGATTTAAGGCTGTGGGCAACGCGGTATTCGCCGCGGCCGGCCGGCCGGAAGAGGCGCGGAAGTTGCGGACACTGATCCGCGAGACCAAGCTCCGACCCGAAGAATTGGCATTGCTGCGGTGACGCGCGCCGGCTTGATCAGGGCTTGAGCAACTTCGGCCCCATTTCCGCGATGAAGACCTTCAGGTCGGCCAGGGCCGCGTCTTCGGCGGGATCATTGGCTGCGACCGGCGCGCTTCCCGGCAAGTAAGTGGAGAAGGACATGAGCGCCCAGCGATGTTTTACGTTCCTGAAGACGGAATCCCGGTAAGTCTTGAACCGGTGGCCGAAGTGGGTCGCCGCGCTGACCCCGCGCGCACCTTGATACCAGAAGATATGAATGCCGCGCTGCCGTGTCACGCGACCGGTCACCCGATCCTGCATGTCCAGGTACAGTCGCAACATGGTGGCGTCCACCGCACGCCCGCCGCATTGCACCGTGATCCGTCGCTGGTCGAGGATGCGCCACGCCTGGGCGACCGCGCAAACCTCCGGCTGGTGCAATCCGCGTCCACTCGCCCCGTCGAGCACCACGGTCAGCTGCGTCTCCAGGGCCGTCGGGCTGGTGTACATCATGCGATTCAGCGTGACGTCTGCGTCCAGGAGGAGCCGTTCACGTTGACTCATGGGTAGTTCCGTTCCTTGTGCCGCACCGAAGTGGCGCGGGAGATCCGGATTCACACCGGCTTCGGTGCCGGCGTGGTTATTGCCGGCCAGCGCACACCATCCCAGCACCGCGCCGCTGAAAACCACGGCCACCAGCGAGCGGAGCGCGGTGATGCGGAGGGTGTCGTCTCCGGTCCGGTCGCTTGCGTCGCTGGCCGGTTTGAGTTTGCGACTCCAGCGGGAACGCTCCAGCAGGGAGCAGAGGCCAAACATCCCGCCCAAAGCCGCGGCATAGACGGCCAGGCCCGCGAATTGATGGAACCAGCTTGTTTCCTGGCCATCCGGGGTCTTTCTGCCGATGGCAAATTCCTCCCCCATCCAGAGCGTGCCCAAGGCGAGCAGCATCAGGCGCACGATGTTCCCGATCAAGGCCAGCGGCAGCGCACTGAGGAAGAGCAGCGCCCGCGGCAACCAGCGGCGAAACAGAATGTAGCCTGAGAACGCGGCGAGCATGAGCAACGCATAGAGCGAACGAATACCGCTGCATGCGGCGGCTACATCGAGCTTGAAGCGCGCTCCTTCGGCGAGGCCATTCCCCGGATCAGCCGCGGACAACACCGCGGTGCCTGCATTCACGGCCGCGATGCCCATGAGCCCAAGGAGTTTCGCCGTCAGGCTGGCCGCCAGGAGGCGCATGGGTACGGCGACTTGAGCTTCCAGTGGAAAGCTCGGCCACATGAAAAGCAGGAACAGCCAGGGAAACATCAGTACCCGCATCCAGGCCCAACCGCAGAGCCAGACGATCAAGCCCGCCAGCATGAGCTGGGTCGCGACAAACCCAGGGTAACCGGTGCCGGCTTTGTAACCCGCCCAAAAGACGAACGCTCCCAGCATGAGCACCCCAAGCCCGCTGGCGTGCCCCCGCAGCGGCTGGCTCTTCAGTCGCGCCCGGCTGCGCCAGGCCAGCCAGATGCTGACCAGCGGAACGAAGGGACAGAATATCCACTCCCCCGACTGATCCGCGGCGATCACGCGCGCCCAACCCGTGAACACGCTGACCTTTTCCGCAAATGCCCATTTCTGGTATGGCCACCAGAGGAATAACAGCATCATCACCGAAATCACGGTTGCCCATCGGAGCCATGTGCGAGTGTCGAAAGGTGGAGAGTCGGCTGGGTTCATGGCGCTGGAAAAAAGTGCGTGCCCGGCTCTGCATCCAACCTCAAGGCGCGGGCCTGCTGTGGCGCGCGGCGAGAGGGTGTTCTGCGGAGATAGGTGAACCGGTCACGCTAAGCTCTTAGTTTAGCGAAGCAGCACCCAACGATAAGCGAAGATCCGATGACTTTGGTGCGTCCGCACGGTGACGAAGAGGGTGGAGTGGGCCACGCGCAGAGCCCGCCCAGCCGGCAGGAGCCCGCCACTTTATGCCATGTGACGTTTCTGTGACGGCGGAGTTTTCCCCTTGCCGCCAGGCCGTGCCCTGCGCGACGCAAGAAAGCCGATGACTCCAGCCCCGCTCCACTCCTGCCATCGCGGGCGATGCGTTCCGGCGTTGGCCGTGCTGGCGCTCGGACTTTCGTGGCAGGCTTCGCTGACGGCGGCCGATGCGCCTCCGGCGCCGCCCCTCCCGGAGCAGCGCGGAATCATCCCCGAGGATTCCCCGCTTTTTCTGCCCTTCTCCGCCATTCCCGGAGCACCCGAGGCGCAGCCGGACCCGGTCAGCCCGGAATTGCGACAGATGATCGACAAGGCGTTGAACGAGCCGCTCATGGGCGAGGCGCAGGCCCCGCGCAAGCGCGCTGCGCCGCCGGCGGACCCCAAGCTGGTCGCGCTGGCTTCGCAGACCGCCGGTCGCGTGGTCGGGTTGCGGGCCTGGGATGGCTACGGCGTGGAATTGGCCCGCGGTTGCGGCTTCTTTATCAGCGCGGATGGCGACGTGCTGGCGGATCTCTCGCTCGTCCGGCCAGAGCATGCGCGCCGCATCGAATACATCACCGCGCTCACGGGTCACGGCAGTCGTCACCGCGTGACTGGCTTTCGCTGGCAGGACCTTCGCAGTGGGCTGGTGATTCTGAAGACCGACGCGATCGAGACCCCGTTCCTCGCGCTCGACCCGAAGCGGGATTTGTCCAAGCCCCTGGCCGTCCATATCCTTGCCTTGCACGAGGATCGCGGCGTCATCCTCGCCGATGCCGTGGCGCGCCCGGACGGTTCACAGACCGGGGAAGGATGGCTCAATCTGCGCGGTGAAGATTCCCCCGGGGAGCCCGGATC
>Ga0105049_10005641_pt1 | contig 14568 bp, 17 predicted proteins | sample MAT06_FD_78087 | JGI IMG/M metagenome (GOLD analysis project Ga0105049, IMG submission 78087) | Freshwater microbial communities from Lake Fryxell liftoff mats and glacier meltwater in Antarctica - MAT-06 | ecosystem: Environmental > Aquatic > Freshwater > Ice > Liftoff microbial mat | place...
GACCGGCGAAAGTAGCGCGTCCCGAGCTCTGAAAGAGTTTCACCCGCCTGTATTGTGTATTCCACGGTCGCCGGACCGGCCGCCTGGCCGTTGGCGGCGCTACCCGCGACCAGAAGGGCGAAGGCGAACAGGCACGCGCCCGCTCTGGCGAAGATGGCAGTCACAGGTCGCATCATCCCTCCATCGCCCCGTTCTTTCACGTATTGGATACTTGCTCCAGCCGATAGCCGTAGCTGTAAACGGGTGCCAGTCGAAGTCCGTTCTCAGGCCTCAGGTCCAGCCGGGTCCGAACCCGGGAAACATGCACATCCAGCGAGCGGCTGTTGAGCCCGGCGTCTCGTCCCCAAACTGCCTCATTGATGTAGGTTCGCGACAAGGCACGGCCTAAATTCTGGAACAGCACGAGCGTGAGGCTGAATTCCTTCGCGGTCAGGATCACCGCCTGTCCGCGGAAGGTAACCTGGTTCACGGGCGGCGCGAACGCATAGCCGGCATAGGTCTGAACTACGTCAGCCAGCGGGCGCGGATAGGCACGCCGAAGCAGGGCCACCACACGCGCCAGCAGAACCATCGGCGAGATCGGCTTGGAAAGGTAATCGTCGGCGCCCGCCTGAAGCCCTTCGACGATGTCACAGTCGTCGGTGCGGCTGGTGATCAGCAAGACGGGCGGCGGCGGCTCGATTGTAGCGCGGACCCAGCGGATCAGGTCAATCCCGGGGCTATCCGGCAAATTCCAGTCCACGATAAGAAGATCGTAGGTTTCACGGACAAGCTCAGCCCTTAAAGCGGCCGTACGCCCGAAAGCCGCTGTCCGATACCCAGCCTGTTCCAGAGCGCCCGTGATCAGGGCGATCTGCGTCGCATCGTCGTCGAGTATCGCGATCCTCATACACCCTCCGATCACCCGATTTCCTAGCACGCTGAACAGGCCCGAGCGTTCGGCGAATTGTAAAACGTTGTAAATTCGATGCTTTGAGCAGTCCGCCACTATTCTCGTAGGTGGCTGAATGTGAACAAGCTGCCCCCATAAGACGAACGTCAGGGGGGCGTTATGAAAACAATCACAGTGATGTCCTTCAAGGGGGGCGCAGGAAAGACGACGATCGCAATCAACCTTGCGCTTACGGCGCATCGGGCGGGGTTCAAGACCCTGCTCGTGGACACCGACCCGCTGCGCGCTTCAAGCCTGAGCCTGTCCGCCCGAACGTTACCGGGACCGGACGTCCAGATTCTGTCTCCCGGCGCCCTGTTCACGAACGGCACAACGAGTGCGCGTGCCGGTTATGATGTTCGCATCATAGACACGCCCGCGGCACCCAAGGCCGATGTTGCGGCGGCGGCGAACTGCGCCGACCTTTGCGTCGTGGTGTGCCGCCCGACCTTCCTTGATATCGCCGCTTTGCTGGCTTCCGCAGACATGATCAAACAACTGGGACGGTCGGGTGCTGTGGTGCTGAACCAGACCCAGCCGTCGCGCGGTAAGATTGAGCCTTCTTCGGTTCACAGGGCCCGCGAAGCTCTCGCGCTTGTAGGCCTGCCACTCATCGGCGTCATCGGCTCTCGAATTGCGCATCAGCAGTCCCTGGCCCGCGGGCTTGGGGCTGAGGAATTTGGGTCCACGGCGGGTGGGTACGAGGTTGCCCGGCTGTGGACGAACGTGGTGGCCAGCATGGTCGAGTTGACGCCACCGAAGATTCGCCGTCTGACGCTTGTGAGAAACTGAAGATGGTAGTGTCCTTGGTCCGTCGGAGAGGTCAGCCGGCGCCCAAGAAGGGTGGCTCATGGTTTCTTCGAATGTTCATGAAGTGGATGAAACGAGGACTGCCCGGCGGGTTCGTCTGACTCTCGGGCAATCATGATGGGATGCCCGACGCGCGTGTGCCAACGCTAAAACAGATTGAAGTTTTGCGTCTTCATCGCCCTAGGCAGATGAACTGCGAGCTTGGGAGGATGAGTCTTGTTTCCAATCGGTCGAAGATGTGCGGCCGAGATGATCGGCACTTTTTGGCTGGTATTCGGAGGATGTGGCAGTGCGATATTCGCAGCCGGATTCCCTGAACTAGGCATTGGGTTCGCGGGCGTATCTTTGGCCTTTGGATTGACCGTGCTGACTATGGCCTATTCGATCGGTCATATCTCGGGGTGTCACTTAAACCCCGCAGTGACATTCGGTCTTTAGGCTGGAGGGCGGTTTCCCGCCAAGGATATTATTCCCTATGTGATCGCCCAGGTTGCTGGCGCGATTGTAGTGGCAGGTGCGCTTTATCTCATCGCTAGCGGACAGAGCGATTTCTCGGGCGGACTGGCGTCGAACGGGTATGGAGCGGCGTCGCCCAATCACTATTCGCTGCAGTCGGCAATTCTGATTAAGCTGGTGCTGACGGTCGGATTCCTTTTCGTAATCTTGGGGTCGACGGATGGGCGGGCTCCCAAGGGTTTCGCGCCGATCGCAATCGGTCTGGCGCTGACCCTCATTCATCTGATCAGCATTCCAATCACCAACACGTCGGTTAACCCTGCGAGATCGACGGGACCCGCCCTGATGGAAGGCGGAGTGGCATTGCAGCAGTTTTGGTTGTTCTGGATTATCCCCATCGCGGGAGCCGTAATCGCGGGCTTTGGGTACAAGCTACTCGCAGCGGATCAAAAAAAACCGGACATGGTTGGCGATGGGCTAGAGACCTGAGCAATCGGTTCCCTTGGCGAGGGCCACGCACACTGGACCCATGCCACTACCCTGCGTTCAGGCCGTTACGCCCATCGCCCGTCGATTGCCTATTGAAGGGGCTGCTGGAGTGGTGGTGCCGCTTAGGTGACTCGAACACCTGACCCCCGCATTACGAATGCGATGCTCTACCAGCTGAGCTAAAGCGGCCTCGGCGCGACGGACGACCTAGTCTCGCGCGAGAGGCGCTCTTTATACGCGGTGCGCGGGCTTGCCAAGCGCCTCAAGCAGCGCGGATTCGTCAGGCGTGGCCGCGACGTGGATTTCCAGCCCCGAACCACCTCCAAGGGCCTCGGCGACGGCCGCTGACAGCACGACGGCGGCCTGCCCCGCAAAGGGGCCCCGCGACCGCAGCGCCCGCGCGGCCCGGGCGGAATGGACGAGGACCGCGTCGAACGCTTCGGGTGGGGCCATGCCCGTGTCCAACGCCTCATAGACCGGCAAGGCCCGGACTCTGATCGCCGGGGATGCCAGCGCCGACAGGTCCCCGGCCGGCTCCCGCGCGCCCGGTACGAGCAGCCAGCCGTGCCGCGGGGCCTCGGCGATCAGCATCGTCGCCAGGTCGGCCAGGTCTCCGCCTGCGGATCGGACCGTGCGAAACCCCTGGGCTCGCGCAGCCTCTGCGGTCGCATCGCCGACGGTGAAGACCGGCAGGTCCCGCTCGGGACTGAGCGTAGCGAACACGGCAACGCCGTTGCGGCTGGTGAAGGCCAGCGCCGACACTTCGTCGAGGACCAGCGGGGCGGCGGCGATCGCGCGGATGGCCAGCAGCGGCGCGACCAAGGGCTCGAACTCCAATGCCGTCAAGCGGTCAGCGGTACGCGATGCACCCGGCTCGGCGCGGGTGATCCAGACCCGAGGCAACGGCGTCAGGGCGTGACCGCCTGGTCGCCGGCGGCCTCCCGGACCGCCTCACCCAGCGTCAGGCCCATGCCCCGAGCCTGGGTCATCGCATCCGGCACCAGCATATCATTCATCTCGGCCGACCGCCGCCAGCGCGCCGAACCGTCGGGCGCCAGTATTTCGGTGGTCAGGCGCAGCCGGCCATCCACGGCCCCGGCATAGGCTCCGATCGCTGTCCTGCACGAGCCCTCCAGCGCCGTCATCGCCCCGCGTTCCGCCGCCACTGCCAGCGCGGTCATCGGATCGTTCAGGGCCGCGACCCAGACCGCCGCCGTGTCCTCCAGGCGGGTCTGCAGGGCCAGAGCGCCCTGACCCGGTGCCGGCAGGAAGGCGTCCAGCGAAAGCCGTTCACGGATCACGCTCTCGAACCCCAACCGGTTCAGTCCTGACACGGCCAGCAGGATGGCGTCGAACTCGCCCTCGGCCGCGCGCCGCAAACGCGTGTCGACGTTGCCGCGCAACATCTCGATGGCCAGGTCGGGCCGCAGGGCCAATGCCTGGGCCTGACGCCGCAGCGAGGCCGTTCCCAGCCGTGCGCCCATGGGCAAGTCGACGAACGATGCAAAGGCCTCGCTGATGAAGGCGTCGCGCGCATCTTCGCGCGGCGGCACGGCGGCGATACACAGGCCCGGCGGCTGCTCGGCCGGGACGTCCTTCATCGAATGCACCGCCACATCGACGCGGCCGTCGATCAGTGCCTGCTCGATCTCCTTGGTGAACAGCGCCTTGCCGCCGATCTCCATCAGCCGCCGGTCCTGGACCCGGTCGCCCGTGGTGATGATCCCGACCAGCGGCACCGCCTCGGCCAGATCGGCGTCAGCGACGCCCAGGGCACGGCCGATGGCGCGTTGCATCATGCCCGACTGGGTCATCGCCAGTTTGGAGCGGCGCGTGCCGATGCGGACGAGTTGGGCCATGAGAGTCGTTGCGCCGGGTGAACGGGGTCGCTACCTCGACCCGATGGACAGGCCCGCCGACTATAGCAGCGAACGGGGCGCGGCAACCGACCCCGCCGCCCGTGCGCCGTCCCGCGACTTGGGCGGCGACCTGACGGTTCTCGGCATCGAGACCAGCTGCGACGAGACCGCCGCCTCGGTCGTGCGCCTCTCGCCGGATGGGGAGGCCACGGTGCTGTCGTCCGTGGTGCACAGCCAGATCGACGATCACGCGGTCTATGGTGGCGTCGTCCCCGAGATCGCCGCCCGCAGCCATGTCGAGATGATCGACGGTGTCGTCCGCCGGGCGATGACGGACGCCGGCCTGTCCTATGACGCGCTGGACGGAGTCGCCGCCACGGCCGGGCCTGGTCTGGTTGGCGGCGTGATGGTCGGCCTCAGCTTCGGCAAGGCGGTGGCGCTGGCCCGCGACCTGCCGCTGGTCGCCGTCAATCACCTTGAGGGTCACGCCGTCTCGGCCCGGCTGGGGGCCAGGGTCGCCTATCCCTTCCTGCTGCTGCTGGTCTCGGGGGGTCACTGCCAGCTGCTGGAGGTCCGTGGCGTCGGCGACATGACCCGGCTGGGCACCACCATCGACGACGCGGCCGGCGAGGCTTTCGACAAGATCGCCAAGGCTCTGGGGCTCGGCTATCCGGGCGGGCCGGCGCTGGAGAAACTGGCCGCGACCGGCGACGGCACGCGATTCGACCTTCCGCGTGCGCTGCTGGGCCGCAAGGATTGCGACTTCTCCTTCTCCGGCCTCAAGACGGCCGCCTCTCGTCTGGCCCAGGCCTGCGCGACGGATCAGGACAGGGCCGACCTTGCCGACGCGGTTCAAACCGCCATCGCGCGCCAGCTCAGCGAACGATCGGATCGCGCGCTGAAAGCCTATGCCGAACGCCACGAGGACCGCCTGTTCGTCGTCGCCGGCGGGGTGGCGGCGAACCGCACCATCCGGACCACTCTGGAAGCCACCGCCACCGCCAACGGCTTCGCCTTCCTCGCCCCACCCATGGCCTATTGCACCGACAATGCGGCGATGATCGCGCTCGCAGGTGCCGAGCGCTTGCAGAAGGGCCTGACCTCCGACATCGATACCGCCGCCCGGCCGCGCTGGCCGCTGGACGAACAGAGCGCGCTCACCGACCCGGTTCATCCGCCGGGCCGAAAGGGTGCCAAAGCTTAAGGAAGATCGATGCAATTCAAGACCGCAGGAGTGATCGGTGCCGGCGCCTGGGGCACCGCCCTGGCCCAGGTCGCAGGTCGGGCCGGGCTCGACGTCCTGTTACAGGCGCGTGAGCCCGAGGTGGTCGAGAGCATCCGCCAACACCGGATTAATGAGGCGTTTCTGCCCGGCATTGCTCTGGACGACCGCGTCTTGGTCACGCCTGACCTGTCCGATCTCGGTGTCTGCGACATCATCCTCGCGGTGCCACCGGCCCAGCATATGCGCTCGACCCTGACGGCCTTCGCCGGCCACCACCGGTCGGGCGTGCCGGTGATCCTGTGCTCGAAGGGGATTGAGCGCGGCTCGCTGAAGCTCATGACCGAGGTGCTGGCCGAAACCCTGCCGAATGCGCCCGCTGCGGTCCTGTCGGGCCCCAGTTTCGCCGGCGAGGTGGCGCGCGGCCTGCCCAGCGCCGTCACCCTGGCCTGCGCCGACGCGGCGCTGGGCGAGGAGTTGATGTGGACGCTGTCTGCGCCCGGCTTTCGGCCCTATCTCGCCACCGACCTGATCGGGGCCGAGGTCGGCGGGGCGATCAAGAACGTGCTGGCCATCGCCTGCGGTATGGCCGAGGGCCGGGGTCTGGGCCGCAGCGCTCACGCCGCCCTGATCACGCGTGGTTTCGCCGAGATGACCCGCATGGGCGTCGCCCTGGGCGGCCAGGCCGAGACGGTCGCCGGCCTGTGCGGCCTGGGCGACCTGGTCCTGACCTGCTCCAGCCCCCAGTCCCGCAACATGAGTCTGGGCCTCGCCCTCGGCCAGGGTCAGACGGTGGAACAGGCCCTCGCAGGAAAACGTTCGGTGGCCGAAGGCTATGAAAGCGCGCCGGCCGTGCGCGAGCTGGCTGCGAAGATCGGCGTCGAGATGCCCATCTCCCTCGCCGTCGCCGCCTTGCTGAACGGCGAAACGACCGTCGAGGCCGTGATCGACAACCTGCTGTCCCGCCCACTGAAGGTCGAGCGGCATTGAGCGAATCTCCGGCCCCCGCCGAGCGACGGCGCGTCTGGACCACGCCCGCGAACGTGGCCCTGTGTGCCGAGGGCGACATCGCCGACCCCGGCTCGCGCGGCTTCGTCTTGCAGATTGGCGAGGCCTTCTTCCACGGCTTCGTGGTCCGCAAGGCCGGACAGGTGGCCGGCTACGTCGACCGCTGTCCGCATCAGGGATTTCCGCTGGCGATCGAGCTGGACCGCTACCTCGTCCCGGACGGATCGCTGATCCTGTGTGGATGGCATGGGGCGGTGTTCAAGCCGCTGACCGGCGAATGCGTCGGTGGCCCGTGCGCGGGAAGCCGCCTGACGCCGTGGCCCGTCGAGGTGCGGAACGGTGTCGTCCACACCGCCTGACGGACGGTCAGCCTGAATTGCGCAGCAGATAGAGTCCGAAGCCGATGTAGTCCCGGCCGAAGCTCAGAATGGCCTCGACACGGTCGGCGTTGATCCGAACCGAATCCGATGCGGGGGTGTCCGGATTCGCCTCCAGCCAGCGGCGCGCGGCACCCACCGAGTCGCGTGCGTAATCGTCAAACACCGCCTGTGGGGAAATCTCCGCCCGCTCGACCCCGAACCCCGCAGCCATGGCCGCAGTCTGCCATCCGGCATGATCACAATAGAGATTGGTCGCCTCGGTGATCTGGCGCAGCGGTCCCGGCGGTTCGGACAGCCAGACGAGGTCGCCCCAGAGCAGCCAGCCCCCCGGCTTGAGATTGCGGCGCAGCACAACGAACGACTCCTGCGGCGTCGGCCGGCCCCCACCGGTGATGTTGGTCGTGCCCAGGGCCGAGATCAGCTCGACCGGCGGCGTCCGGGCCAAAACCTCGGCGGCGCTGCCGACGACCAGCGTCACCTGCTCATCCCGACCGGCAGCGGCGATCCGCGCGCGCGCCAGGTCGGCCATCACCGGGTCCAGCTCGACGGCCGTGACCTCAAATCCGAAGGCCTCGGCGAGCCGGATCGCCACGCCTGCGTTACCCGTTCCGATATCGAGCGCCAGGGTGCCGGAGGGCAAACCCGCCGCGGCGACCGCCGCCTCGACTGCGGCCATCGTCACGCCGTTGCAGACCTCAAGCGCCTCATAGGCGATGCGCTGAAAACTCATGGACATTCACGCTTGTCTCGCGGCGCGGTTGGGGCCGCAAGCCCGGATTCAAGCGCCGGAGAATCCAGCCGGACTGGGGTACGCCCATCTGCCAGACAATCTCGCGCTACAACCGCTCTGATCCCATTGAGCCCATCCACAAAAGCCCGTCCTGCCTTTCGAGACGTCGACATTACCGTAACGAAGCACTTTACATTACAAAGTGTATGTGGGAGGTATCGGTCTTGCTCGAAGAATCGACCGGTGACCGCCGGCTGCAAAAGGACGCAACACCGATGACTGAGAATATCGAAGATTCCGCCGCCGACATCGCCTGGATGCGCCGACTGGCCGAGGAAGGTGCCGATGCCCCCATGCAGGGTGCCTCCATCCTGATGAGCGCCGGCCTGATCTATGGTGCAGCCAGCCTGTTCTATTGGGCCCAGATCGAACGGCTCGTGCCGATCGACCGTTTCGGGATCGGGATGGGTTGGCTGGTGGCGACCGGTTTGTTCCTGTTGACCCTCTTCATTACTCTTAACCGGCTGAAACGTGAGGGCGGAGTCGTCACGGCCGGAAACCGCGCCAGCGGGACGGTCTGGAGCAGCATGGGCTGGGGCATCTTCGCCCTTTTCCTTTCAATGGCCGTCACGGGATGGCGGACTGGTGAGCAAGGAGCCTTGGTCGCCCTTTCACTCTCATCTTCGATCATCATGGTCTTCTACGGCATCGGCTGGGCCGTCAGCGCCGCCATGCACCGCAGCCGGCCGATGGGGATTTTGGCCATAGCCTCCTTCGCATCGGCGCCCCTGCTGGCAAGCCTGACCGGACGCGCTGACCAGTATCTGGCCTATGCCGCCGCCCTGTTCCTGCTGATGGCCCTGCCCGGCTTCCTGCTGATGCGTGCAGCAAGGCGCTGAGCGTGGCTGACGATTTCGACATCAACCGCCTTGATGAGGTCATCCACGGGCGGGTCCGACTGGGGATCATGGCGGTGCTGTCCGCCGTCGACAGTGCAGACTTCAACACCCTGAAGGCGCGACTGCAGACCACGGACGGCAATCTGTCGGTCCATCTTCGCAAGCTTGAGGACGCAGGCTTCGTGGCCGTGACCAAACGGTTCGAGGGCCGCAAACCCCTGACCGAGGCGGCGATGACCCCGGTCGGCCGCACCGCCTTCGTGGCCTATCTGGACGCCATGCAGGGACTGGTCGGAAAGGTGTGACGGCGTAGCGGTGGTTCCGGTCCAGCGGCTCGTCTAGACAGGGGTCATGACCGGTCGCATCCACCACTTCGACGCCCTCGACAATTTTCGTGACTATGGCGATTACGCTGCCGGAGGCGGCCGCCATGTCGCACCGGGACGGCTTTTCCGCTCGGCGCACCAAGCCCGGGTCAGCGAAGCCGATCTGGACCGGCTCGGCGCATTGGGCATTGGCGTCATCGTCGACCTGCGTCGGCCTTCGGAGCGCCGGGACCAACCTTCGAAACGACCCACCAGTTTCAGCGGGGCCGTGATCGAAAGCCGACACGACGACGGTGGCGAGGCACCGCACGTCACCTTCCTCAGGACCGCCGACCTGACGCCGGACTCCGGGCGGCGCTTCATGACAGACACCTATCGACGGCTGCCGTTCGAGGCGTCGCATCTGGACCTGTTCAGCCGCTATTTTCAGGCCCTTGGCGAAGCCGACGCACCGGTGTTGATCCACTGCGCCGCCGGAAAGGACCGGACCGGCATGCTGGCGGCCCTGACGCATCATCTGCTCGGAGTTCACCCGGACGACATGGTCGCGGACTATCTGCTGACCAATACGGCGGTCGATCTGGATCGCCGCGCCCCGGGCATCGCCCTGCAGCTGGAGGCCATGACCGGCCGCACCGCCTCCCATGACGCCGTGGTCGCCTTCCTCGGCGTCGAGCCCGTCTATCTGGAAACTGCGCTGGCCGGGATCGTGGCCCGCCACGGCTCGGTCGACGCCTATCTCGAACAGGCCCTCGGCGTCGATACCGCCCTCCGCGACCGCATCGGCGATCGGCTGGCGGCGTGAACGCCCGAAGCGTCGAAACCCGAATTCGGCCGTGGCGGAATCCGCTCGCGGTTGCCAACGGTCTGAGACATCGCCAAGGCCCGCTGGCCCTGCTGTCGGACGGCGGCGTCCTGGGACGGCGGTCCTTTGTCGCCGCTGAACCGGATCACATCCACGTCGGCCCCCTTGGGCCCGAAGGCGGGTTTGCACCGCTCGGAGCGGTCCCCTACGTCACCGGAGTGGTCGGCCTGATCGCCTATGACGCGGGGGCCCGCGATGCGACCGGTCCGCGACCGACTATCTGGCCAGATTTGATGATGGCCCGCTATCCGGCCATGCTGGCATTCGATCATCACGACCGCGCGGTGATCGTCATCGGACGCGGCGACGACCGCGTTTCCGCCCGCGCGGCCGCGGACAGGGCCGAGGCCTGGCTGGCCGAGGCGCTTGACCCCGGCACGCCCCCGGTGCCGGCCGCGCGGTTCGACGCCGAGGCCCCGGCCCAGGCCTATGTCGACGCAGTTTCGGACGTCATCGGCCGCATCGCCACCGGCGAGTTGTTTCAGGCCAATATCGCGCGGGCCTGGTCCGGATCGCTGAACCCCGGCGCGGATCCGTTCGACGTCATGCTGCGCCTTGCTGACAGGGCCGCCGCCTATGGGGCCTTCTGGCGCCTTGGCGATCTGGCGGTCGTTTCCAACTCGCCCGAGCTGTTCCTGACTTTCGACCCCGAGAGCCGCCGGATCGAGACTCGGCCGATCAAGGGCACTCGCCCGCGCGATCCCGCCCCCGTCCGCGACGCCGCCCTGGCTGCCGAACTGAAGGCCAGCACGAAGGACAGGGCCGAGAACCTGATGATCGTCGATCTGATGCGCAACGACCTGGCACGGGTGAGCGACGCCGGTTCGGTGGCGGTGGAACAGCTGTTCGAGATCGAAAGCCTTCCGACCGTTCATCATCTGGTTTCGACGGTTTTGGGGCGCGCCGCGGACGGCGTGGGGGCGGCCGACCTGTTGCGGGCGACCTTCCCCCCCGGCTCCATTACAGGCGCGCCGAAGCATCAGGCCATGAAGGTCATCGCTGCCCACGAACCGCCGCGCGGCCCCTGGTGCGGCAGCCTGTTCCATATCGAGGATGACGGACGGATGACGGCCTCGGTGTTGATCCGCACGGCCGCCTTTGAGCGTTCACAAGGCCGCTGGACCTTCCGCACCCTGGCCGGTGCCGGGATCGTCGCGGACAGTCTGCCCGCCGCCGAACTGGCCGAAACCAACGTCAAGATCCGCGCCCTTCGCGAGGCCCTGACCGGAATTTAGCAGTTCGAGCAGGTCACGTTGTCGACGGTGCGCGGCCGCAGATAATAGATGTGCGAGAACCGCGTGATCCCGGGCATCAGATAATCGACCGGCGAGTCATAGTCATAAGTCGCTTCCGAGACGATGATACTTTCGCCGTTCGCGATCAGGTCGGCGGGCAGGACGATCACCTCATTGACCGCCCGGCTTGTCATGCCAGAGCCGCGGCTCCAGATCACCCTGGCCACGCCGGCGGTGCGGGTCACGCTGCTGACCCGCTGCTTCAGCGCCGTGGTGGAAAAGGGCTTCATAATCAGCCCGCCGATGTTGAAGATATCGTCAAGGTTCGCGGTCGCGACAACCTCCTCCTGGGCCACCAGGTCGGCGACCATAGCCGAGACATGACCCATGCGTTTCTGTGCCATGTAGCCCTGACAGAACTCGGCCATGCCGAAATAGAAGGCGATCAGGATCGGTGCCAGCAGGGCGAACTCGACCGCGGAGACGCCACGTTCGTCACCCGTCAGGCGTGAAATGATTCCGCGATCTATCATGCCGGTTCGTTTCGGAAAGCCGTCGTCGAGGCCAGCATGGCGGTGCCGTCATTCAGGCGCGACAGCCCTTGGGCGAGGAAGGTCGTCAGAAGCGGCTGGCGATACCAGACCCGCACCAGAACGAGGTCGCCGGGATTGCCGTTGCTGTAGGTCAGCGCCGCCGTGCTGAACGTCCCGCCCGCCATCGGATCGGGCGGGACGGTGTTGAACTGGGGAATGACTCTTACATCCACCGTTGCTCGCGCGGCGCAGTCGGGACCAAAGATGCTCATCCGACCGCACAGGGAGGTCTTGAACTGGACCGCTGTCATGCTTTGCGCACTGGCCTGGCCCGTACGGACCAACCGGCTGGTCTCGATGGTGGCGTTTTCGAGGACGGAGTCCGTGACGAAAATCAGTCCCAGCTCCAGGATGGCGAACATCATCAGACAGAATGGCAGCGCCACCATGCCGAACTCGACCGCCGCCGATCCGTCCCGCGCAGCGAGCAGGCGGGTGGGGAAGCCGTACCGCGGTTTTCCTGACTGTGGCGGGCGATATCGCATGTGAACGGTTGGCCTTACGGTGTCGGCGCCGCAGGGCCGCTGGTTCCGCGCATGGACGCCGAACAGGACGCCGCGCAGGCCATCTCGGTGGCCTGCCCGCCGCGCCAGACCCGGACCCGGCCCAAACCGGCACCGTCCGTGACAACGACCTCGCTCTGAAAGACCGTCCGGCCGATGGTGTCGACGGCCACGATCTCGGTCACGCCATAGCCCTTGCCCGTAATATAGAGGGTGTTGGCGTCGACCACCGTGACATCGGCGATCTGCGGGTTACCAACGATGACCGACCCGGCCGGGCCGCGCAGCTGGACGCGCGCGGCCTGATCGATCCCGACGCTCAGGCGCGCCGACTGGGCCACGCCTGTGGTCGGCACCGACAGCATGGCGATCGAAGCCAGGATGGCTCCCGTTCGGGTGAGGACCGTGGAGGGTGTTGGGCGGGTCATGGCGTCGACTTCCAGTGAACGGGCGCGCGCGTGAGCGTGTTCGGGACACTGCTCTGCAAACCTCAACAAAGTCTGAAATCATGAAGTCGCTTGCCGAAATCATAGTAAACGCGGCGTCAATAAAGAAATCGACATGACGTACCGAAGTTTTACTCGACCTTAAGCCATGGTCGGCATGATGAGGATGCAAAAGGGGTCAAGCGGGCAAAAACCGACGACCCCGGTGGTGTCAACGATTGCTCGCTTAAACACAGAAGGATCACAGCCATGACCAAGTTCGTTTCGAAATTCATGTCCGACGAGTCGGGCGCGACGGCTATTGAGTATGGCCTCATCGCCGCCCTGATCGCCGTCGTCATCATCTCGGCCGTGACCGCCCTGGGCGCGACCATCAAGACCAAGTTCAACCAGGTCGTTACCGGCATGGGTGGCACCGCCGGGACCTAAGGCTCCGACGAACATTTTGAAAACCGGCGAGGGGCCGGGGCCGAAACGCCCCGGCCCCTTCGCTTTTGCTGACAGCAGCCCGAGTCGGCCATCAGGTTTTTTAGAGTAAACCCACAAGTAACTATGCCCGGCCACTCAGTTTTAACCGATATGGGTGAAAACGGTTCTGCGTTTGGGGGTCAAGCGGGCTACCGGCTCCCCCCGTTTCAGTAGCTCGCTTCACTTCATTCAAAGGGAAATCCAATGACCAAGTTCGTTTCGAAGTTCATGTCTGACGAGTCGGGCGCCACGGCCATCGAGTACGGCCTCATCGCCGCCCTGATCGCCGTCGTCATCATCTCGGCCGTGACCGCCCTGGGCGCGACCATCAAGACCAAGTTCAACCAGGTCGTCACCGGCATGGGCGGAACCGCCGGGACCTAAGGCTCCGACCAACGTTTTGAAACCGGCGTGGGGCCGGGGCGGAAACGCCCCGGCCCTTCTGCTGTCCGCAGCGGGGTCCTGCGGGCAATTTGGTGAACGCAAACGTAAACACTTTCCTACGCGGACCCTTAACCGATCCTCGACATAACTTCCCTCGTTCAGGGCCCGTCAGCAGCCGGCGCTTCGCCGCGCTCGGGGCGCAAAATAAGGAGAGGCAAGCCATGATCCAGTTCGTTTCGAATTTCCTGTCCGACGAGTCGGGTGCCACGGCCATCGAGTACGGCCTGATCGCAGCACTCATTGCCGTCGTCATCATTTCGGCGGTGACGGCTCTGGGCTCGACCATCAAGACCAAGTTCAACGAAGTCGTCACCGGAATGGGCGGCACCGCCGGCACCTAATCCACGATACGCGTAAAGTTGCGGGAGGCCGGGACCATGGTCCCGGCCTTTTTGTATTTGGATCCCTGTCGCCGGCAACGCCGTTTTAACCGCGTCCATGTCAGATGCGGGGGATGGACACCTTCACCCTGATCCTTCTCGCCGTCATGCCGGCCCTCGTCATCGTCGCGGGCCTGAAGGACCTGACCTCGATGAAGATCCCGAACTGGATCTCGGGCCTGCTGGTCCTCGCCTTCTTCCCGGTCGCCCTTGTGGTGGGTCTCGACCCGTTGACCGTCGCCACAAATCTGGGCATCGCCGCCCTGGCCCTGGTCGTCGGAGCCGGCATGTTCGCCCTGCGCTGGATCGGCGGCGGCGACGCCAAGCTGTTGGCGGCGGGCTGCCTCTGGCTGGGCCTGTCGGGATCCGGTATGTTCCTGCTGTGGACCGGGGTGATGGGAGGCCTGTTCTGTCTGGCGCTGCTTTTCGCCCGCTTCCACTCCCGCCCCTATCTGCTGGGAGCCCCCGGCTGGGTGGTGCAACTGATGGAGCCGAGAGGCGACATTCCATATGGCGTCGCCATC